>Ga0172372_10006569_pt1 | contig 15852 bp, 11 predicted proteins | sample LakKiv5m_2_FD_114544 | JGI IMG/M metagenome (GOLD analysis project Ga0172372, IMG submission 114544) | Freshwater microbial communities from Kabuno Bay, South-Kivu, Congo - kab_092012_9.5m | ecosystem: Environmental > Aquatic > Freshwater > Lake | place: Democratic Republic of the Congo...
AAGCCCTGAAATGCGCGAAAGACTTCGCATAACCTCCTGCTCACCCCCCATCAGCGCAGTCCCAACCCCTCTGGGGACGGCTTTGGGATGGGTGAAAACTGGGTTGAAATCCTTATATTCTTCACCCCAATCAGGTGTCCAAGGAAATCGTAGGGCGGGGGAGGCCTCAGCCGGGGAACCCTCTACAGCATGGTCTGTCGCAAACAGATCCCTCACACGCGACTCGGAGGGCGGCTCGTTCGCTTCTCAAGGATCGCTTTGCGTGAATGGATGAAATCAAAAGCGATTTCGGCTGAAAGTGTAAAAACCAAAGCGAGGTCACTATGAGAGATGTGAATGATTTGAAACATATCGAGCAACTTATTGAATGCCTTGCAAACAGAAACCCTAATACCCTCCGCTGGGTGGAGCTAATGGCTGAAGGCCTGATTCTCAGATGGGCCTCAGCAATTATCAGCAACGAGTGCGAGAATCCTTATCGTCCGTCCGTTTGCGACACGGGGGACATCAACCTCCCTCTCTCCATCCGAGTGAACACACTCGCCGAGAAACTCGTATCAAACTTAGGAGGTGGAGAGTGAACACGACGAATACCCCCGCCCTCAGGGCAACAGCCCTTTACGGCCTTGCAGGAGATATTGTTAACCTTCTCGATGAGTACACTGAGGCGGACCGGGCAGGTCTATTAGGCCAGCTTCTCACCGCCTTTGGTAACGCTTGCGGCAAAGGCCGGTTCTTAAAGATCGAGGAAGATATTCATGGGACAAACCTTTTTCTCGTCCTTTTCGGGGATAGCTCAAACGGAAGAAAGGGTACGAGTCTCTCCCGAATCATGCGTATACTAGACTTAGTGGATCCTCATTGGCGAAAGGAGCGAGTGAAGTCTGGCTTAGTCTCAGGCGAAGGTCTGATTCATCATGTTCGAGATCCCTCCCTAGCGGGAGAGCCCGACGGCAACACAGTGGCCGCAGGATTGCCCGAGGATAAAAGGCTACTCGTGAGTGAAACAGAATTTGCGCAGGTCCTGAATGTCATGGCGAGAGAGGGGAATACCCTCTCTGCTGTTCTTCGTAATGCCTGGGACGGGAAGGATCTAACTACCTTAGCAAAGAATTCCCCAGAGGTTGCAACCGGTGCTCATATCTCGATCATTGGTCACATCACGTCGACTGAGATCATAAGCCTCCTTAACAGAAATGACTCAGCCAACGGATTCGGAAACAGATTTCTGTGGTGCAAGGTAAAACGTTCCAAAGTTCTACCATTCCCACAGCCAATACCGGAGAAGATCCTAGGGGATATCACGGAACTCTTCAAACAAGCGATGGAGTTCGGAAAGGTACATTCAGAAGTTACGCTTTCGGTAACTGCAAGGGCAGTGTGGCCAGATATGTACTCTCGACTCACTCAAGAGCGTTTTGGCATGTTTGGCTCAATGACTGCCCGAGCAGCGCCCCAAGTTCTCAGACTGGCCCTAATCTACTCAATCCTCTCCAGATGCGAGCAGATAGAGCCAGCCCATCTAGAAGCTGCGGTGGCCTATTGGAACTACTGCGACCAAAGTTGTCGAGAACTCTTTGCTAGGAGATTTGAATCTAAAACCTCAGAACCAATCTTGGCCTTCCTTATCGAAAACTCGGGGGGCGCAAGTCGGACGGATATCAGCAATCTGTTTCAAAGAAATCGCTCTGCCGTGGAAATTGAAAGGGGACTCAAGGAACTTCTCCAGTTGAAGTTGATAACTCTGGAGAGAAGATCCAATGGTTCTGGACGACCCACCGAATGGTTCAGCGTAACAGCCGAAGCACTACCGTCCGAGTCTAAACAGATATTATCCGAGGGACCCCTAACGAACTAACGAATCAAACGAGGAATCCGACTTAATTCGGTTTCCTCGTTTTTTCGTAGTCCCCTCTCCCCCGAAGTTAAGCGATGAATTCAAGTCCCATCGATCATGAATTCGATAACGACAAGGGTCGAGGTCCGCTCGGAACTAATGCGGTTACCGCATATCTTCTTAGGAGTTCACCTTTTCGTGTAGGTCAGGGTGCCAGCTGTGCAGCTAAATTCCAAAGTATCCTCGGAGAGTGTGAAGCCGCAGGTAGTATCGCCAAGTGGAAGGCACCCATCCTTTCCTGCTGTGTCTGTGATCGTAACGGTCACGTTCCCACTGGTAGATGTACCTATGTCTTCCACGGTTCCCTCAGCCACACAGTAGGTTGATGAAAACGAGCAATCAGCACCTATCGTCATTACATCTGCGAAACCAAGGAGTTCGCCATCATACGTACCAACAGCTGGCGAGTCTGCACAAGCACCCGACTCCTCCTCGTCTGAACCGCAGCCTTGAATTGCCAGAGCCAATAATATAGTTGTCGCGATTTTCCTCATGGTTCATCTCCTTGCAGTAATTGTTCATACTTCATTGTTTCTTCTTTTTCGGTAGTTCCAAAAGACGACTTTAGCAGGTCGTGGTCCTTTTTAGGTCGTGTCCGGCAAAAATAGAGGGTGAGCAAAAGACCAATAAAAGATAAGCGAATTTGGGAACTTGCAGAGCGAATCGCGTCAAATATCAGACGAATTCGAGAGGAAAAGGGTCTGACACAGGAGGATATGGGGGATCGAGGTTTAGGGCCACGCTGGTATCAGCGACTTGAAAGTGGACGCCAGATCCCCACTATTCCGACTCTTGATAAGTTAGCCAAAGTTTTCAGAGTCGATATACGGGATTTTTTCAAGTAGACGTCTCGCCGTTGGCTGATCCTAAGTTGATACTATTTTTGATTTAGGCTGTTCAAATGGGAGGGAATCGGCATGGGACGACCAAGAAAAGAACTCGATTGGCCACTTTTCGATTATCTATGTGCGAATCAGTGCACCCTTGAAGAGATCGCCGCAGTGTTGACCGTTTCCGCCGACACAGTTGAAAGGCGTGTGATCGAACAGTTCGGGCGGACTTTTGCGGAGGTTTTTGAACAAAAAAGAAAGGCGGGATACGCCTCCCTCAGGAGTAAGCAGTTTGAAATCGCCATGGCAGGCAACGTCACGATGCTCATCTGGCTCGGTAAGCAGTACCTGGGGCAGTCCGACAAGCAGATTCAGAAAACCGATTTGACCGTCCGAGCGGAGCAACAGTTAAGTCATGAGGAGATTCGAAAGATCTTATGCGACGATCCGTTTAATCCAAAATTTCGCGATTCCCCTCCAGAGCCTCCAGAAGAGCTTTGAGCCGTTGCCTTTGCTGCCCCATCTCACTTTGATCTGCGAGCTTCTTGATGATCATGGCTAGATTCTGGCTTAAAGGGGCAGGTATTTTCCAAAGTCCTTCGATGATGAATTGAATGAAATCTAGGTCGTACTCATCCGGGGCAAAGGTCCCTGAATAGCCGATCAGCTTGTTGTCTGACCTTGCGAAAGAAGACGGAGAACGAGTCGTGAAACGCTGAACCCCTGGAGGGAGGCACCTGTTCAGCTCTTCCGGTATTGACTGAATCTTCAGTTGAGCTGCTTCGAGGCAGCTTCGAGGAGTTACATGGCGGATGTCCTCGCCACTCCACATAGGTAGTAAATGATTGATAGTTTCGTCTGACCATTTGACCCCCTTAAAACTTGGAAGGCAGGCCAGCATCTCAATTACAAATGTTCGTTGCTGTTCTCGCGGGATTGGTCTTTCAGCGTGGAACTGGAAAAGTTTACCTAACCCACGAGAGAGTTCATTGAGGGCCTCATCTGAGGATGGGAGATAAGACTCCGCGCGCCGTCGAGCGGAAGTAGAATGGTCGTTCTCACTACTGTGAACCCACTGAAGAAACTCGATCCAGTTTGGGTTGGAACTCAAATCTCTTCGAGAGTTCTTGTAGGAGAAAACTGCAAATAGCGATTCCCGGGCGCCCGCCCATAAATTGAGATCTTTAATTTCAGGAATCACTTTCTTTTGGGCCATATTCGGGCCACCCCTTACCGAAACATGGAATGTCTGGCAAGGTTGACAAGGAATACCCCCTATGTAACCACCTGTTTTGAAAGGACTACAAGACACACAAGAAAAGTCCTGAAGCCTCATAACCCAAAGGTCGTTGGTTCAAATCCAGCCCCCGCAACCAATATAAGAAAAGCAAAAGGCCTCCTGACGAAAGTCAGGGGGCCTTTTGCTTTTGTCGTTTCGTTCTGGAGTGGGTTCACCAAAAAGGCCATGAGGGCCTTTTTGCACGCGAAGTTCGCGGGAGCGAAACTTCGTGCAAACACCTCCAGTGCTATGCTCAAAGTCAAATGTCCCCCTGGAATCGTTTCGAGAGCGGCGGTCTGAGCCCCGGAGTTTCAAACGACTTGCCGCTCGCCGTTGATGCATTAATCTAGTCTCATGACGCACTCACTTGCCGATTCGCCGCTCGTCCGCCGTGGTTCCGGATGTTTACACTTGGTTTGCGCGCTGCTTGCCATAACGGCTGGGTGCGGCTCGAGCTCGACTGAGGAGACCTCGACCTCCTCCACCTCAGTGGTGAACGTGGACGTCAGCGACACGCAGGGCCCCTACCGGGACGTACTCGGAGTCAATAAACCGCCCCGCGGCACCGACAGCGCGTCGATGGGTGCCAATACCTACGAGGTGTCCGAGATCTACAAGGCCTTGGGTATCTCGAACGTGCGCTTGCATGACAGCCAGGTCGACGTGAGCTCGATATACGGCGACGATTCTTTGAGCACAAGCGGCAACCAGCGTAGCTGGGCCTGCAACACCTGCAGTAATATCAACATGATCTCGAACTACAATTTCACCAATACCAATCACGCCACGCGGACGACCGACGCCGCCGGCGCGGGCGTCTTCTTGCGACTCGGCGAGAGCGAGGGCGGGGCGAACAATGTCACGAATCTTTCGGAGTTCTCGACCGCCGCCATCAACGTGTACAAGCACGTCCTGGGTAACTTCAGCCCCACGGTCGGCCAGACGAACGTCGACCCAACCTACATCGAGCTCTACAACGAACCCGATGGCGGTTTCTGGCTGGGCACGACGATTGATTTTTTCACGCTCTACAACACCACCTATGACACGCTGAGGGCCTACCTCACATCCATCGGCAAGAGCTCGGTACTACTGGGAGGCGCCGGTTTCACGACCACCTTCAGTAGTCACACCTCCATCACCTCGAACGTGGCGTTCGGATTTCTGAGCAACGTCACGTCGTCCCGCCTCGACTTTTTCTCAAGCCATGTCTACGGTTCGTGCAGCTCGGCAAGCGTCTCCGAGATGGGGTCCGCACTCTCGACGCTTCGAAGCTACATGAACTCCAACTCGCTGACGTCAATACCCCTGGTCATCTCGGAATGGAACCTGGGCCTCACCTCGGGCGGCTGTACCGAGGCGATATATCACGAAGAGCGCACCCAGTCCTTTAACGCCGGCGTGATGGCGATCATGCAGGACACCTCGCTGAACATCACTCGCGCCCATTTCTACGCGGGCTTCGGCCAGATGAGTATCATCTCGGTCGACCCGGCAGCGGTCGGAACCGTCTCCGTGCATCCGGGGGCTTGGGCTTTCCGAGCCCACGCGCAGCTTTCCGGTGGCACTCAGCTTTCGGTGCAGTCATGTGACTCGAGCGGCAGCAGCTGTCAGACCGGTGCCAACCAGGGGGAGCGCGGCATCCAGGCGAGCGCGGCGCTCGTCGGCTCCTCGGTGCGGGTCGTACTCGCGAACGACACGGACACGGATGAGACAGTGCAGGTCAACCTTAAGAACTGGAGCGAGTCGGCCTCCGTCTCGGCCGAGGTCGAAAGCTACCCGACCACAGCGGTCACGACCACGGCGGCTTTGGCGGCCGGCGTCTACTCAGTCAGCTCGTCCAACGCGAGCGCCTTTCTTTCCTCGAACGCCGTTTCCTCAAGTGTCAACGTTTCGATGAGTGGCGCGACCCTCACGATCAGCGTGTCCGTGCCCTCCCGCACGGTGCGGCTTCTTAAGGTGAATTGAGGCTTCTTCTTCGGGACATCGCCTCGATTGGTACCGCTCGCGAGGTTTTCATTTCCGAAAGGTCCATCTGGACCCGAAGCGGGGTAGTGCGAACCGGGTTGAAGTCCTGATCACTATAATCCTATAGGTTGTAAAAGTATAAACATACCTTTATACTTTTACTAGGTATGCCGCACTTAAGAACTCGCCATATTGAAGCCATTTTACGCTCGCTTCTGGGGCATTCCCCCATCGTAGGTCTTTTTGGTCACCGGCAAGTAGGAAAAACCACACTTGTGAGTCAACTGGCGAAATCCTATGTGACTTTGGATCGCCGAGCTGACTTGGCGCTTCTGAGGGAGAACCCTGATGGTTTTGTTTCCCATCGCGAATCCCCCTTTGCGATTGATGAAGCCCAGATTGAGCCACTGCTTTTTCCTGCGCTCAAGGAGGCGGTGAGGACCAACCGGAGGCCTGGCCAATTCATCATCACGGGTTCAGTTCGATTCTCTTCCAGAAAACAGATCCGAGAGTCCCTGACTGGAAGGATCATCGCGTGGGAGCTACTTCCCATGGATCTTCCAGAGATCCATGGTCAGCAGGTTTCCGATCATCTGCTGAAGCTTTCAAACTCTCGGACCCTGGATTTTGACCTCGGATCCCGAAAAAAAACCTTTACCTCGAAAGACTACTATCAATACCTGAAACACGGGGGACTCCCAGGCCTTTTCTCGATTCGTAATGAAGTGGCTCGCCTGCAAAAAATGGAGCTTCAGATCGAAACCCTCTTGGAACGGGATCTGCGGATGATCGTGGAGACCAAGCTCAATTATGACTCGCTCCGCAGGCTCATCGGCGAACTCGCCAATCGCCAATTGGAGCCTTTCGAAATTTATCCCCTCGCGCGAGCGACGCAAATCTCCGTCCCTACGCTCATGGGCCTCATGCGGGCCTTTGAGGCGATGTATCTGATTCGCTGGATCCCCTCGATCGGATCTTCTGTGAAGAAAAGCTTCATTTTCGAAGACCAGGGCGAGGCCTCCTATCTGCAGACCCGACCGGTCAGCGAGCTCCACGACTTTGTTCGTTTTCTTTACGCCAACCTCAGAGGGCAATGGTTCACTCAAAATCGATTTAAAGTTCAGGTCGCTCAAATGCGAAGCAGGAGCGGGCAATGGATCCCTTGGGTCCTGAAAGGACTCGGAACTCGCGAGCTGGCAATCATCCCTGTGTTGGACTCCGAGCCAAGTGCGAGCGCCATGGGAGCGGCTTCGTCCTTCCTCAAGAGGCACACTCAAGGCAGAGTGCTGCTCGTGCATCAGAATCCGGCAGTAGATCGGGTGATCCACCCTCAGATCCGTTTGCTACCGTGGATGAAGTTGGTTTGAGAGGGGGCGGGAGTGATGAACCGCAGAGGCAGCAGTTGCGTCGAGCCTCGTGGCAAAGCCCTGAGCGCGAAAGGCTTCGCAATTTTATAGGACGATCATTCGGTAAATGGATGCTTTTTAAGCGCCCCCATCGGCACGATGCTCAAGGTTTTTTCGTGCGTGGACTCAAGCGCCACCGGCGGCGCCACTCCTGCCTGAAAGGCTTCAAGCCACCGACGTTGATATGCGCCAGTCGGATCGTACATTTCCGCTTGTCGATCCAGATTGAAAACTCGGTCTCGTGGGTCGTACCCCACTCCCGCCACGTATTGCCAGTTACCCCAGTTGCTCTCGGGGTCATAGTCGATCAAACGCTCGGAAAACCAGCGAGCGCCCCTGCGCCAATCCCCTTGGAGAGTCTTGGACCAGTAGCTTGCCACATTCTGGCGCCCGCGATTGGACATCCACCCCGTCAAGAGGAGCTCGCGCATATTGGCATCGTTGAATCTCTGCCCGGTGTTGCCAAGCTTCCAGCGCTCAAAAAGCTCTTCCCCGGCGGAGATATCAGGTGCCTGATTCTTGCGTCCGGCAAGCGCGAAAAGTTTGTTCCCAAGGCCCAAGCTCGTGTGCTTGAAAAACTCGCGCCAATAGAGCTCGTAGAGCAGCTTCTCGGCTCCTTCGTGCTGAGTGCCATTTGACTGGAGTTCCAAGAGTGCGTGAGCCACTCGGACGGGTGATATGCAGCCCCAGGCAAGCCAGGGTGATAGCTTGGAAGAATCCAGAACCTCGAGCATGCCGTTTCTGCGCTCATGGTAATTTTGAACGCCCTCGGGGTGCTGTAAATAGAATCGGAGCTGAGCCAGTCCCGCTGATTCACCTCCCTTGAATCGAGCTGTCACGAGCGTTTCATTTGGAGCCGAGTGAGTCGGCAGGATCGGGCTCAGGGAAGCTCCATTCAGCGGCCTTTTTTTGATATCTTGATAAAAGGGCGTGAAGCTCCGAATCCGGCTTAAATGGATCTCGGCGGGATCGTGCAAGCATTGATCCCTGAAAAAGCGCCACTGCACATGGGGTAGGGAAGCCTTCACGGAATCCAGCAAAGCTTCTTCCTCGGAGTTCCAACTGAGTGCGGTTGATATATTGGTGATGGAGAAGTTCTCGGTCAACTTGCGCCAAGCCTGAATCGCGTCACCTGATAGCTCAAACCAGCGGAGGTGTGGGGTTCTGCTCTTGAGATCGTTGACGGACTCACGCCAGAATTTCCGAACGGGCTCGAATGGAGTTGTGGGCTCAAACACCACGGCGATGGTGGGAGCTTCTTCGGACGACTTACAAATGGGGTGGTCGTTCAAGCGAAGATCGCGACGGAACCAGTGCGCCCTGATTTCAGTCATTGTTTTTTTCGGCTTCGTTGCCGCCCAAGATCCACGAGGCGAGTTGTTCCAGGTCGGCGAGAGTTGCTCCCGGTTGCAAGGCGCGATCGAAAAGCCCCAATGCTTTTGGATCGTGCTCGGTCAGCCATCGAAAAGATTCTTTGGGCCCGAGGTACCATGTTTTTCGGAGGTTGAAGTAGCTCTCCAGTAAATCAAATTGCAGCCAAGCACGTCGGTAGTTGCCTTCAATATCACCCTTGGCGATTCTTCCGAGCATTTTCCGGATCCAGACCCGGATCGTCTGAAGTTCGTCCTCGGGCAACGGCTTCGGGCCTTCCGCAAATAAAGCGTCGAGCGTCTTGAGGAGGTTGCCAGCAAAGCGGTCCTTCTCGAGCAAGATGGTCCCGTTGCGAATTTGAAGGAAGTTTCTCTCCTGACCGAGTACGTCCTGGATCGGATACACGAACGCGTCCAGAAATTTTCCATTGATGATCCGAGCGTCCCGGATTTTTTCACCCTCGTCCCGGAATCCGATCAAGTCATAGTCGCTCTCCTCGGTCCAATCTCCGCGACTCCTGGATCCGTACAGGATCGCCGTGTGACAACGGTGTTTCTCCACGAGTTCCCTGACGGCTAATTCAAGAATAGGATCGTTTTTTAATTTCATGAAGTGACTCTGGATATTCCGTCTTCGGGGTTGGCGTGTTCCGCGAGATGAGGAGTTTGCCCCCGATTGGACAATGGTTCATCGGCCCAAGGTTTTCCGCAAGTGCTTCGTGGATGCACCTTGGATCGCCTCCCTGTCCGCGTCGGTGTTCATCAATCATCCAGCCCTTCTCGATGAATGCGTTGTAGAGTCGCTTGGCGTGCGAACGCGAGAGTCCGTAGGTTTGAGTGATATCTGCGGTCCGGATTTTCCTGCCCTCTTGCAAAAGAGTCGGCAGTTCGCGGCGGCCCCGAATCCGGACCTCGATTCCGGCGTGCGCCTCGGGAGAGAGGTCGATATGAGGCGCCGGTGCACCCCGCGTGCGGTGCGAGACGGACCTGATGCCGATCCCATGCGTTTTTTGAAGGCGTTCCAGGAGTTTCTGCATGCGCATCTCGAGGTGGGTGCGGCGGGTGTTCTCGCTCCAAAGCAAGTCGATGACCAGTGCGCGTGGAATCAAGGGTAATATCCCTGCAAGGATGTGCACGATAGCGAGCGCACGCCACTCCAGCGGGATTCCGAGTTGGAGGTGGGGCGAAACAGGGGTCCGATATTCGTCGCGGTCGAGATCAATGAAGTGTTCACGGACGGGTTTGACGGGGATGGCTTCCTTCGCAGACTCGGCAGGGATCAATTCCAGAGGATATGCCCGCTCCGGGGCCAGCAGTCGGAGTGCCGCAGCTTCGGTCGGCGAAAGGGATCCTTGATGGAGCTGTGCAGCCAGTCGCTCTGCCAGGTCGCTTCGGACTGTGGATGCGGATTTTGGGTGGGGTTTGATCGGAGTTTGATTCGCAAGCCCCCACTCCTCGCGTTTGTGAGCGCCCAAATTCTGATATCCTGCGAAATCCAGGATGTCGCAATAGAGGGATCTCAAGAGGCGTGCGGAACCAGCAGGGTACATTGCAAGATCGGGTGGGGACTCGCCAGCGCCCCTGATCTCCGACGTCCGTTCGAGGAGTGAGCAGGCCCAATGGGCCAGGCCCATCCGCTCGGGGTGCGTCTGCAGAAGTTCAAGGAGCTCGAGGTGAATGGATTCCGAGGGCGTCTTTGCAAAGACGGGAAGCAACTCCTCGAAGCTTGCTCGATCCAGAGCCGACTCCCGCTGGACGGGGAGTGTGGGTGCTGTTTCGATCCTCGCGTTCCTTGTTTTGGGGTCCATGGTTCGGTCTCTCCGATCTTCGACTCCTTGCAAGATATCGGCTTGGACTCTGGCCCTCACCTGAGAAAAAATGCGCTTTTCCGCCCCGCGTCCCTTGATCCTGGGGGTGTATCGGCGTCTCGGCTCGGAATTCCTCTTTGAAATAGCTGTTTGCTTTGTTTAATTGGAACCGCTTCACAGGGGGAAAACATGAGCTTCGGAAAGAGTTTCAAGAGCACATCGACTGTCCTATCGCTGATTTTGATCCTCGGGCAGGTGGTGCTGCCCCAGAGCCAAGCCCGAGCTCAGCAGGCTTGGGCGCCGACCCCCCTCGCAGTCAACCTCCTGGACTCCGATGATCTGGACGTCGAGCGCGCCGAACGCATCGCTCGCGAAGCACAGGCAGCCGAACAGTCGGCTCGCGAGGCACTGGGGCGGGCGGAGACGCGTGAGCGGGAAATTCGCGAGCGGCGCGATCAAGCAGTGAGTCAGCTTTCGCGGACCCGCACTGAGCTCAGGCAATCGCGGGATCGTGTGCAGGCTTTGAGGAGTGATATTCCAAATCTGCGCACCCGGATTACCCAGCTCAAGTCCACCCTTGAGGAATTGAATGGGCGCCTTGCGGGGCTTCAAACTTCGGCCCGCGATAAGCGTGCGGAGGCCAGTCGTCTGGATGCCACCGCGCGTGACCTGGAGGCCAAGGCCGAGAAAGCCCGTAAAGAAGGCGCTCCCAATGCGCCCGAGCTCGCGCGCCGTGCCGAGCAGGCCCGAAGGCTTGCAACGATAGCGGACGGAGACGCCGACCGAGCCGAGTCCGACTTGCGTGCATTGCAGGGTGATATCCGTAAGAATCAGACCGAGCTTCAGCAAAAGGAGTCTGCGCTGGCCAGTGCGACGACCGAGCTCAATCAGTTGGCTCAGACCCAGATCCCCGCGCTTGAGCGTGAGGAGACTCGTCTTGAGCAGTCGATCGACCCTCTGAATCGACAGCTTGCCGATGCGGCGCGAGATCTCGACGTAGCCCGCCGGGTTCACGAACAGGCGCGTGAACGATCTGAATCTGCCGATCGGCGATTGGCGGAAGTGCGTCGCAATCTCGAGCAGGCTATCGCCCAGGCCCGGAGTCAGGGCGCGCAAGATGGCGCTCGCCAGGGCGGGATTGAAGGCGCTCGAAATGGTGCTTCTGAGGGCGGACGCGAAGGGATCGAGCAAGGGGTCCGCGATGGTCGCCGGGATGGCATGAGTGAGGGGATCGAGCGCGCCCGCAGGAGGGGTTCGGTTGACGGACAGAATGCGGGCCAGAGCCTCGGGGCGAGTCAGGGGTATCGAGACGGGAGTTTTGAAGGCCGGCGCGACGGAGATCAGGTGGGTGAACGCGAGGGGCTTCAATCGGGATTTCAAGATGGACTCGCGGATGGGGATCGTGCGGGGTATATCGCAGGTCGCGATCAGGGACTCCAGGATGGGGGATATCAGAAGGGCTTGAATGCCGGGCGGTTGCAAGGCGATGCGCAAGCGCGGGCGGATGGCGACAGGCAGGGGTATCCCGAAGGCTACGCCTCCATGGAAGAAGAACTCCGGGCAGGTCCGCTCGCTGAATCGAGCACGCGCGTCGCTCTCAACGGGAGTGGCGCTGTTTCAGGTGGTGCCGAGAGTACTGTCAGTCCATCGCGCGTGCGTTTCAATGCGAGTTCTCCACGTTTGAAGCAGACTGCGGACGGGCGGAGTGCGCTTTCACCCAATCATCCCCATCCGGCGGTACGCGACGCCTACGAGCGCTCTTACCGCGAGGCCTATCAAGATGCTTACCGTAGGAATTACGAGCGGGAGTATCGGGAGTCCTATGCTCAGGCTCGGGACCGCGCCTACCAGCGGGAGTATGCCGAATGGGTGAGCCGTGATTACCCGGGTGAATATCGGGAAGCCTATGATCGCGCCTCTGCGATCGCCTACCAGCAAGCTTACCGGCAGGAGTACGATCTCTCTTACGCACGCACTTATCGGCCCGCCTACGATGATGCTTTCCGCCGGGCTTACCCGGTGAGGCGTCAAGAAGGGTATGATCGCGGAAACGCCGAGGGTTTTGCCCGCGGACGCAAGGAAGCTTTCGATCAAGACTATTCACGTGGTTATTCGGAAGGTCACGCTGCGGCCTATCGGACGGCGCTGCCCGGATATTTGGCGGCAGCCCGCGAGCGGGGCCGTGCAGCCGCCCGTGCGCGATATCAGGAATCGGCGGTCCTTGAAGTCGAGTCCCTATCGCTTTCGGACTTGAATCAGGACGGCGTCTTTGCGGCAGGCGAGAGCATCGAACTGATCTCGGTGATCGCAAACTTCGGTTTTGCAGCGACCGTTGGGTCCGGTAAGCAAGCGATTCGGGTGGAGCTTGCTCCGCTGACAGAGGGTCTCGAGTTGCAGCAGGGCTCCGTCACGGCCATCGAGCATGCTGCGCGCACGCGCACCACATCCCGTTCGCTTGCACCTTCGAGCGGACTTCGGGTTCGGAGCAGCGTAAGGACGGGGGCGCTCGAGCGCGTCCAAGTGCGGCTCTATCACGGAGACGGGCTCCTGCAGGAGCGGGTGCTTGAGCTGCGCGTGGGCGAGGTTTTCTCGGGGGTTTCGTTGGTTTTTGATGCTCCTGTCAGCGATGGGATCTGGAATCAGGCGCGGGTCACGCTCAAGAACCGGAGCCTCAAGGCAGCCTCCCAGGCGGTCGATTATCGATTCTCGAGTGCGGACTCGCGGGTCGAGCTCGAAGGAGCGACAGGGCGCATTTCCTCGCTTGCGGCCGGCGAGCAAAAAGATATCACTTTCAAGCTTCGCTTCCCGGCGGAGCTGGCATTCCAGAAGCTGCAGTTGCAGGGAGTTTTTCAAGCCGGTTCCAACCAGCGCGGGGCTTCTTCCTTTGCGTTTGATACCACCCGGCGGTGGTCCTACAATCCCGCGGCCGACGGACTGATCGTGCTCCGGAACCGCAAAGAAGGCCTCTCCGTCGAGTCGGCGCTCCGAGCCTCCGGTCGTGCGATCGACTACTGGAACATCGAAGCCGAAGGTGCGCTCTCGGGCGAGCAGGCGCGACTCTATGCAGGTAAACTTTTGGTAGTGGGAGATGCGAGTGCTCTCACCGAATCGGCTACGCGTGATGCGCTCTATGCGCTTGTCCAGAACGGGACTCGGCTCCTCGATCTCGGTGACGGCAAGGATTCCGCAGGCGGGACAAGTCTCGCGGATTTGATCGAGGCGGATTCGCAGGGATATCCACTGCGTGCTCGCGCGGGAGCGTTGGAAATCCAAGAGTCCAATCCATTCATGAATCCGGATCGCGTGGTTCGGTCTTGGATGAGACTCAACGGGGATGCGGGCGCAGCCATTCGGCAGGCTTGGTTGATATCACAGCCCCTGGTCATTCAGCTCGCACACGTGTCACCGGGGGCGGATCCTGCGGCATCGGAGGACGCTTCGCTTGCGCTCAAACACTCCCTCATCGCAGAGATGCGGGGCGTGAATCACGCAAACGGAGATCAGTTCAAAAAGGGGCACCCGGAGCTTTCAGGGCTCAAAGTGAGTCAATACGTGGGTTCAGTTCTCGGGGCTCAGGGGGCCGACCAGGAGCGCTTGCTCGCCCTTTACCCGGATCTGCTTGAGGCCCGCAAAAGCCTCGGCGGGTGGTTTGACCGGCATCGCCTCCAGCTCAAGCGGATTCTCAAGCCCGTTGCCAGGCTCGCCGATTGAGGAGTTGGGCCCAACCGCATTGCCCATCATGAAAAATGATGGGGTGCATTCAAAAAACGCTAGGGGTCAATGACGCTCCATGTTATCGCTCCGCTCAAGGTGGGGGACCTTGATCAATCACCCAAGCGGAGCGTTTTATGGATCGTCGGTTTGATTATCAATTCAAAGGGTTAGGCGGGAGCTGGCTGGTGCTTGCGGCGCTGGGGGCTCAAGTTTTCTGGACTGCTGCTGCTCAAGCTGCGCTGGACCCCACCCTATTTCTGAGGCTCGTTTCCCGTTTTGAATCGCCCGCAGTCCGCCTCCTTCTGGAGGAGTCCGGCGTCGCCAAAAGTGTCCTTGGCCGGGCAGCCCGGTCTTCGGAAGACTACACAGAGCTCGCGCGTTTGCTTTCCGTGGACGAAGCCGCTCAGGCAGGACGTGCCCTGGAAGGGCGCCTCCAGTCCCAGCGGGATCTCCTCTCCAAGCTCGATGACCTCGAGCGCCTGGGGGGCCGATTCTCGACGAGCGCGCTCGTGCAGGCGAGGCTTGAAGTCGAACGCCTTGCCGAGTCGCAGACGTTCCGTTTCTTTCCGGACGAGTTCAAAGTGGCGCGGGCCAACAGCTATGCTGGAACTCGCGATGCGTTCCTCGGAGCCGAGGCCCAGGCCCCCCGGGCCGTGCCGCTCTCCGAGCTCAATGCGACCCATGCCGTGAGTGCCGCTCAGACGGCCCGCCTTGCGGATGATATCGTCAAGCCGCTCTCGCAGGTCGAATTCGCGGAGGAAGTCAAATTCCTCGCCGGCCAGTTCAAGATCAGCGAGGCCGAAATCCTCAATCGTCTCCAGCAGAATCGCCTGACCATGAAGGAGCTCATGGAGCGCGCGCAGGGGATCAAGCCGGTCAAGGGCATGAGTTCGATTCGGGCTGCCGTGATGGAAAGGCTCCGCCTGGGACTTGCGGATCGGCGCATGGCCAATCCGGCGTTCGTGCGCTACGTTGCGACCCTGGTGGCCACCGAGATCGTCGTGACGGTGATATCTGAAAAGACCGCTCGCGGCGATGACTTCTGGCATGAACTCGATTATTTCACGGCCGATCTGATCACGTTCACGCTCGCCGAGATCGTGCTCACCTGGGTGACGCATGCACGGGCCTCCTCGGTGCTCTCGCTCCGCGGCGGGAAGCCACAAGCCTCGACCATCTTTGATCCCGGTTTTTCGGCGGCCGAGCGGGGAGCGGCACTCATGCGCACCGGCACCATGCTCGGTACGGCGGGGTTTGCACTCGGGATCGTCGGCAATGGCTCGGTTGAGATCGGCAAAGCCATTCGGGAACGTGATGATCCGAACGCTCCGGACGCCGTGCACCGCCTGGAACGCGTGCTCTGGAATGCGTTCCTCTGTGGCAGCTTCATGGCGGTCTCGAGCAATCTGCGATATCAGGCGGTCTCCAAGGTCGCCATGATGGTGCAGCAGCGGCTCAAGCTTCCCGGGTCCGTACAGAGTGGGCTTCTGATGGGACTGAGTTACGGCAACAGCTTTATCGGCGGCACGACCTACGTGTTCTATGCTGATATTGCGACTCCCGGCATGCAGGAAACCTTG
>Ga0172372_10006570_pt1 | contig 15852 bp, 10 predicted proteins | sample LakKiv5m_2_FD_114544 | JGI IMG/M metagenome (GOLD analysis project Ga0172372, IMG submission 114544) | Freshwater microbial communities from Kabuno Bay, South-Kivu, Congo - kab_092012_9.5m | ecosystem: Environmental > Aquatic > Freshwater > Lake | place: Democratic Republic of the Congo...
ACCGGCGCGGGGCGCGCGTCAACGGCGGCGAGCCACCACCAGGGTGTGATCGCCGGCCCCCCGGAGAAGCGGCAGGGCGCCCAGGCGCATGTCCCAGCGGGAGCGCCGACCGGGCCGCCCCCCCAGATCGGCGGGGGGGTGGAGCACCCCGAGCGCCTCGACGTGGACAAGCTCGATGCCCGGCAGCGCGGCGAAGTCCGCGGGGCGCAGCCACCGCACCGGCACCCGTCCCCCCTCGAGGGGAAGTTCGCTCACCCGGCGGCGCCGCCAGGCCTCGCGAACCCGCCCGCGGGTGAGCAGCGCCACCGTCTCGGCCGGGCAGCAGGGCCCCATCACGACCGCCACCAACACCCCTCCCGGCCGGAGCCGCAGCGCGCGCCCGAAGGCCTCGAGGTCCACGCAGTTGAGCGCCCCGAAGTCCGAGAGCACCCCGTCCACCTCGCCGAGCGCGTCGATGGACTCGGCGGGGAGCACCCGCGCGTCGACCCCTCGCGCCCGCGCCTCCGCGACCATCCCGGCGGACGCGTCGCACGCCAGCACGGTGAAGCCGAGCGCCGCGAGGCCGAGCGCGTCGGTCCCGGGACCACAACCCACGTCGGCCACCCGCGCGCCGGCGGGAAAGTGGCGGACGCAGGCCGCCCACACGCGCGCCCGCTGCTCGCGGACCAGCGGATGGGCGTCCCAGCGGGTCCGGTACCCCCCGGCGTGGCGGTCAAAGGGCTGTAAAGGATGCCCGGTCCAGGCGGCCTCTTCGTTGGATCGTTGCATGCTTCGGCGGGCCTCCATACCATAGCCGGCCCTTTCGGAGCCTCCCCCTGATGACGCCCTCCCCTCGCCGTCGCTTCCCGCTCTCGGTGCTCCTCGCCGCCCTCCTGGTGGGCACGCCCCTGGTCGCGACGTCCCTGTACGCCGCGCCCGCCTGGGCGCAGTCCGCCCCGGTGTTCGAAGGCCAGGGGGTGATCGAGCTCGTGGCCCCCACCGGCCTCGTGGGCGACGGGATGTCGGTCGCGGACCTCTACATCCTCGCGCTCGGGCCCGACGGTCGGCCCTACGCCGGGCTCAAGGGGAAGCCCATCACCAGCGCCGGCATCGTCTCCGACGTCACCGACATGGGGAACGGGCTCTACCGCTTCACCTGGACGCCCCCCAAGCTGGACCAGCGCAGCTCGGTGTCCTTCACCTGGAAGACCCGGCTCCCGAACAAGGAGCCCGTCGCCCGGAACTGGGTGGTCTCCGTGGCGCCGCACGCGGCCCACGCGGTGACCGTCGGCGTGAACCCGCAGACCCTCACCCTGAACCAGGACAAGAGCGCGTCGCTCACCGTGACCCTCTCGGGCGGGGACCGGACGGCGCTCGCGTCGGTCGAGCTGAAGACCAACGTCACCAGCGGGGGCGTGGACAACATCACCAACCTGGGGAACGGCCAGTTCTCGGCCCTGTACCAGGTGCCGACGGTGGGCTTCCCGCACGTGGCGCTGGTCACCCTCGCCGACAAGCGGGACCCGGCCCACACCTACGGCTCGGCGGCGATCCCCCTGGTCGGGCGCGCCGACTTCCCCGTCCGCGCCGCCCCGAACAGCCGGGTGCTCATCAAGGTGGCCGGGCGTGACTTCGGTCCGATCCCCACCGACGCCCAGGGGAACGCCAAGGTGCCCATCATCGTGCCCCCCGGCGCGAGCAACTCCACCCTGGTGCAGATCGCGGCGGACGGCAAGATCACCGAGTCGCCGCTCGACCTGAAGATCCCGGACTCCAAGCGCATCGCGCTCTTCCCCACCAGCCAGTCGGTGCCGTCCGACGCACGGCAGCAGGTGCCCGTGCGCCTCCTCGTCGTCACCCCCGACGGCAAGCCGGACGGAAACGCCCAGGTCGCCTTCACCAGCACCGCGGGGACCATCGGGCCCGCGACCCACGAGGGCGGCGGCGTCTACGTCGCGATGTTCACCCCCCCCACCGGGAACGCGAACACCTCGGCCACCATCACCGCGCGGCTGGCCAACGGCTCGTCCCTCCAGACGGACACCGTGGCGGTCAACCTCATCCCCACCCGCCCCACCAAGGTGGCGCTCAGCGCCGAGCCCGCCGTGCTTCCCCCCGGGGCGGACGGCTTCAAGGTCTTCGCCAAGGTGACCGGGCCCGACCAGGCCGGCCTCGGCTCGCGGACCATCAGCTTCAGCGCCAACGGCGCCCGCCTGAAGGAGATGAAGGACCTCCGCAACGGCGACTACCAGGCCTCGTTCTCCACCACCGGCTCCGGCCCGGTGGAGGTGGGCGCGGTGGTCTCCACGGCTTCCACCGGCAACCCGCTCGCGCGCGTGCTGCTCATCCCCTCGAGCGAGCGCGTCCTCGCGGACGGCCTCTCCTCCACGCTCATCACCGTGGCCACGGTGGACGAGTACGGGTACCCCGTGCCCTCGGTGAACGTGAACCTGCGCCTCGTGAACGGCGACGGCGCGCTCCCCGCGAGCACCAGCACCGGGCCCGACGGGCTGGCGCAGATCTACTACACCTCCGGCCGCAAGAACACGGTCGTGACCGCGGAGGCCAGCAGCGGCGACCTCGCGGCTGCCACCACCCTGCTCCAGATCCCCCCGGCGCTCGCGGTGCCCGACCTCCCGGTCTCCGGCCCCAAGGCGGCCGCCGGCCTGGTCGAGGAGTGGGCGAACTCCCTCGGCACGCTCCGCATCGAGCGAGACGGCGCGACCGGCATGGTCGTCCCCGCCTCGGTTCCGGGGGTCACCGTGACCCCGGGCGTCCCCGGTCGCCCGTCGAAGTTGGGCCTCACCTCGGATCCCGCCACGGTGGCCGCGGGCGGCAGCGTCACCCTGCGCATCCAGCTCACGGACGATCAGGGCCGCGGCGTGGGCGGGCAGCAGCTCGACTTCCTCACCAGCGCCGGTACCGTCGGCCCGGTCAGCGAGCTCGGGGGCGGCGCGTACCTCGCGACGCTGATGGTCCCCGTGGGGACCGGGAGCGAGATCAAGGTCTCGGCCGCCACGCGGGACGGGACCGTGTCCACCTTCGTCCGCGTGCCGGTGGGCGGCTCGGCCACGGCCTGGGGCACCGGGCAGGTGGTCCCCACCACCCCCACCGCGGTGGCCGTCACCCCCACGCCCACCACGCCCACCGCGCCCGTCACCCCGGTGACCGCGCCCACGCCCACCACCGTGGCGCCGATGGGCACCACCACCGACACCGCCACCACCACGGTCACCCGGGTGGAACCGGAGGGGGACCGCCGCTGGCTGCGGCTCCGGGCCGGCTACACGCTGTCCGGGTACAACTACCACCAGCTCCCGCTCGACTCGTCCGGGGCGATCTTCCCGACCGAGCTCGAGGTGCCGACCATCGCCCAGGGCTTCTCGCTGCAGGCCCGCACGTGGATCCCGGGGGTGAAGTACGTCGGCGCGCAGGCCGGCTTTCGCCTCACCTCCTACGCCATCGACCCGAGCCCCCTGTGCGACGAGCTGGGACGGCCCTGCCAGGACAGCGCGGCGGTCGCGGACAGCGTGAAGGACTTCCACATCCTCGGCATCGGCCGCTACCCCTTCGCCGTGGGCAGCTCCAACTTCTGGCTGGGCGGGCGCGTCGGCGGCTCGGTCACCGACATCCAGGCCATCCAGGCGACGGAGACGGCCATCAACCTCCCGCAGATCAGCATCGGCGCCCTGGCGCTGGGGGTCGAGGCCGGCGCCGAGTTCGGGCCGGGCTTCTTCCTCCAGGCGGCCTTCACCGAGTACCTCGCCGGCGGGTCGAGCCCGTACGTGGCCAACGTGGCCGCCGAGCTCGGCTACGACGTGACCGACAACCTGTTCGTGTCCGTGGCCTTCGATCACGCCAGCCGGCAGGTGGACGTGCTCTCCGAGTCGAACAAGAAGCTCGGCGAGATCGACGACCAGACCAACGCGGGCACGCTCTCGCTCGGCTTCGCGATCTGACGTGCCGAGGGGAGGGCCCCTGGCGGCCCTCCCTGCTCTTCCTGGCGGCTGAACCTACTCGGCCCGGACCCAGCCGGCGCGCCAACCCGCGCCCTCGGGGACGAAGCCGCCGGCGAACCACTCGGCCCACACGTAGTCCCCCGCGACGAGCTCGATTTCGAGCCAGTCGCGTCCCGGGGCGAAGGGCGTGTCGCGACGGGCCTCCACCCGCTGGGCCACCTCGTTGAAGAAGCCGCCCGGGGTGGGCTCGAGGCGGTACACGCAGCCGTCCGCGTCCGCCCGCAGCACGCGCCAGTCCGCGACGTGGTTGTCGAGCAGGCGCAGCGAGCCGGCCGGGACCCGCGTGGGCGTCCCCTCCCCCAGGCACCAGCGGTAGCCGGTCGCCGCGTCGCCCCGGCGTTCCAGCGGCGCCGCCGTCGGCGACACGAAGCCGGACCCCACGCGGAGGTGGACGCCCGGGGCCGTCGGCACCGCGACCAACTCGATGGGCGGGAGCACCACCTCGCCGTGCCCGTCCACCACCACGTCCAGCTCGGTGGTGAGGTGCGCCGGGTGGGACACGGCGATCCGCCGGGAACCGCCCTCGACCCGGGCCCGGAACCCTCCGCGCGCGTCGGTCACCGCGTCCACGTCGGGGCCCGACACGGCTTCGACCACCGCCCCCGCCACGGGCGAACCCGAGGAGACGACGGAGCCGACCACCGTGGGGGTGCAGGCGAGGAGCAGCAGCAGCGTCACGACGCGTCGAGCACCTGGAGGTGGTCGATCTTCGCGGCCGGGAGGATCAGCACCGCGGACGCGGCGGTGAGCTCGCGCCCCTTCTCGTCGAACCAGGCCCAGGCCTCGACCCGCAGCCCCAGCCCCTCCACCGGCGTGCAGGTGGCATCCAGCACCATCGCCGCGGGCGGGACGTGGGGCCCGGCGCCGGGGAGGGTGAAGAGGGGCTGACGGAGGAAGATGCGCGCACGCATGGGGGACTCGGGGATGGAGAACCCTCCTAACCCCCGAGGCCGCCGGTCGTTTCTTGTTAGGAGGCGTGGCCCGGGAGACCCATGCACACCGTCCTCGCCCTCTCCATGCTGCTCGGCTGCCAGAACAAGGCCCTCGAAGAGGAGAACGCCAAGCTCAAGCAGCGCGTCGCCGACCTCGAGCGCGCCGGCACGCGGCTCGAGAGCGAGAACAAGTCGCTGAAGAAGGAGATCTCGGACGCGGCCGCCGCCGCCGAGGCGGCGCGGAAGGCCCAGCTGTTCGCCGCTCTCGGCCTGACCGACGGGAAGCGCCTGCACGCCACGCTCGTGACCTCGATGGGCGACATCCACTGCACCCTCCGGCACGACCAGGCCCCGGAGACGGTGCTGAACTTCGTGCAGCTCGCCCGCGGGGAGAAGGAGTGGACCGATCCCTCGGGGTCCGTCAGCTCCCGGCCGCTCTACGACGGCACGATTTTCCACCGGGTCATCCCCGAGTTCATGATCCAGGGTGGCGACCCCGCCGGGAACGGCACCGGCGGCCCGGGCTACCGCTTCGCCGACGAGGTGGGTGACTTCACGGTGTTCGACAAGCCCGGGCTCCTGGCCATGGCGAACTCGGGCCCCGACACCAACGGCTCCCAGTTCTTCGTCACCGAAGGCACGCCCACCCACCTCAACGGGAAGCACACCATCTTCGGCGACTGCGAGGATCAGGACGTGGTCAAGGCGATCGCGCGGGTCCCCACCGCGGCCCAGAACCGCCCGGTCAAGCCGGTCACCATCAAGACGGTGAAGATCGCCGTCCAGTAGCGGGTCGCGCTCCCCCCTTCCCGCTCCACGGCACCCGGGCGGGGAGGTCCTCGGCGGAGAGCTGCGCCATCCGCCGCAGCCGGTCCAGGTCAGCCCGGATCCACTCGGCCCGGGTGGCGCGGGCCTCCACCCACGCGGGGACCACGTGCTCGCGCGTGAAGCGGAGCCGCTGCTCCACGTCGGCCGGGTCCCGGTACGGGAAGCGGATCACGGGCGCGGCCGAATCGAGCCCCAGTCGAAACACGAACAGCTCGCGGATCGCCCGCCGCTGCCAGCGCGTGAGCGAGGCGAAGATGGGTTGCGCCACCTCGGTCTGCTCCACGCGGGAGAGCTCGACCACCGCCTGGTCCGAGAGCGCCAGGCCCCGGGCGAGATCGGTCTCCACCACCCGGTCCGCCTCGGCCAGGATCCGGAAGGGCGCCGCCATCCGGCCGGCGATGGGGGCGCCGTCCCGACGCCGCAGCAGCGCCGGGACGATGCCGTCGTAGATCGCCAGGTTGGCCTTGCCCATCATCGTGCGGTACCCGAAGGTGGGCCCCGCCAGGGCGCGGTGGACCTGGAGCGCCACGAAGGACGCGAGCCCGCACCAGGAGTGGAGGAGCGGCTCCTCCAGGTAGAAGAGCGCGTACAGCCCGGACACGCGCAGCGACCGGGCGCGGGGATCGTCGACGGTCGTCCCCAAGAGGCTTCGGGCGAGCAGCTCGTAGTCGCGTCGCATCAGCGCCCTCCCATACCCAGTCCGTGCCGCCGGGCGAGCAGCCCCGCCGCCGCCTCGGCCTCGGCCTCGTTCAGCGCCCGCGCACGCTGGGTGAGGATCCACCAGGCGTCCTGGTACTGCCGCCGCGCCTCGGCGAGCGCGAGGGCCTCGGCGAAGCGGCCCGCCGCGTCGGCGCGACGCCCCTCGGCCACGAGCGCCCAGGCCTCGGCGGCGGCGGCGCGGGGGCCCCAGCGCGGGGAGCGAGCCACGAGCGCGGACACCCGGCGCTCGGTGGCGAAGCGGAAGGGAGCGCGTGGCGCGCCGGCCAACGCGGCCCGAGCGCCCGCCACCCTCGCGGTGAGGACCACGGCGTCGACGTAGTCCATGCGCAGGTGGTACTGGCCCACCACGCGTCGGCAGACCTCGACCGCCTGCGTGGCCCCGGCGAGGTCGCCCTGGTCGAGGAGGAGGTCGGCGAGGAAACGTCGGGCGAAGGCCTCGGTGGACTCGCCCCGGGCGGCGGCGGCGTGGGCCCAGGTGCGGGTGGCATGCACCGCCTCGTCGAGGCGCCCGCCGGTCCAGGCCACGATGCCGTGGCACCCGGCGGCCCAGGCGGCGGCCCTCCCGTCGCCGGTGAGGCTGACCAGCCGCCCGAGATCGTCCACGAGGCGGGCCAGCACCGCCGGATGGCCGAGGTGGAAGGTGGAGGTCGCGACGGTCGCGCAGGCCAGCGCCGCCTGGTACGGGTCGCCGGCCCGGAGGAGGCGCTCGGCGGCGTCGACCGCGTCCTGGTGCGCCTCCAGCACGTCGCCCCGCCAGAGCCGCGCGATGGCCCGGTGGGCGAGCACGACCGCGTTCCCGACGGGATCCCGCTCCTCGGCGATCTCGGCCGAGAGCGCGGCCTCCACCCGCTGCGCGCGCGCCTCGAGGCCCAGCGCCACCGACCAGACGAGGTCCATCGCCCGGGCCCGGCGGTTCTCGGGCGCCGCCTCCTTCCACCGCGCGTGGATGCGCAGCATCGGCGCGTTGTCCTCGTTGAACTGCAGGTCGTGCAGCCGCTCGAAGATGCGCCCGAGGCGCTCGTCGGGGCGCGGATGGTCGGGCTCGTCCCGGAACATGCGCCACAGCGCCAGCAGGTCCAGGACGAACCCGACGAGCCCGGTGTAGACGGGACGCCCCAGGGCCCGGGCGACCCGGCGGTAGGCGGCGAGGGCCGGCACGGTCTGGCCGGTGCGGAAGGCGACCTCGGCCTCCGCTTCGGCGACGTCGGCCGTGGAGACCCCGGGGGCGAGCGACAAGCCCTGTTGCAGGGCCTGGGCACGGCCCAGGTCGCGCGCGAGCAGGGCCACCTGCACGTGCCGGAGCTGCCGTCGCGCGTCACGGGGACGCGGGTCCTGGTCGAGCAGGTCCAGGGCCACGGCGGGATCGAAGCGGAGGGCCACCTCCACCGCGGTCTCGATCACCGAGGCGAGCCGGTCCGCGTCCCCGCCCAGGCGGGCGTAGCGGGCCACGAGGAGCGCGTCGGCGTGGAGGTCGAGCCGCGCGGCGGCGTCGCGGTAGACGCGCTGCGCCTCCGGCACGGCCATGGTCGGGCCTGGACGCGCCACCACCTCGGTGCCGGTCCACCGGGCTTCGCCGGCCGCCTCGCACTGGAGCCCCGCCTCCTCGACCAGGCCGGGCGGGAGGCCGACCGCCCGGGCCAGGAGGCTCCCGAAGGGGAGATCGAGCAGCCGGGCCACCTCCAGGAGCGTGGCCGCCGCGTCCGGGAGCGGAGCAGGCGGCGCCTCGAGCTCGGCCACCACCCCCGAGACGGCGAGGCTCTCGGGGAGCCCGTGGGGGCCACCCGGGCGGGCCGAGGCCACGATCACCGCTTCGTCGGTGGTGACCAGCCCGGCCAGGAAGCGGCGGGTCGACCCGTCGACGCGATCGATGCCGTCCACGAGCAGGACGAGCGGGCGCGGACAGGCGTACACGAAGCGGGCCAAGGCCACGCGGAGCTGCTCCGCCTCGGGTCGGTCGCCGGACAGGGTCCCGCCCCCCAGCCAGGCCCGGGTCGCCGGCGCGGCCGCGGTGAGCGGGCCTGCCAGGGGGCCCAGCACCTCGGCGATGGCGGCCAGCTGGGGGCCGTCCAGGGACTCGGCGGCCTCGGCCGCCAGGCCCAGGGCCGCCCCGAGCGGGGCGCCGGACGGATCCGGCCGCACCCACAAGGCGCTCCCGGTGGCCTGCGTCCACGCGCGGTGCAGCGCCTCCAGCACCCCGCGCGTGACCTCCGGATCGCCCACCAGCACCACCGACCGGCCGCGGAGGATGCGCTTGCGCAGATCGTCCACCACCCCCGGGGGCGTGGCCGGAAGGGGCGGGCGAACCACCGGGAGGCCGTCCTGCCCGCCCTCCCAGCGCGTCAGCGCGAGCCAGGCCGAGCGGGCGTCCGGGAGGCGTCCGTTCAGCCCGGCGTCGACCAGGGCCTCCAGGCGGGCGTCGGGCAGCCGCGGGCGGGGCGGCAGACCGTCCACCGCGGCCCGCAGCGCGCCCGAGGTGTAGGGGCGCTCGCCCGTCACCAGCTCGTGCAGCATCACCCAGGCGGCGAAGCAGTCGGTTCGGGCGTCGGGGGCTCCGCCGCGGAACAGCCGTGGCTCCATGTAGGGGGGGGTCCCCGGGAAGACGCCGCTGCCTCCGAGCAGGTGACGGAGTCGCGCCCGCCCGAAGTCCACGAGGCGGGCCACGCTGCCCTGCACGATCACGTTCTCGGGCTTGATGTCGCCGTGGGCCACGCCGCTGCGATGGAGCGCGTCCAGGGCGGCGAACACCTGCCGGACCAGCCCCACCGCCTCCCCCGAGACGGGTGGGCCCTCGTCCAGGCGGGTGCGGAGGTCGGGACCGTCCACGAACTCGAGCGCGAGCCAGGGCGAGCCGTCGTCGGTGATCCCGGCGTCGACCAACCTCACGAGGTTCGGGTGCCGGTTCCGCCCCAGGGCAGCCGCCTCGCGCCGGAACTCCTCGGCCGAGGCCTGGATGCGCGGGAAGAACTTGACCGCCACCCGGCCGGCGGGCCCCTCGGCGCAGTACACGCTCGCCGCGCCGCCCTCCCCGAGTGGTTGGCGCACCTGCCAGGGCCCGATGCGCTCCGGTGGATTCACGACCCGTTCCGGTCCATCGGGTCCACCCCCGCGTACCACTGCGTCTCGGGCAGGACGCGGATGGGATCCGGGGTTCCGACCGGCAGCGCCCCCCCGCCCAGGCGGCCCCACACCCCGCGGGCGGCGCGCATCCCGGACAGGACGGCCGCCTCCATGCAGATGACGTCCAGCCCGTTCCGGGTCCAGTCCCCCGCCGGGTAGACCAGCGGCGCCCCGTGGAGGGGGAGGCCGCTCACCGGCCGGCGATGCCAGTCCCCCACCGCCGGGCAGAAGAACCGGTTCCGACGGTTGGCGTTCCGCATCACCACCCACCGGAGCTCGCCGGTGAGCCCCGCGTCGGGGGCGAGGAGCTCGGCGCGGGGCACCCCCCGCGGATCGAGCCGGGCGGCGAGGCGGGCGAGCTGCCGGACCGCGCGGGGGCCGAGCGACTGGATGGAGGCGAGCTGGCGGAGGTAGCCCCACACGAGCCAACGGGAGGCCACGAACCAGTCGTCCAGCGCCTCGGCGCTCGCCGCCCTGGCTTCCGTCCAGGTGCCGTCGGCCACCTTGTGCGGGTAATGGCGCTCGTCATGGGGCCGGGGGCGGTCGTCCACCTCGGCGAACTGGGCCGGGTCCGCGAGGAGGAGGCGGAGCGCGTCCTTGGCTTCGCGCGGCCAGCCGAAGGCGTCGTCGCGGTCGAGCGAAGCCCAGAGGTCGTCGAAGCCGCCGCAGGACTCGAGGATGGAGCCGTGGAAGGGCGTGTCCGGTCCGAACGGGCGCTCCTCGGCCAGCACCTGCGGCGACCAGAGGCCACACCGGTAGTCGGCGAGGAGGCAGAACGGGCCTTCGAGACCGGTGATCGCCGCCACCTCCAGCCCAGCGCGTGCGGCCGCGGACCACTCGATGGGCTCGCGGGTCCAGAGGAGGAGCTCGAGGGTGACGTTGGCGCGCGCGCGGAGGGGGCGCAGCTGGGTGCGGGCCGCCGCCCAGGCCTGCGGGTCGAGCAGGTCCTCCAGCATGGCCGGCGGGGTGGCCGGGATGACCGCGTCCACGACGTCCCAGGTGTGGTCCGACGGCAGGGGCGCCGCGGTCGCGAGGCTGGCCATGTGCGGGTAGCCGAGGTCCTGAGCACCTCGGTAGCCGTGGCCGAGCACCCGTCCCCAGCCGAGGCCCACCCCGCCCTCCGGGCCCGGAACGAGCGCGCTCACCCGTCCCTCCTCGATCCGCAGCCGGACGTCCCGCTCGTTGGCCGCGGCCAGCGCCTCCAGCCGCCGCCAGAGGCGGAGCCAGAGCTTCTGGATCCGCGCTCCGTCGGCCGACCACATGCGGCTCGCCATCGGGGTGTCGAAGCAGAGGGACAAGGACCGGACGGCCTGCGCGGCGTCGAAGGAGTAGGGCGAGGCGAAGGTCGCGTCGGGGGCGAACCGGAAGTGCAGGGTGCGCCAGATCGGGTATCGGCCCGAGCCGAGGCGCGCGAGGGCGGCCGGAAGGGCGCGGATCACGCGCTCGGTCTCGATGTAGACGCGCCGCACCTGCGCGAGGCGCTCCTCGATGGCGTCGGGGAGCAACGAGAACCAGGGGAGCAGATCGGCGCGCTCGAGGAGCGACTCGGCCACCGCGCCGCGCGATCCCCAGTCGGCGACGAGCCCCCGCACGAACTCCAGGAGCGGGGCCCCCAGCGCGCCGAGGTCCTCGAAGAGCTCCTCGGGGACCCGCGCGAGCACCGGGTGCTGCCGGGCCCAGCCGCTCACCATCTCCTCGGCCCACACGCTGTACTCGACGTCGGTGAGCGGGAGCTCACGGCCGTCCACCCACATCGTGGCCCGCTCCGGATCGAGCCCCCGCGCCCGGATGGACGCCAGGATGAGCGAGAGCCGGAGCTCGAGGTCCACCTCGTGCGCGTAGAAGAGATCCGCGAAGCTGAACGGGTCCACCCCGCCGGTGGCGCCCTCGAACAGCCGCTCGAAGAGGGCCAGGAAGGGCTTGGCGAAGGGGGTCTCCCGCAGGGCGAGCAGGTCGCGGGTGACCGAGCGCGTGGCCGTCTCCGGGCGATCCGGGTCGACGAGACCCATGAGCCCGATGCCCGGGCCCCCCGGGGTCGGGTCGTCCAGGTTCGCCTGGAAGGACGCGATGACCCCCGCGCCGCCCGGGGGCCGCAGGACGCCGAGATCGTCGAGCGGGCCGCCGGTGCTGCCGAGCATCCGGCGCAGGTTCGGGTAGTGCCAGAGCACGTGGTAGCCGTGCGGGACCGTGCCCCGCCAGGGCATCCCCGGGCCGTAGAACGGCACCCGGTCGATCCCCCCCTTCTCCACGTCGTAGCGGCCTTCGAAGCTCCGGCTCATCGCCTTCCCCCCGAGGCCGCTCCCTTCGCTGCCCGCGTGCGGCACCAGCTGCGCGACGAACAGGAGCTCCAGCGGCTCGGGGGGGAGACTTGCCCGCCGGCGCGCATCCCAGATCTCCAGCAGGTGGGTCGCGGCCGAAAGCCCCGCGACCCCGCCGCCGACCACCGCCACCCGCTTCACGCCACCTCCACGACCGCGCTCACCGGGGCGTGGTCGGACAGGTCCGCGTCGCGCTCGATCGTCGCCTCCTCGATCACCACCCCCGGGGACGCGAGGAGGTAGTCGATGCGCCAGCCCACGTCCTTCTCGCGGGCCCGACCGCGGTTCGACCACCAGGAGTAGGCGGCCACCCCGGGGTTGGCCTCTCTCCAGACGTCCCGCCAGCCCGAGGCCAGGACCGACCCCAGCCAGGACCTCTCGTCCGAGAGGAACCCAGAGTTCTTCTGGTTCGATCGCCAGTTCTTGAGGTCGATCGGGTGATGGGCGATGTTCAGGTCGCCGCACACCAGGGTCGGGCGGCCGCTGGCGAGCCGGGCGTCCAGCCAGGGGCGGACGTGCTCCATGAACTCGTACTTCCAGGCCTGGCGCTCGGGACCGGCCGAGCCCGAGGGGAGGTAGAGGCTCCAGACGTCGATGCCCGCCAGGTGCGCCCCCACCGCGCGCCCCTCCTCGTCGGCCCGCGTGTGCCCCACGCCCACGCTGAAGCCCTCCACCGGCTCCCGCGACCACACCCCCGTGCCGGCGTACCCCTTCTTCTGGGCCGGGTGCCAGGCCACCTTCCACCCTCGAGGCTTCCACAGACCGGGGGGCGCGACGTCCGGGGTGCAGCGCACCTCCTGCAGGCACAGCACGTCCGGGCGGGACCGGGCCAGCCACTTCTTGAGCCCGCGACGCTCCGCCGAGCGCAGGCCGTTCAGGTTGAGCGTGCTGACCTTCACCGGGCGGGGATTCTACCCATCCCGCGGCCGGACGGGGGGCGCGCGCGCGGCGGACGGCGGAAGCGGGGCCGAATAGAAGGCTCGGCCGGAGCCCGCATGGACACGACGTCCCACCTGACCGGCGAAAACGCCGCGTACCTCGAAGAACTCTACGCGCGCTACCGCTCCGACGCGCAGTCGGTGGACCCGGTCACCCGGGCCGCGATGGCGGCGGAGGCCGGCCCCGAGCCCGCCGGCCCCACGGTCGCACCGCGGAGCATCTTCAACCCGGGTGGCGCGCGGCCCGACTTCAGCCAGGCGGAGCGGCAGGCGAAGATCGCCCGGCTCATCAACGCCTACCGGGTGCACGGCCACCTCGCCGCCGCGGTGGATCCGCTGGGGGGGTCCGGGGTCATCAGCGAGCACCCGGAGCTCGACCCCGCGTTCTACGGCCTCTCCGAGGCCGACCTCGACGCCACCGTCTCGACCCAGCCCCTGCACGGCATGCCCGTCCGGGCCACCGGCCGGCAGGTCCTGGAGCGCCTGCGCGAGAGCTACTGCGGCACGGTCGGCGTGGAGTTCATGAACATGCTCGACCCGGTCGCCAAGACCTGGGTCCAGGAGCGCTTCGAGAACCTCGCGGTCGAGCCGCCCGTGGAGCGGGCTACCCAGCTCCGCATCCTCGACATGCTGACCCGCGCCGACGGCTTCGAGCGCTTCCTGGGCGCCAAGTTCACGGGGAACAAGCGCTTCTCGGCGGAGGGCGCCGAGTCCCTGATCCCGCTCCTGGACCTCGCGATCACCGAGGCGGGGGGGCGCGGGGTGCGCGAGATCGTGATCGGGATGGCCCACCGCGGCCGGCTCAACGTGCTCCTGAACATCCTGCGCAAGCCGCCCGCGGTCATGCTCGCCGAGTTCGCCAAGGACGACGAGCACGGCGCCGGGAGCGATCTGTCGGGCGACGTGAAGTACCACCTCGGCTACTCCACGGACCACACCACGCCTCGCGGCGACCTGGTCCACCTCTCCCTCTCGTTCAACCCCTCCCACCTCGAGGCGGTGAACCCCGTCGTCGAGGGGCGCGTGCGCGCCAAGATGGACCGATCGGGCGACCGGAACGGGGACCGGATCATGCCGCTCCTGATCCACGGCGACGCGGCGTTCGCCGGCCAGGGCATGAACCAGGAGGTGCTGAACCTCTCCGGGCTCGCCGGGTACCGCACCGGCGGCACCCTCCACGTGGTGGTGAACAACCAGATCGGCTTCACCACCTCGCCCGAGGAGGCGCGCTCCACCCCCTACTGCACAGCCGTGGCCCGCATGCTGGGCATCCCCATCTTCCACGTGAACGGGGAGGACCCCGAGACCGTGGCGCGCATCGTGCGCCTCGCCATCGAGTGGCGCCAGACCTTCCACCGCGACGTGGTGATCGACCTCTACTGTTTCCGGAAGTGGGGCCACAACGAGGCGGACGAGCCCGCGTTCACCCAACCCGAGATGTATCGCCGTATCGCCCAGCACCCGGGGGTGCGCGAGGTGTACCTGCGGGCGCTGGAAGCGCGGGGGGTCGTGGACCGCACCGACGCCGACGCCATGTACGCCAGGTTCCACGCGCACCTCGACGAGGCGCTCACCCGTTCGGGGACGGTGCGGAAGAAGCGGAGCGCGATGGCCGGCCTGTGGGCGCCCTTCCACAGCGGGGTCCCCGACGCGGTGGACACCGCCGTGCCCCAGGCCGAGCTGTCTCGGCTGCTTCGCCAGCTCAACGTGGTCCCCCCGGACTTCAAGCCCCACCCGAAGATCCAGAGGCTCTTCGCCCAGCGGGAGGAGGTGGCGGCGGGCCGGAAGCCGGTGGACTGGGCGGGCGGCGAGCTCCTCGCCTACGCGACCCTGCTCGAGGCCGGCGTCCGCGTTCGCCTGTCGGGACAGGACTCGGGGCGGGGCACCTTCTCCCACCGTCACGCCCAGCTCGTGGACTTCCAGACGGGCAAGCCCTTCGTGCCGCTGCAGCACCTCGGGCCGCACCAGGGGGCCTTCGACGTCTACAACTCCCTCCTCTCCGAGGCCGGGGTGCTGGGCTTCGAGTTCGGGTACTCGCTCGACTACCCCGACGCCCTGGTGATCTGGGAGGCGCAGTTCGGGGACTTCGCGAACGGCGCCCAGGTGATGATCGACAACTTCCTCGTCTCCTCCCACGCCAAGTGGAGTCGCTTCTCCGGGCTCACGCTGATGCTACCCCACGGCTACGAGGGCATGGGCCCCGAGCACAGCTCCGCCCGGATCGAGCGGTTCCTCCAGCTGGCGGCCGAAGGGAACATCCAGTGTGTCAACTGCACCACGCCCGCCCAGGTCTTCCACCTCCTGCGCCGGCAGGTGCTGCGGAGGGTGCGCGACCCGCTGGTGCTGTTCACCCCCAAGAGCCTGCTGCGCAGCCCCGAAGCCGTCTCCTCGCTGGCCGACCTCGCCACGGGCGGCTTCCAGTCGCTGATCCCGGACGGGCAGGGCCGGGAGAAGCTGGTGTTCTGCTCCGGGAAGGTCTACTACGAGCTCGCCGCCGAACGCGCGCGCGCTGGACTGGCCGACCGCGTCGCGCTCGTCCGCGTGGAGGAGCTCTACCCGCTGCCCATCGAGGCGATGCGCGCCGAGATCCAGCGGAACCCGGGCGCCGAGCTCGTGTGGTGCCAGGAGGAGCCCCGCAACATGGGGGCGTGGTCCTTCATCGCCCTCACGCTGCTGGAGGAGGGAATCCGACTGCGGTACGCCGGCCGCGCCCCGAGCGCGTCCACCGCCACCGGGTACCACGGCCGCCACCAGGCCGAACAGAGCGCGCTCATCGCCTCGGCGCTCGGGCTGTAGCCCTCGCCCGTTCCGGACCCGCTTGGGAGGGCCGCCGATCCATCCCCGCCCGGCGGTCGCACGGGCGGCGGGGGCCAAAAAGGGAACACCCCCTCCGCGGTTGCCCGCGGAGGGGGTGTGACGCCGGGTTTCCCCGGGTGGGAACAAGGCTTGAAGCCGAGTGGGGAGAGCCGCCATCGACTCCCGAAGGAGCCGGACCGGCGGC
>Ga0172372_10006571_pt1 | contig 15852 bp, 13 predicted proteins | sample LakKiv5m_2_FD_114544 | JGI IMG/M metagenome (GOLD analysis project Ga0172372, IMG submission 114544) | Freshwater microbial communities from Kabuno Bay, South-Kivu, Congo - kab_092012_9.5m | ecosystem: Environmental > Aquatic > Freshwater > Lake | place: Democratic Republic of the Congo...
CGTCATCGATCCGCGTCGATCGGAGACGGCGCGCAAGGCGGATCTGCATCTGCAGTGTTTGCCAGGTCAGGATGTGCCACTGCTCGCAGGCATGCTGCGGGTGATCATCGAAGAAGGTCTCGTGGATCAGGCATTCGTCGACGCAGAGACCGAAGGCTTTGCGCAGTTGCGTGCAGCCGTGGCGCCTTTCACGCCGGATCGCGTTGCGGTTGTCGCGGGCGTCGCGGCTGACGATATCGTTGCCGCGGCGCGAATGTTTGCCGCAGCCAAGCGAGGTAACGCGACGAGTGGTACGGGCCCGAGCATGGCGCCCCACGGCGTGCTGATGGATTACCTCGTGCTCGCCCTCAACACCGTCTGTGGGCGTTGGGTGAAAGCCGGCGAGCGCATGCCAAACCGCGGTGTGCTCTTCCGTCAGTTCTCCGGGGTGGCACGTGCCGAGAAGCCGCGCGCGGCGACGGGTTTTGGTGAAACGCTGCGTGTGCGTGGTTTGACCGATACCGCAGCGGGTTTGCCCACCGCGGCTTTGGCCGATGAGATTTTGACCCCGGGCGAGGGGCAGGTGCGAGCGCTCTTCGTGATCGGTGGCAATCCTCTGCTGTCGTGGCCGAATCAAGAAAAAACCCGTCGCGCACTCGAGTCGCTCGATTTACTCGTGGTTGTTGACCCGATGCTGTCGGCGACGGCTCGACATGCGCATTACGTCATCGGCCCGCGGTTGGGTTTCGAGTCACCGGCGATCACCTTTGGCAACGAGGGCATCACCGTCTACGGCTTGTCTCTCGGTTATCCCGAGCCCTATGCGCAGTATCAGCCTGCGTTGATCGAGCCGCCGGCTGGGAGCGATGTGCTCGAAGATTGGCGAATATTCTTTGAGCTTGGCAAGCACATGGGCTTGCCGCTCGCGTTTCGTGGCCAGCCCTTCGATATGGCATTGCCGCCGACGACCGATCAATTGCTCGCGGCCTTCGTGGCGAAGAGCCGGGTGCCGCTCGAGGAGATCAAGCGATATCCGCACGGCGCGATTTTCCCGGATCCCAAACCACTAGCCGATCCGAAGCCGCTCGATTGGCCGCATCGCTTGCAGCTTGCGGCCGACTCCATGATGCAGGAGTTGGCGGCGGTGGCTGCGACGCTGCCTGCGGCGGCTTTGTCTGCTGCAGCCGTGCAGATCGACGGCGATTATCCGTGGTTGCTGGTGACGCGGCGCGAGCACGCTGTCTACAACTCGGTGGGTCAGCGCTTACCCGCGTTGCGCAAACGACTCTCGCACAACCCCGCTTATGTGCATCCTCTGGATGCCGGTGAGCTCGGGCTGCTCGATGACATGCCGATCGAGATCGAATCGCGCCATGGACGCACCCGTGCGCGAGTGCGTCTGGCTGACGACATTCGGCGCGGCGTGATTTCTTTGGCGCATGGGTTCGAGGATGCAAACCCAGCCGCGCTCATCGACGATGCCAGCGGTTTCGATGCCTTGAGCGGTCTACCGCGCATGAGCGCGATCCCGGTGCGCATTGTGCGCACGGACAGCTAGCGCTCAGGAGACTGGTGCTCGTGAGACGGGCCTCGGCCGTGCGTCTCAGAGGCGTTCGCGTCGCAGCCGAATACCGGCTTTTTCACGATCCCAAGCCTCGGCCGTGATGCCCTCGTCACGGAAGACGACCTTGCGTGGCTTGTTGGTCTCGGTCTTCGGGATCTCGTTCACGAGTCGCACATAGCGCGGAATCATGAAATAGGCGAGCAGCGGCGAGAGAAACTCGATCAGCTTCGCCGGATCGAAGGGGTCGCCCGCTTTGGGCTTGATCACGGCGAGCACGTCTTGCTCGGCCACTTCGTTGGCGACACCGACGACGACCACTTCATCGACTTGCGGGAATTGCCGAATGGCGTTCTCGACCTCGAAGGAAGAGATGTTCTCACCGCGACGACGGATCGTGTCCTTGATGCGATCGACGAAGTAATACTTGCCTTGCTCGTCCTGGCGGAAGAGATCCCCTGTGTGGAACCAGCCGTTGCGCCAGGCACGTGCCGTGGCCTCGGGCAGACCGTCATAGCCGGCGTTCATATTCCAGGGGATGTCGCTGCGGCAAATGAGTTCGCCGATCTGACCGCGCGGAACTTCGATGTCGTTCTCGTCGACGAGGCGACATTCGACACCGCTGCGAGGCCAGCCGCAGCTACCATCCGGCGGCGCGTTCATGTCCGTCATCAAAGGCGTCGACACTTCGGTCATGTTGAAGCCGGTGAGGTAGTCGAAGCCGAAGCGCTTGGCAAAAGCGATGGTCTCTTCGTTCACCGGGAACATGGTGATGTACTTGAGCGGATTGTCGGCATCATCTGCGCGCGGTTCTGCTTTCGAGAGGAAGGCGGCCATGACGCCGATCAGCCCCGAGGTGGTGCTGCACTGACCTTCGCGCACCTGATTCCAAAACTGCGTGGTGCTAAAGCCATCGACCAGATAGAAGCTGCCCGAGCGCACGAGTGCGCAGGTAATCGAACTGGTACCGCCGACATGGAACATCGGCAGGTTGATCAGGATGCACTCGCCATCCTGCAGGTAGCCGTAGTTCACGACGGCGGTCGTATAGCCCTGCAGATAGGGCGAGAGCACACCCTTGGATGGGCCAGTCGTCCCGGAGGTGTAGATGATGCTCTGGATATCCCAGTGCTCGATCGGAGTGCTGTCATCGAGTGCGTTCGCATCACCGAGCAGCGCGTCGACGTCGGTGAAAACTTGCTGCAGTTTCGGTGTTTGTAGACCTTGTAGACGTTCCGTGAGACTTGGATGCGCGAGCATGACCGAGCCGCCCGCAGCATTGATGACGTGCTCGAGCACCTTGCCTTTGTAGGCGGTGTTCAACGGGACGTAGATAGCCCCTAAATAGTTGATCGCGAACCACGCGAGCACGATGGGTCGGCCGCTCGGCAACCAGACAAAGACGCGACCTCCCTTGCGGACCCCGCGCGCCTGCAAACCTTGGGCGAGACGGCGAACCTCCTCGCGACAGCTCGAGTAACTCCACTGCGTGCCATCCTCGAAGCGTGCGACGCGGCGATCCGGGAAGCGGGCCGCTCGGCTATCGAGCATATATTTGAGGACGCAATCCTCGCGCGCAGGGGTGGTTGCGCTGAACCACGCCGGGCGATGCGTAGCGCTCATCAGTCGTTCAAGCCTGCAGTTGCTTCAAGAGCGTGGTCATGTCGAAGTAATCGCGCCACGAGCACACTTTGCCGTCGCGAAAGCGAAAGACGGTCATGAAGGGCAGGCTGATCGGCTTGCCATCCTTGATGTAGTTCTCGACGCCTTCGAGCATGCCGACCTCACCCTCGACCACGATGGCGTGGATGTCGTAGCGCTTGTTCGTCATTCCTTTGGCGAACTTGTCCAGAAACTGCACGACAGCCTGTTTTCCGACCAGTTCTTTGCCCGGCATGATGCCCGCGACCACATCGTCGGTGCACAGCGCCATCACGGCGGCAACGTCATCTTTTACCCAAGCGGCGTAATACTCGCGGATGGTATCGGCGTGGCTCATGTGTCGTCCCCTCTTGCGTCGATGCGGCGCTGCGGTCAGGATAGAAGCATTAGGTTCTGTTGTGCAAGTCACCGGAGCCTCGGCGAGGGGGGATTCAATTTGGCACGTGTGCAAATGCCCACGGTGGACCAGGTGCGCGAGCTGCCGGAGCTCGTGCGCCACGTCGTACCGTCATCCTGGGAAGACCTGAACGGTCACGTCAACGTCCAGCACTACACGGCGCTCTACGACATGGCGGGCTACCCGTTCATGGACTTGATGGGGATCAGTGCCGACTACGTGCGTGATAGCCGAGTCGGCATGTTCGATCTCGAACACCACATCTGGTTTCTCGACGAGATGCACGTGGGTGACGTCGTCACTGGGCACGCTTGCCTCGTGGCGCGGGGCCCGAAGCGGGTGTTGTCGGTGATGTTCATCATCGACGAGACGCGCAATCGCTTGGCCAGTGTGCTCGAGGTCATTTCGACTACGGCCGATCTCGACGCGCGCCGCACGATCGCGATACCCGAGCCGCTGGCAACGCGGATCGACGAGTTGATCGCCGAACAAAATTCACGACTTTGGAAGGCACCGAGTAGCGGTTCCTTAATCGTCTAGGGGGGAAGGGTTATGGAAATGCATCAGGGCTTAATCGATTTGTTCGTCGTGGTTGCGTCCTACATCATGATTTCGTTCATCGTGGTGTGGGTCATCGGTCTTGCGATCAAAGATTCGAGCATCGTCGACATCTGGTTCGCGCCTTGTATCGGCATCGCGGCAGTCATGGGTTACTACTTGGCTGAGGGTGCCGAACCGCGCCGCGAGCTGGTGATGATACTCGCGGTGTTGTGGGCGGCTCGGCTCGGCGGCTATTTGCTGTGGCGCAATTGGGGTCATGAAGATCGTCGTTATGCGCGTTTGCGTCAGCACGTCGAATCTCAGGGCAAGAGCTATGCGTTGCACAGCCTGATTCATGTGAACATTTACCAAGGCATCACGGTGGTGATCATCGCGATTCCCTTCATCTTTGCGCAGGTTGCCACGGAGCCGGTTGAGCTTGGAGTTTTGGCGTACGTCGGTTCCGCCTTGGTGCTCTTTGGCATCGCGTTCGAAGGCATCGCTGATCTGCAACTGACGCGCTTTCGCTCGAATCCCTCCAACCAAGGCCGGGTACTCGATACGGGTCTATGGCGCTACTCGCGCCATCCGAATTATTTCGGTGAGTGCTGCGTGTGGCTCGGCTTCGGGTTGATTTCGGCCGAAGTGCCTTGGGGCTGGATCGGTCTTGCATCGCCCGCCTTCATGATGTGGGCCATTCTCGGCATGATGGGCAAGGAGTTGCTCGAGCGCCGCATGTTGAAGAAACGACCTGAGTATCAGGACTACGTGCGTCGGACGAGCGGCTTCTTTCCTTTGCCGCCGCGCGACTGAGTGCGTTTGCGGCGCGGTGGCGAGTCGATGATGATTTCCACATCACGTGGGTCTATCGTTTCGCCGCAGCTGCCGCAAACCAAGCGAGTTTTCAGGCGATGATCGCAGGTCTTGTGGGTCATCTTGATGCTCGGGCCATGCGGCGAGGGCATCCAGCGCGAGCCCCACTCGTGCAGCGCCAGCGAGAACGGAAACAGGTCGTACCCTTTCTCGGTGAGTCGGTATTCGTAGCGCGGTGGCTTGTCTTGGTAAAGGTGTTGCTTGATGACGCCCGCCGACAACAACAGCCGCAGTCGATCCGCGAGGATGTTGGTCGCGATGCCGAGCACGGAGTTGATGTCATCGTAGCGATGCAAACCAAAGAAAAGTGCTGCAAGCAGCAGTGCCGTCCAGCGATCGCCCACGGTGTCGACCGCGTGGAACATGGTGGTGTCGACGCCCTCGGCATGACTCGCAGCCGAGGCGCTCTTGCGTCGCCGCGTCATCATGCGTTCGGCGGTGATCGGATAGCGCGCACCGGGGCCTGCCGTCGACGCGATGTCTTGCAAGCGCACAGGCTCGTCGCAATGCATACAGGTCAGCGTCGGGTCGAGGTTGTGGCCACAGCTACGATGCTTGATGCGCGGCGGCAGGCCGTGTTCGCCCGCCCAGCGAGCTTCCCAGCGCCACATGCACAGCGCGACCGGGTAGAAGTCGAGCCCTTTCTCGGTCAGTCGATATTCGAGGCGGCTCGGCGCTTTGCCATAGGGCACCCGGTAGAGCACACCGTATTCGACAAGATCGTTCAGACGCGCGGTGAGTGTGCCGCGTGCAGCGCCGGTGCGTCGTCTCAAATCTTCGAAGCGACGAATTCGCAGAAAGGCATCGCGCAGAATGAGAAACGACCAACGATCGCCGATGGCTTCGAGAGCGCGTGCACCTTCGCCACTGCGCAGCAGATAGCGAATCGTGTCGATATTTTGTGGCAACTTACTGCGCTGCATGAAGGCGGGCAGTTTAACACCCAAGGAGTGAGCAACCGATGAACTGGCAACAACTGAAGAAAATCGTGGCTTTCTATGGCCGTTTCACCTTGAGTTTCACCCAAGTGGGTTATCGTGCGCGCCGTGTCTTCTGGCCGAAGTTCACGCCCAATTTTCGCGGTCAGCACTGGCTGGTCACCGGGGGTTCCGGTGGCTTGGGGCGGCAGATGGTGCTCGAGGCGTTGCGTGGCGGCGCGACCGTGCTCGCAGCGGCTCGCAGTGAAGGCAAGCTCGCCGAACTGCGCGCGGAGGTGGCGGCAGCGGGTTTGACGGGTCTCGAGACCGAATGCTGCGACTTTACCTCCACGGCCGATACCGAGCGCTTGATCGAGAGACTCGTCGCGCGGGGTCAGCGGTTCGATGCGTTGATGAACAATGTCGGTGTGCTCAACGACGATCTGATCGTCACGAGCGAGGGACGCGAGGCCTCGTTCGTGTCGAACCTGTTGTCGCACTACCAACTTACCGAAGCGCTCATCGCCAAGCAGTTGCTTGATAAAGGCAGCGTGGTCGTCAATGTGACCTCGGGTGGGGGTTACAACGTGCCACTGATGACCGGCACCATGAACGTGACCGATCCGAAGCGTTACAACGGCACTGTGGCCTATGGCTTTCATAAGCGCGCGCAGATGGTACTCAACCAATATTGGCGCGATACCTACGGTGCACGAGGCATCGACTTTTTCGTCATGCATCCGGGCTGGGCGGACACGGCCGGCGTGCAGCGATCGTTGCCGCGCTTTCGCAAGATTCTCAAATCCATCTTGCGCGATGCCGAGTCCGGTGCCGATACGGCGATCTGGCTTGCTGCGCAACGACCGTCACAGCCTGAGGAAGAGTTGGTGTGGTTCGATCGCGCCGTGCGCACGGCACACGTGTATCCACACACGCGCGCGACGCGCGAAACGCCGCAGTCGTTGGTGGCATGGCTCGAGGCCGAGTTGGCCCGCGGTCCGCGCTAACTCAACCTGCCTGCTAACTCGCTCTCAAGGGGCGGCGTAGACGGTTTTGCCGCGCGAGATCGTCTCTAGCACCCGCAACTGCAGCAGGTTCTCGGGATCCATGCCGAGCGGATCCTGATCGACGATCACGAAGTCGGCTCGCTTGCCTGCGGTGATGGAGCCCTTGCGCGACTCCTCGCCATATTGGCGGGCAGCGTCGATCGTGATGCCGGCGAGGGCTTCGAGCGTGCTCGCGCGTTGCTCGGCGCCCAAGATTTGGCCGCTGCGAGTGCGACGAGTGGTGGCTGACCAGAGCGTGCGGATCATGTCGGGCGGTACGACGGGCGGATCGTTGTGTAGCGTGTAGCGGATGCCGCGCTTCGTCGCCGAGCGTGTCGGGCTGATACGCATCGCGCGTTCTTCGCCTAGCGTTTCGTCACGATGCCAATCACCCCAGAAGAAGGTGTGGCTGACGAAGAAGGACGGGGTGATCTCGAGACGCGCCATGCGATCGAGTTGATCGTCGCGTACGGTTTGTGAGTGGATCATTACTACGCGCGGCGACTTGGCGACGCCGGCGGCTTCCACAGCATCGATCAGCATCTCTGCTGCGGCATCACCGTTGGCGTGTGCCAACAGCGGCACGTTCGCTTGCAGCGCAGCCGTTACGGCTTTTTTGACCACAGGTTCGGCTAAGTTCGGATAGCCGCGATAGGTCGCGTCTCTGCCGGTGGGTGGGACGGCATAAGGCTGACTCAGGAACGCGGTTTTTCCTTGAGGGGAGCCGTCGAGGATGATTTTGACGCCATCGACTCGAAACCGATCTTGGTATTCGTCAGAGACAAATTCTTTGGGCAGGGCCGCACCGATGGGCGACCAGTAGCGATAGGCGACTACATCGAGGTTCAGCAGACCGTTTTTTGCAGCCGTCTGCAACAGTTGGACGTTCTCCGGATTCGCACCACCATCCTGTACCGTCGTCAGGCCGCGGCTCGCCATATAAGCAAGGGTCTTTTGCAGCCCTGCCAAGGCGCCGTCGGGATTCGGGCGTGGCAGTCGGGTCATGACGGCGTAATGGGCCATTTCTTCAAATACGCCATTGGGCTCTTTCGAGTCGGCCCGTCGCCGGTAAGCTCCGCCCGGTGGGTCAATGGTCTCGCTCGAGATACCCGCTTGCGATAGCAAAGCCGAGTTGCCGACGCTGAGATGACCCGAGACGTGGACGATGTAAATTGGGTGGTCTTGCGAGACCGCATCGAGATCGTCTCGCGTCGGATGGCGCTTTTCTTTGAGTAGCGAGTCGTCGTAACCCACGCCGACGATCCATTGTCCCGCCGGGATGCGCTCGCGCTCGATATGCTCTCGCAGCGTCGAGCTCAGATGGGCGATGTCGTCCACCGGCCCAACCGGTGGCGGTGCAAGGTTGACGAAATTGATGTAGGCGGCGGTTGCCGTCAGATGACCATGAGCGTCGATGAAACCCGGCAGCATTGCGCGGCTGCCAAGCTCGACGACCCGAGCGTTTTGCTGATGCGTCTGACGCAGTTCATCACCACCCACGGCGACGATACGATCGTTTTCGACGAGTACCGCGTCGGCAAAGGGCCGAGTCGGATCCATGGTGATGACGCGGCCCACATAGAGCGTGGGTGCGGCGAGGGCGGCTTGGAGAGAGGCCGTCGCCATCAGCAGCGCGGCCGCTAGGCCGCGCTGCCAAAGGTTTAGGCGGCTGCGCGAGAGCGTTGGGTCGCTGCTGCCGGCCACAGATCGCGGCCATAGAACCAAGTGGCGTGGAAGCCCGCGGGCACCCGACCCGGTATCGCAATACGTGTGATCGGTCCTGCGGTGATGTTCTTGGCGTCGAATATCCATGCTTCTGATTGGTAGTCCGCGATGTTGGTCGCGAGTGTAACGCAGTAGCCGTCGTCTTCATCGCCGCCGCGGGTGCTCTTGGAGAAGGCGGTCTCGCTTGGGAACCAGCCGCGCGGATAGTGGTAGATCTCGCGCGTGCCTTTCTCGTGGTCGTATTTGACGAGACCTTCGAACGCCAGCGTTTGTAGATCGGTCGGGATCAGCTGGTGATAGGAGTAACGACTCTTCACACCGTAGAGATCCATGTCAGGCAGGCAGAACTCAACGTTGAGGTCATCGAGTTGCTCTTCGCTGCACTTACCGGTCTTGAGGTTCATGCGCCAGCGGCGCAGGTGACCCTTGTAGCGTAGGTAAGCCAACATCGAGCCCAGCGGACCCTCGGAGGGGTCGCGGCGAATCGTCGGGTCTGGTTGGAAGCAACCATCCATGATGATCCAGTCGCCTTCTTCCCAAGCGTTGACCATGTGTAGCACATAGCCCGGTTCGAACTCGAACCAGCGCACTTGCTCCTGTGTGCCGTAGCGCGGCATGACACCGAACCGGCTCGGGATGTCGCGACGGAACTGTACGACGCGATGACCGGTTTTACTCAGCAGCGCCGGATCATGGAACAGCGGGAAGTCGTGCAGGATCGTGTAGTTCGGCGTGATGGTGGTGTCGTGCGGCAAGCGCGGCCCCGGCAGATCGACACGCGTTTTGTGTTTCACGCGACCATCGGCACCGATGACGTAGTAGGTGAGCCAGGGCTGAAAGTCGGCATAGCCGTAGTTGATGTATTCGTTGGTACGAACATCAACCTTGCCGTGGGCATTCATGGAGGTGTCGAGACCGCCCGCGAAGGTTTCTTCGCCGGTCGTCTCGAGAGTCAGCGGATCAAGTGCGTGCACGCGACCCGAGTTGTACCAAGCAGCCAACAACTTGCCGTTGTGCAGGTTGAGTGTCGTGTTGGCGGTATCTTTGCAGTAATCGGGATTCATCGCCGCGTTCTCGCGACCGGCGACGCGTGAGATGTCGTACGGGCCCATGATGCCCGAGAGTTCCACGCGGCCATGCTCGATCTCGTCATGCAGCGCGCGAGTCTGGGTCCACTTGCGGATGTAGCTCGCACGACCGTCACGGAAATACATGCCGTGCACCATGCCGTCGCCATCGAACCAGTGGTAAGGACCCTTAGGCTCAAAAATTGGATTTGGTCCTTGACGCATGTATGCGCCGTACAAGTCGTCGGGCACCTTGCCCGCGTTGATCTTCAGATCAATCGCCGTGACCTCGGAGACCACCGGAGTGTAGGGGCCATGCAAATACGGGTTGTCGATACCGTCGACCCAAGTCGGGCGGTCGATGGGATCTTGCGTGCTGATGTCGGTGTACTTACGCATGGATGTTCTCCTCAGGAAACCCGTTCGACGACGAAGCTGACGGTGGTGGTTGCGCTGCCGCCCACATTGAGCGTGGCGAACCGCTCGGCGTTTTCAACTTGATAGGGCCCCGCGGTGCCGGTGACCTGTTTGTAGCAATCGAGCAGCATACGAACGCCAGTGGCGCCGACTGGGTGGCCAAGCCCGATGAGACCACCACTCGGGTTGACCGGAATGCGACCGCCGATTTCGATGTCGCCGTTGTCGATGGCCTGCCAGCTTTGTCCCGGCGGCGTGATCCCGAAGTGATCGATCGCCATGTATTCGGTGCTGGTGAAGCAGTCGTGCGTCTCGATGCCGCTCAGTTGTTCGACACCACTGATGCCGGCGCGACGGAACGCGTCGGTGATGGTGGCGCGCACGAAGGGGAAGATGTACGGCTGACCTTTGCTCATTGCGACCTTGGCTTGATAGGTGATCGGCGCGGTGCGATGGCCCCAGCCGGCGATACGAGCCAAAGAATTCAGTGAGCGACCACGCTGTCGCGCCCACTCGCGCGCGACCGCTTCGCTTGCGAGGAACACCACGGCCGCGCCGTCGGTGATCTGGCCGCAGTCCTGTTTGCGCATGCGTCCATCGATCACGGGATTGGCGACGTCGTCTTGCTGGAAACTTTGTTCGGTGAATTCCCAGCGACGCGTTTGTGCATTCGGATTCTTGCGCGCATTGCCGAAGTTGATTTCGGCGATGCGGGCGAGATGTTCGGCCTTCAGGCCATAGCGACGATCATATTCGCCAGCAAGTTCACTGAAGACGTGCGGCCAAGGATATTTGACATCGACGCATTCGTGACCGGCCCACATCGCAGTCGCGCCGATCAATTTGGCCGCTTGATCGCCCGGCACGTTGCGCATTTGCTCGATGCCGACCACGGCCGCCAAACCATAACGCCCGGCTTCGATTTCGGCTGAGGCGGCGAGGGCGGCGAGACTACCCGAAGCGCAGGCGCCTTCGTGACGCGAGGCCGGGATGCCGGCAAGATCAGGCAAGGCTGCTGCGAGCACACCGCCGAGATGACCCTGATTGCAGAACAGTTCGGCAGCGAAGTTGCCGACGTGGGCGGTGTCGAGTTGTTGTGGGGATAGTTGCGTTGCAGCGAGGCCCCGCTCGAGTACTTCGCGCATGCCGTCAGCGATCTCGCGCCCGCTGCGAGCCCAGTTTTCGGAGAAGTCCGTTTGGTACCCTCCGAGGATGTACACGTTTTCCGTCATATCAGTGCCCCCGTGATACGTCGCGGAATAGTATCATTATGCAAGTCATTGGGAGATGGCCATGAGTGGAAATACGGACTCGCAGCGCGGGGTTGTTCGTCTAGAGGACTGGGCTTCGAGTCTGCGCCTGCCGATGATCGCGGCGCCTATGTTTTTGGTCTCCGGACCGGATTTGGTGCTCGCCTGTTGTCGAGCCGGCATTGTCGGCAGTTTCCCGGCCCCCAACGCCCGCACCGTCGAGGTGTTGGACGAGTGGCTACAGCGCATCGTGCAAGGTCATGCGGAACTGGCGGCCAACCAACCGCCCTATCTCAGTCCCTGGGCTCTCAATCTCGTGACCCACAGCTCCTATGAGCGCTTGCCCGCCGAGCTCGATCTGATCACGAGGTATCGACCACCCCTTGTCATCACCGCGCTCGGTAGCCCGATTCCGGCGATCGAGCGGGTGCATGCCTATGGCGGCAAGGTGTTCGCTGACGTCAGCAATCTCGCTTTTGCGCGCAAGGCTGCGGCGGCCGGGGCGGACGGCTTGATGCTGGTTTCCGCAGGGGCGGGCGGGCACACCGGCAAGATCTCGCCCTTCGCTTTTGTTGATGCCGTGCGCGAATTCTTCGATGGCATCATTGTGCTATCCGGCGCGATCGGCACGGGCGGCGCCGTTCGGGCGGCTGAGCTCATTGGTGCGGATCTCGCCAACGTCGGCACGCCCTTCATTGTGGCCGAAGAGAGCTTGGCGAGCAGTGATTACAAAGATATGGTCGTACGCGCTTCGCTCGAGGAATTGGTGCTGACCAAAGTATTCACCGGTGCCGAAGCCTATTACTTGCGCGAGAGCATCGTGGCGGCAGGACTCGACCCCGATAATCTGCAGGGCAAGGACAAGATGGATCTCTTGAATACGCAGCAGCAGGTCAAAGCCTGGAAGAACATCTGGTCGGCAGGCCAAGGCGTAAATCACATACACGCCGCCGAGTCCGTCGAGAAAATCGTCGCGCGCTATGCTGAAGAGTATCGAGCCGCAGCGATGCATCCGGTGTTCGGTTCATGACGCGGGACGATCTGGTTGGCGCTTGGGCGTACCACTGCTGGCGCATCGCCTATGAAGACGGGCGGGTCACTGAGCCTTTTGGTGACGGTGCGAGCGGTCTGTTGCTCTACACGGAAGATGGCTACATGAGCGCCAACATCATGGCAGCCGGCCGTGAGCCGTTTGCGAAACCCAACCCGCGCGATGCGAGTCTGCGCGAGCGCGCAGACGCTTTCGATGGATACTTCAGTTACGCCGGCCGGTGGCGCCTCGTGCGTGGCACCATCGTGCACGAGGTGACGGTGGCGCTGAATCCGGGTTTGGTTGGCAGTGAGCAATGGCGCACGCCGATCCTGCAAGGCCGTCGGCTGATCCTCGCAGCGGACGAGCCCACATCGAAGGGCGTCAGGAGACACGAACTCGAATGGCGACGGGCAAAGAAATGACCCACGATCTCTACGACAAGCATCGCTCCTCTCTCGAAGCGGCCGTCACGGCGTGTCGCGATCGCCGATATTTTTCGCTCTTCTCGGAAACGCCTGATCGCCATCGCGGCGGCGCAGAGGCGCAGGCAGCCGGTCGAGCTTGGTACACCGCGGCACTCGGGCGATCTTTCGAGCTCGATCAGCCGGGCACCATCGGTCGCGCGGGGGCGGAAGTATCGCCTTATACGCAGCAGCCCCTCGGCATCGATTATCCGAGAGCGGATCCCGATGCGCTGTTTGCGGCGGGTTCGCGCGCCATGGTTCGCTGGGCAGCCGCGTCGGTCGACGCGCGCCTTGGTGTGTGTATGGAGATCGTCGATCGTTTGTACGAGCGGGTGTTCGAGACGGCGCAGTCTGTCATGCACACCGCAGGTCAAAGCTCGCTGATGAGCTACGCCGGCAGTGGCACCAACGCACTCGATCGCGGTGTCGAAGCCTTGGCGTATGCCGAGATGGCGATGAACCACATCACCCCCGCTGCGCGATGGGAGCGACAGTTCGGCTCCACGCTGATTCCTTTGCAGAAGACCTATCGATTGGTACCGCGCGGTGTCGCCGTTGTCTTTAGCTGTGCGACTTTTCCGACCTGGAACGCCTATCCCGCGATGTTGGCCAATCTGGCCACGGGCAATGCCATGATCGTCAAACCACATCCGACCGGGGTGCTGCCGATGGCCATCGCCGTGCGCGAGTGTCGCGAGGTGTTGGCGGCGAGCGGTTTCGACCCGAATCTCGTCACGCTCTGCCTCGATACGATCGAAGAACCGCTCGGCAAAGTGTTGGTCAAACATCCGCAGACTGCCATCGTCGATTTCACAGGCAGTGCCCGCTTCGGATCTTGGGTCGAAGCGAACGCTTGGCCTGCGCTCTGTTACTCGGAGACGTCGGGCGTGAACACGGTCGTCATCGACTCGGTAGACGATCTCGATGCGGTGATCAAAAGTCTCGCTACGACGATGAGTTTGTTCTCGGCACAGATGTGCACCTCGCCGCAGAACATTTATATCCCGAAGAGCGGTATCCGAACCGCCACGGGACGAGTCGAGGCCGCTGAATTCGGCGAGCGACTGGCGGCCGCCATGAAATCTTTGGCAGCCGACGGCAAACGCGCCGGGGCGATTCTGGCGGCGATCCAGTCGCCGAGCACATTGCATCTGATCGACGATTTACAAGATCGAGGTGCGAAGACCGGTCGTCTCCTGCTCGACTCGAGCGCTTACGCGCACGCGGACTTTCCGCAGGCGCGCACGCGCACGCCGTTACTGATCGAGCTCGAAGCGGGTGCCGCCGGTCGAACGCTCTACGGGGAAGAGCGTTTCGGGCCGATCGGTTTCGTCATTCACTGCGAAGATCGCGACGCGGCGCTCGTACAGGCCACCATGGATGCCAAGCAAGCGGGTGCGATCACCGCGTTCTTGTATTCCACCGACGAGATTTACATCGAGCGCGCCGAGCAGGCCTACTCACTGGCCGGTGCGCAACTGACCATCAATCTGACAGGTCCGATGCCGCTGAATTTCGCAGCGGCGTACAGCGACTATCATGTGACGGGTTTGAATCCGGCCGGCAACGCCACATTGACGGATCTCGCCTTTGTGGCGTCGCGATTCCGGATCACGCAGTCTCGACGCTTAGTCAAAGATTCTTAAGCGGTGCTGCCTGGGCAGGGTCGAGATATTCGTCGAGGCGGCTGATCAGCCCATCGCGCATCGTTATGACACAGCAGGCGAGCATGCGAAACGGTGAGCCGTCGGGTAGCGTGGCTTCGAGCACGTGTTGTTGAAACCAGCCATCGGGCAGAATCTCGCGGCGGACTACGCGGTAATGACGCTGCGGCAATTTGCGCGACATCCAGCCCAGCAGTTTCAAATTTTCGTCGACGGTCTGCGCGACGTCGTCGAAGTTGTGCCAGATGAGTGCATCGCTCGTGTAGAAGGCTCGCACTTCGTTCGGGTCGCCCCGTTCGAGTGCCGACAGAAAACGATTAGAAAAGGCGCTGATATCTTCGCGATGACCCATGATCGACCCCCCTTTGGCCAACGAAGTTGTCTTGCACAATTAGACTAATGGACGCGAGCGCAGGACGCCACCTTCACGATTTCCTCGGCACTTGGCGGGCGTTCATGGTCGCTGCCGTGCCTGCGATGCTGGGCTCGGTGTGGGCGACCGGGCGTTTAGGTGCGTCGATGTCGCCGATCGACCTCGCCGAATGGGCGCTGCTGATCGCACTGCTCACCGTCGTTGGCAGTATCAGTCAATTTGGAATCAAACCCGGTTACATGCAAGAGGTCAGTGATCGTGGCGGCGAGCATCGTCATGCAGCGTTGCGAGCGGCGTTGTTGACGGTCGGCGCCAGTGGTATTGCGGCGGGTGTCATCGTGGCAGGGTTGCTGTACGCGTTGTCGATCTACGGTCATTGGCACAATGTCGCCGTTTTGCCGTGGCTGCCGGTATATGGCTTGCTCGCGAATGTCGGCATGATGTTCCACACGGATCTGCGCATCTTGGGCGGTGCGCGCGTGCTTGCGACGATCGCGATCGTCACATTCCCGTTGTTCGTCGCCTTGCTCGAGTGCATGTTGTGGCTAGGTAGCGATCCGCTTGCGGCATTCTTTGCTACCCAATGCGCGATATCTTTGCTCGTTGCGGTGTTGTTGGCAGTGCGCAGCGGGGTGTTGCAGGCCACGGGAGTGGACGGGCGCTTTCTGCGACGTGCCCTCGTGATGGGGCTGCCCGTGATGGGTGGCTTGTTGGCGAAATACGTGGCGGACCTTGCGGTCTCCGGGACATTTCGTTGGGGTGTCGATGCGGCTTCGGCCGGCGGTTATGGTCTTGCCGTGCGCGTCACCGAACCGTTGATGATGCTCTACATCGGCTCATTCCAGATGGCTTGGGGTGCACACGTCTACGGCTGGATCAAAGAA
>Ga0172372_10006574_pt1 | contig 15846 bp, 16 predicted proteins | sample LakKiv5m_2_FD_114544 | JGI IMG/M metagenome (GOLD analysis project Ga0172372, IMG submission 114544) | Freshwater microbial communities from Kabuno Bay, South-Kivu, Congo - kab_092012_9.5m | ecosystem: Environmental > Aquatic > Freshwater > Lake | place: Democratic Republic of the Congo...
CGAGGAGCGCGGTGTTCTGCGGGTCGACGTGCAGGGGCGCATAGCCGCGCGCGCGGCCGTCCGGGCTGCGCGGGACGCCGATCACGCGTCGGCCGCGTCGAGCTCGGCGAGGATGGGGCGGACGGCGTCGGCCGCCTCGCTGCCGAGCGCGTCGAGCGTGCGCAGCGCCTTCACCAGGAGCGCGCGGCCCGTGGCCACGTCCCCCTGGGCGGCGACGACCTGGCCCAGCATGGCCTCGGCCACCGCGGCCTCGTGGCCCAGCCCGAGGCCCTCCTGGATGCCCAGCGCCTCCCGGAAGGCCGCCGCCGAGCCCTCGAGCTCGCCGGCCGCCGCCTGGCGCGAGCCGAGCGCGAACCAGGCGGCGCCGAGCGCCTCGGCGTCCCCCGTCCGGCCGGCGGCCTCCACCAGCGTGTGCGCGGCGCGGAGCGCGACCTCGGGCCGCCCGTTCTCGTCCGCCACGCTCTGGAGGAGCTGCAGGAAGGTCACCTCGCCCACCACGTTCCCGGCCTCCCTCAGGGAGCGGACGGCGTAGTCCAGGCGGTCGAGCGCCTCGCCCACGTTCCCACCGGCCAGCTCGACCGCGGCGAGCTCGCGCAGCACCTGGGCGCGCCCGTCGAGGTCCTTGAGGAGCTCCCGTCCCGAGAGCGCCTCCTCGAGCGCGCTGCGGGCCGGGCCCCACTCCTGGGCGGCGGCGTGCAGGGTGCCGAGCTGGTGCAGCGCGTCCACCTCGCCCGGGCGGAAGCGGGCCTGCCGGGCCAGCTCGAGGGCTTCACGGGCGTGACGCATGGCGCGCTCCCCGTCCGAGCGCACCACCCAGATGTTGGCGTAGAGGAGGTGCAGGGCCGCGCGGCCCCTCGTGCCGGAGGGACCGTCCAGCTTGAAGAGCGCCTGCTGGACCAGCGCCTCCGCGTCGTCCGCCTGCCCCTCCTGCAGGAGGAGCTGGGCGAGCTGGTGCATGGCGTGCGCCGTGCCCTCGCGGTCCCCCGCCTCGTCGTGGGCCCGGTACTGCTCTTCCATGGACCGCCGGGCCTCCGGCAGGTCCCCCAGCTTCAGGCAGAGCTCGAAGCGCTCCTGCCAGAGCGAGGCGAGGCCCTCGCCGTCGCCCGTGCGCGTGCGGAGCGGCAGGGCCGCGTCGACGTAGCCCACCGCCCGGGCGTAGTCCCCGGCGGCGGCCGCGGTCATCGCCAGCACCTGGAGCGAAGCGGCGCGCCCCGTGTCGTCCCCGGCGGCGCCGAAGGCGTCCAGCGCGGAGGCGGCCGCGGCGGCGGCGGCGCCCATCTGGCCCTGCTGGAGGGCGATGAGGGCCTGGTGGAGGGACTGGGCGCCCAGCGCGGCGTCGGACATGGGATCCTCTACTCGCCCGCCGTCTATGGCGCGCCGCGGAGCCCCGCCGCCCCAACCGGCCGGCCGAGGTATCTTCCCTACCGATGAGCCCGGAAGACCACCTCGCCGCCGCCCTCCGCGCCGTCGGCTTCCTGGATGATCCCGAAGCGGTCGGCACGCCCGGGCGCGTGATGGCCTTCCTCCAGGAGTTCGCCCCGCCCACCGGGGAGCCCACCCTCGAACCCCTGGAGGCCCCGGGCCCCGACCCGGTGATCCTGCGGGGTCTCCCCTTCCACAGCCTCTGCGTCCACCACCTGCTGCCCTTCTTCGGCACGGCGGACATCGCCTACCGCCCGGACCGGAGCATCGCCGGGCTCGGCGCCATCGCCCGCTCGCTCCGCCACTTCGCCCGCCAGCCCCAGCTCCAGGAGCGGCTCGGGGCGCAGCTGGCCGGCTTCCTGTGCGACGAGCTGGGCTGCGGCGTGGTGGTGCGCCTCCGCGCCCGCCAGATGTGCATGGAGATGCGCGGCGCCGAGTCGGCCGGCACGGTGGAGAGCCTCGCGCTCCGGGGCCCGGGCGCGGAAGGGCTGCTCCCCCTGCTCGGGCCGTGATCCGGCTTCGCGGCCTCGCCTATCGCCCGGGGGGGACGAGGCTCGTGGAGGGCTTCGACCTGGACCTGGAGCCAGGGCGGCTGGTGGCCCTGGTCGGGCCGAGCGGGTGCGGGAAGTCCACGCTGCTGCGCCTCGTCGCCGGCCTCCGCCCCCTCGACGCCGGCTCGGTGGAGGGAGCTCCATCCCGCAAGGCCTTCGTGTTCCAGGAGGCGGCCCTGCTCCCGTGGCTGGACGTGCTCGCCAACGCCGCCCTCCCCGGGAGGTACGGCCCCATCGGCGACGTGCCGGCGGCGCTCGCCGCGGTGGGGCTGCAGGGGCTGGAGCGTCGGCTCCCCCGCCAGCTCTCCGGCGGCCAGCGCATGCGGGTCAGCCTGGCCCGCGCGCTCGTGGCCCGACCGGAGCTGGTCCTCCTCGACGAGCCCTTCGCCGCGCTCGACGGGATGACCCGCCGGGCGGTCCGCGGCCTCGTGGCGGACCTGCACCGGCGCGAGGGGTGGACCACGCTCCTCGTCACCCACGAGATCGACGACGCCCTGGCGCTCGCCGACCGCATCGTCGCGCTCGACGGCCCGCCGCTGCGCGTGGTCCTGGACGGGCCGGCCGCCGGGCTGGACCGCGAGGCGCTCGAGGCTCCTTACCGCGGTCGGGTGGCGGAGTGACCCGGGGCGAAGCCTGGGTGGCGCTGGCCTCCGTGGTGGCCGGGGTGTGCTGCTGGAACGCGCTCGCGGGCGCGGTGGGCCCCCTTCTGCTCCCCACCCCCGCCGCCGTGCTCGGGGCGATCGTGGACGAGCGGGGGCGGCTCGCCGTCGCGCTCGGGCAGACCGCGATCGCCGCCGGCGCCGGCCTGGGGGTGGCGTTCGCCGCCGGTGTCGGCGGCGCGATCCTCGCCTGGCTCTCCGGTGCGGCACGGGTGGCGCTCCTGCCCTGGACCACCCTCGTTCAGGTGGTCCCCATCGTCGCCATCGCTCCCCTCCTCGTGGTGTGGCTCGGCTACGGTCCCCCCGTGGCGGCCACCACCGCCGCGGTGGCCGCGTTCTACCCGGTCTACTCGGCGGCGGGCACGGGCCTGCGGGCGCCGGGGCCCGAGCTTGAGGACCTCCTCCGGCTGTACGGCGCCTCCCGCCTCCGGGCGCTGGTCGACCTCCACCTCCCCGCCGCCCTCCCCGCGCTCTTCAGCGGGCTGCGCTCCGCGGCCGGGCTCGCGGTGATCGGCGCGATCGTGGGGGAGTTCGTCGGCTCGAACGGCGTCCCCCCCGCGCTCGGGCAGGTGGTCATGGCCGCGGCCCGCTCGGCCCGGCTGGATCTCTGCTTCGCCGCCGTCGTCGCCGCCGCGGCGCTGGCGCTCGCCTTCCACCTCGTGCTGCTCCTGCTCGAGCGCCGCTGGGTCGCGCCGTGGTACGGCAGCCCCCGCGACCCCTGAGGCACCCATGCTCTACGCCCTCCTCCTGGCCTGCACCTCCGAGCCCTCCACCCCCGCTCCCCAGGCGACCGCGCCGGGGGAGGCCGCGGCCCTGCGGCCGGTGAAGGTGGCGCTGAACTGGTTCGCCGAGCCGGAGTTCGGGGGCTTCTACCAGGCGTGGGTGGACGGCACCTACCGGGCCGCCGGGCTCTCGGTGGACATCGTGCCCGGCGGGCCGGGCGTGCCAGTGCTGGAGATGCTCCAGGCCGGGAAGGCGGACGTGGCGGTGTCGGGCGCGGAGGACCTCCTGGTGCGGCGCGCCGCCGGCCTCGACGCCGTGGCGGTGTTCCCCGGCTTCCAGGACTCGCCCGTCGGCCTGCTGGTGCACGCCGGAGGGCCCACGCGCTTCGAGGACGTGAAGGGGCCGGTGGCGATCGAGTCGGGCTCGATGTTCCAGCAGTACCTCTGGGCGCGCTACGGATGGGAGGGGAAGGTGGCCATGGTCCCCACCACCGGCCAGCTCGGCGCCTTCGCGGCGGACCCGACCCTGGCGCAGCAGGGCTACGTCACGAGCGAGCCCTGCGTGGCGGCCTCGATGGGCCTCCAGACCACCTTCCTCCCCGGTCGGGAGGCGGGGTGGAACCCCTACTCCGTCCTCGCCGTGGTGCGGGGCGCCGACAAGGACGCGGCCTGGACCCGGGAGTTCGTGGAGGCCACGCGCAAGGGCTGGGAGGCCTACCTGGCCGATCCGGCGCGGGCGAACGCGGCCATCGCCGCGCAGAACCCCGAGATGAAGCCGGACCGGCTCGACTGCATCGTGGCCGCGCAGAAGGGCTACGTGACCGGGGTGGACGGGCTGGGCGTGATGACCGCGGCGCGGTGGACCGCGCTGGCCACGTCGATGAACGCGTCCGGGCAGAAGGTGGACGCGACCGGAGCGTGGGTCAGTCGCTAGCCCCGGGGCGTCCGAGGACCGCGTAGCGGCCGTACAGCTCGTCCCCCACGCGATGGAGGTGCACGAGCCGGAGGCGCCGGGCCAGCTCGGCGGGGAAGCCGACGCCGTCCACCAGGGTCGGGGCGACCTGCCCCCCCAGGAGCAGCGGGCAGATGGTGACGTAGAGCTCGTCCACGAGGTCCGCGGCGAGGAAGTCGAAGATCAGGCTCCCCCCGGCCTCCACGAGCAGCGTCTCGACCCCGCGGGCGGCGAGCCGCTCCACCACCCGGCGGGGATCCACCTCGCCGACCTCCACCTCGCCGGGGAGGTCCGCGACGGGGCTGAAGAAGAGCGGGCGGACCCGCGGGTCCGCGTAGAACCGGCCGGTGCGCGGGATGTCCTCGCCCCGGGTCAGCACCACGTTCCACCACCGCCGCCCCTCCAGCGAAGGGGTCTCGACGTCGGGGAAGCCTTCCGCGGCGAGCCGGGCGATGGCGGCGGGGTCCGGCACCAGCGGGAGGGGCCAGTTGCGGAAGGTGCGCCCGCCCACGAGGACGGCGTCGGCGCGGGCCCGGAGCACGCTCATGTAGCGGCGATCGGTGGCGCTTCCGATGGCCACGTGGTCGTAGCGCGCGCTCGCAATCTTCCCGTCCAGGGAGAGGGCGGTGTTCGTCACCACCCTCACGGAGCGAAGTCCGCCCGCGAGCGCCAGCACTCCACCGCCACGTTGGCGACGTTGGGCATGTCGAACGGGGACTTGGTGACCTTCACGCGCACCCGCTCGATGGGGAAGCGCTCGATCAGCATCCGGGCCACGTCCTCCGCGAGGGCTTCGATGAGGCGGTACTCCTTGGCCTCCACCAGCTCCTGGATGGCGAGGTTGGCCTCGTAGTAGTCCACCAGCCGGTGGGCCCGATCCGCGCGCGCGGCGGCCCGCCAGTCGGTCTCGGCCTCGAAGTCCACCACCACGCGCTGCCGGATGTGGCGTTCGTACTCGTGAAAGCCGATCTTGCAGTCGTAGCTGAAGCCCAGTCCGTGGACGCGGTCGTTCATCCCGCTCGCCTAGCCCGTCGACCCTCGGCCGGGAGGGAGGGAGGACCCGAAAAACTCAAGCCGATCGCGTCTGCGTCCCCCCATCGGTGTCCGGTCGTACCGAGGCGGTTCCGATCAAGTTCCGGTGCGGCTGGGCCGATTGACGGAGACCCCCGCTCATGACACCTTTGAGCGGCCGAGGAGTGACTCGAATGCGTGTCCTGGTCTGCTACCCCCCGATGGAGTCGGCGAAGGGAAGCCCGATGCTCACCCAGAACCGCCAGTTCCAGTGGTTCACCGAGCCGAGCTACCTCTACCCCTGCGTTCCCGCCTCTGCGGCCACGCTGCTTCAGCACAACGGGCATGAGGTCTACTGGGTGGACTGCATCGCCGAGCGCAAGAACTGGGCGCAGTTCGAGCGCATCGTGCGCGACTTCCAGCCCGAGCTCGTCGCGATGGAGACGAAGTCTCCCGTCGTGAAGCGCAGCTGGGAGATCATCAGCCGCCTCAAGAAGATCGTGCCCGGCGTGCAGACCGTGCTCTTCGGCGACCACATCGCCGGCAACCCGGCCGAGTCGCTGGAGCAGTCGGAGAACGACTTCTGCATCTCCGGCGGCGACTTCGACTTCTCCCTCCAGTCCCTGGTGGACTGGCTCACCAAGGGTACCGCCCCCGGCAGCGGCATCTGGTGGAAGGAGAACGGCACGGTCAAGAGCTCCGGCAAGTACAACCAGGAAGGGAACCTCGAGGAGCTCCCGTTCTGGGACCGCGACCTCACGAACGCCCATCTCTACTTCGAGAAGTGGAAGTACAAGCTTCCCTTTCTCTGGACGATGGCCGGTCGCGACTGCCCCTACGGCCGGTGCACCTTCTGCTCCTGGACCGTGACCTACCCCAAGTTCCGCACCGTCTCGCCCGAGCGCCTCGCCGACGAGATGGAGATGCTGATCAACAAGCACGGCGCGAAGAACATCTTCGACGACACCGGCGCGCTCCCCACCGGGAACTGGCTCGTCCGCCTGTGCAACGAGATGATCGACCGGAAGATCAACGAGAAGGTCGTCTTCGACTGCAACTTCCGCTTCGACTACTTCAACGAGAAGAACGTCCACCTGATGAAGAAGGCGGGCTTCCGCAAGCTCATCCTCGGCATCGAGTCCGCCTCCGAGCGCACGATCGACATCCTCGACAAGTCGATCACCAAGGAGCAGATCATCGAGGGGTGCAAGATGGCCACCTCCGCCGGCCTCCAGCCGCACCTGACCATGATGGTCGGGTACCCCTGGGAGACGAAGGAGGACGCGATGGAGACCCTGAACCTCGCGAAGTACCTCATGCACAAGGGCTACGCGCACCACCTCCAGGCCACGGTGGTCATGCCCTACCCCGGCACGCCGCTCTTCGAGCTCTGCCAGAAGTTCGGGTGGATCCGCTTCGACCCGAAGGACTACGAGCGCTACGACATGACCGAGCCCGCCTGCGTCCTCACCGACATGGACCAGGAGGAGGTCGTGCAGATGGCCGGGCAGTTCTACAAGCTCTACCTGCACCCGAAGTTCCTGGCGCACCAGCTCCAGAACCTCAACTCGATGGACGACCTGGACTACATGCGCCGGGGCGTCACCGCGATCTGGGGCCACATCAAGGACTTCGCGAACATCCGCACCGACCACGGCGCGGCGGCCCAGGCCAAGTAGCGACACGACCCCGGGGGCGGCCGCTCCGCGCGGCGCCCTCCCGGCCGCTCACCGGTCGCTCACCGCCGCCATCACCCGCGCGCCACGCGCCCGCGCCCGTTCGCCCGCAGCGGGGTCCCCGTTCACCAGCAGCAGGGGGCGGCCCCATGACCAGGTGCGGACCAGGAGGTCCTCGGCGTCGCCCGAGGTGCGTACGCCGTACCAGTCGGCCGCCGGACTGGCGTCGGGGAGCTCACCCACCGGCGAGAAGGGCGGCTTGAGCCGCCCGGTGGAGAGCACCTCCACCAGCGCGTCGGCCGGGTCGGCGTCCAGGCCCGGCAGGGACACCCGCCGGCGCGTCGCCCCCCAACGCTCCACCACCCCCACCGAGGGAATCCGGCCGCCGGGGCCGGGCTGCTTGCGCAGGTGCATCCGCGCCGCCGACTGCGCGTCGAGGAGGAGGCGGGCCACCCGCCGGCTCGCGCCGTCGTAGAACGCGGCCTCGCGGAGGGGTTCCCACAGCCCCACCCACCACCGGAGCTGCTCCCCGAGGTGGTGCGCGGCGTGGTCGGCGTAGCAGCCCCAGGCCGAGAGCGCGTCGGGGTCGAGCCAACCGTCGCGGGCGATCTGCCAGTCGGGAAGCGCCCCCGAGTGGAGCACCACCACCAGCTCCAGCCCCTTGCGACGCCCGGCCGCGAGCGCCTTGCGACCGGCCGCCACCTCGGCGTCGTCGTAGCGCCCGCGTTCCGGCTCCACGCGGGCCCAGGAGGCGTGCAGCACCAGCCACCCCGACTCGGTCCGCTCCACCCCCTCGGCCCACTCGCCGCTCCACACCGTACCGGAAACGATCGCCACCGGACCTCCACCCCCTCGGTATTCCGCGCCGGCCCCGGAGGGATACGAGGGCGGCCACCGGAGCGACGATGGGTCGGAAGATCGGAATCCTGTGCGGAGGGGGCGACGCCCCCGGGCTCAACGCGGTCATCCGCGCGGTCGTCAAGTTCGGGGTGGGGCGGCTGGGCTGGGAGCTGTGGGGGCTGGAGGACAGCTTCGACGGGCTCTTGTCCGAGCCCCAGCGCGTGCGGCGGCTCACCCCCTTGAGCTGTCGCGGGATCCTCCAGCAGGGGGGCACCATCCTCGGGACCACCAACCGCGGCGACCCCTTCCACTCCCGGGACGGCCAGGACCGCTCCGCCGAGGTGGCGCGCCGGGTCCGGGACCGCGGCCTCGAGGGGCTCATCATGATCGGCGGGGACGGGACCATGCGCATCGCCCGGGATCTGGCCGATCGCACCGGCATCCGCGTGGTGGGCGTACCGAAGACGATCGACAACGACCTGGGCGCGACCGACCTCACCTTCGGCTTCCAGTCCGCGGTGGACTGTGCCAGCGACGCGCTGGATCGCCTCCACAGCACCGCGGAGGCGCACGACCGGGTGATCGTGCTCGAGGTGATGGGGCGCGACGCCGGCTGGATCGCGCTCCACGCCGCGATCTCGGGCGGCGCGGATCTCTGCGTCATCCCCGAGGTGCCGTGGTCGGCCGAGCGCCTCTGCGCCAAGGTGAAGGAGCGCGGCAAGCTGGGGCGGCCCTTCTCGCTCGCGATCGTGGCCGAAGGCGCCGGGGACCCCACCCATCCCGGCTCGGCGGGTCGGGCCGTGGCCGAGGCCATCCAGGCGGGTGTGCCCGGCTGCGACGTCCGCATCACCGTGCTCGGTCACCTCCAGCGCGGCGGCAGCCCGGTCGCGTTCGACCGCCTGCTGGCCACCCGTTTCGGGGTCGGCGCGGTGGACCTGGTGGAAGCCGGACGCTGGGGCGAGCTGGTCGCGCTGCACAACGGTCGGATCGAGGGCGTCCCCATCGCCGAGGCGGTGGCGGTGTACCGGAAGGTGGACCCGGAGGGCGAGCTCGTCCGTACGGCGAGGATGGTGGGGATCGAACTCGGCGGCTGAGCTCTGCTACGCTCCCGGCATGTTGCTCATCGGCGTCGCGCTGGCCGGGGTCGAACCGGCCGACCGCCTCCTCGCCACCGCCAGCGTGGCCATCGGCCTCGCCCCGGACGGCTCGGCGGGCAATCGCACCGCGGGGGTGGGGCTGCTCTCCGACCCCGACGGTCCGGGCGGCACCCCCCCGGGCGGTGACTGGGTCATGGGCAGCTCCGGGTACACCCTCGAAGGCTGGGCCCTGCAGTGGGACGGCGGCGCCGTCTCCGCCTTCACCGCCTACGGTGCCTCCGGGCCCACCCTCACCTGGTCGGCGCGCACCTCGGGGGGGATCGAGCACATCGCCGCGGTGGGCGAGGGCGAGAGCTTCGACGTGGACCTGAGCGTCGCCGCTCCGTGGGACGCCCCGGTCATCTGGCTCGACCTCACCGTCATCGCGCACGAGGACCTGGGCGGGCTCGCCTTCGCGCGTATCCTCGACCCCGATCCCGACCTGTGGCTGACCGGCTCCTACGACGCGGACGTGAGGCTCGCGGGAGGTGTCGTCCTCGCGAGCAGCCCCACCGACGGTCGGACCCTCGCCCTTGCGGCGGCCGGGGGGCAGGCCGGGGACTGCAGCTGGTGCACCACGGTGGACGGGCTGAGTCTCGGCGACGCGGAGTGGTCGGGAGACGGGCAGGTCGGGGTGCGCATCGACGCGGGGGAGCTCGCGGCCGGGGACTCCTACAGCTTCCGGGTGGCCTACGCCTTCGGCGCCGACCCCGAAGAGGCGCTGGCCGCGGTCGAGGCGGCGGTGGACGCCGCGGATCGCGACGGCGACGGCGTGGACGACGCGGCGGACTGCGCCCCCTGGGACGGCGCGGTCGCCGCGGGCCTCGCCGAGCTGGCCGACGGCCTGGACAACGACTGCGACGGCGTCGTGGACGAGGATCTGCCCGCCTCCGCCGGCCCGACCGACACCGGCTGGGGCCCCGAGCTGGCCGAGCCCGAAGCCGGCTCCTACGAGATGATCGGCGACTGCGCGGTCGCGCCCGGCGGTCCCTCCCTGACCGCGCTGCTCGTCGCCGCCAGCGCGCTGATCCGTCGCCGGAGGGCCCTGTGCTCCTGATCCTGGTCGCCGCCTGCGTTCCCCCGACTCGTACGCTCACCTCGGAGGTCACCCTCGAGCTCGCTTCGGACGCCGGCGTGGTCGACCCCGCCCTCGACGGCTTCGAGGGCCTGGGCTTCCGCTGGACCGTGTCCGGCGACGCCGACGACTGCGAGCTGTCCGCCCTGCGCGTGGAGAACCCCACCGGGTTGCTGCGGACGCTCGCACCGGGCCAGCCGACCTGGGACGGCCGGGACGACGCCGGCGCCCGCTTTCCTCCCGGCCCCTGGGCCGCCGTGGGCCGGGTCGAGTGCGCCGACGGGGCGAGCGCCGAGGCCGCCGTCGAGGGCCTCGTGGTCCGGGCGGGGGTGACCACGCTCGACTTCGTGGACGACGGGACGGGGGCCGCGGTGCCCCTCGCCTACCACCGGCTCGACCTCGTCACCCAGGCGGTCACGCCGATCGACATGCCCGAGTACGCCATCGTCACCGGCAGCGCGCCGCTCGACGAGGCGGACGGGAGCCCGCGCGCCCCGCTCGACCCCTGGTACGACGCCGGCGCGCCCCCGTGGGGCCGGGGCGCGGTCGACACCGTGGACCGGAACCTGCCCGTCGCGGTCCGAGCCGGCGGCTCGCTCGCCGTCCTCGCCACCCTCGCCACCACCACGCTGGCCGAGGACGGGAGCCTCTGGCCGGCCTCCGCGGTGCCCTTGCGCGCCCTACCGCTCGGGTGGACGCGCCGGGACGACGGCGTGGTCGTCTCCCCCGCGACCTCGCCCACCCTCGGGTCGGGCGAGGAGACGCTGACCTGGACCTTCGAGGCCCAGGTGGACGGAGCCTGGGTGCCCATCCCCGGCGAGGCGCCCACCTTCCACCGCGTCTACCGCACCCTGGGGCCGGCGCAGCTCCGCGACGGAAGCGCGCTCGGCTTCGCCCCCGCGGTGGCCTGGGTCGGCGCGCTCGCCGAGCTGGCCCCCGTCCTGGAGGGTGCGCCGGCCACCGTCCCCGAGGTGCTCGACCGCGTGCGCGATCACCTCTACGAGAACCGGTGGGTCGTCTACGATCCCGGCGACACGGACTACTCCGGGTACTCCGGCTCGTACATCTACTGGGACTACACCTGGTCCGAGCTGTCCGCCTGGCTGGACCGCACGGACGGGGTGCGGCTCTACTGCCACTCCATGAGCTGCCTGCTCTCCGTGCTGGTCAACCACGAGGGCGCCTACGCCTCGCAGCAGGTGCTCGGCGTGGGCTTCGACACCTACCTGACCCGCGCCGCCGGCACCGACTACTGGCAGCGCTGGTCGTTCAACTCGCACTCGGTGGCGAGCCCCGACGAAGGGCTCACCCTCTGGGACGCCGCGGTGGACCTCGACGGCGACGAGGACCCGTGGAACGAGCCGGTCACCGCCGTCGCACCCAAGGGCCTGCCCTACGAGGACTACCTCGCGCTGCTCTCCCCGGACGACATCAGCATCGTCAACGCCGGGCAGTGCTACTTCAGGTAGGGCTCCCGCCGCGGAGCAGCAGGGCGTAGCGCACGAGCTCCGCGCCCATCCCCCGGAGCTCGACTTCGAGCGCGTCCCGCCGGGCGGGGTCCGCGTACGCCTGCCCCGCGTTCGGGATGCTCACCTGGGTGGGCAGCACCCAGGCGTCCACCCACCGTGCCACCTGCCGCAGCTGGTTCAGGGTGCTCATCGCCCCGGCATCGCCCCGGGCGCAGGCCACCAGCCCGACGAGCTTCCCGCGGAGATCCTCGGGGTTCACGAGGTCCAACGCGTTCTTGAGAACGCCGCTCGCGCTCCCGTGGTACTCGGGGGAGCCCAACAGGATGGCGTCGGCGGCGCGCAGCTGGGCGTGGAACGCCTCCACCTCGGGGCCGTAGGGTCCGTCGCGACCGTCGCACCAGGGCAGGCGGTCGATGGCGACGAACCCGGTGTCGGCGCCCGCCGCGGCGGCGCCGGCGAGCGCGTTCGAGAGCGCCTCCCGGGTGACGGAGGGAACGCGGAGCGAACCACACAGGGCGACGACACGCATGGGCCCGGGGCCTAACCTGGGCGGGGGGAGGTGCGGGCTACTCGCGCAGGGCGTAGCCGACCGACTCGGCGTGGGCGCGGAGGCCCTGCACGAGCACCATCCCCGCCGGGGTCGGGTTGGCCGCGTAGGCCTGCAAGGCCAGGTCCAAGGCCCGCTGGAGGTCCCCTGCCCGCTCGGCCTCGACCGCCTGGTTGTGAAGCTGCCGCGCGGTCCCGGCCTCGGGATCGCGGTAGACCATGCGCCGGATGGTCTCGGGGAGCGGCGCGACCTGATCCGCGAGGGTGTGGGCGAGCTCACGGCGGAGCGAGTCGCGGCCCTCCATCGCGGCCGGGATGTCGAGCGAGCCGTCCTGCCCGCTGGTGCCGCGGTCGGTGCGCTCCACCCGCACCGGCGCGGGCGCTCCCGCCGTGCCCTCGCTGCGGATGATCAGGTCGGCCGTGGCCCACGACAGGCGCCGGAAGGTCTTCTGCTCCAGGGGGCCCACCGACGTGGGCGAGGAGCTGTACCGGAAGTCCACCTCGACGCTGGTGGTCGCGCCTTCGTCGCAGCGCGCCAGGCCCAGCTGCACCCCGGCACCTGCCGCCACGCGGACCCCGGGTCGGGCCCCGAGCACCACCGCCAGCTCGTCCGCGGCGCGCTTGCAGGCGCGATCCAGCGCGACGACGGACACTTCCATGGAGGGGAGGTCCACGGCGGGCCGAGGCTGCACCTCCCAGGCGACCTGGCGCGCGCAGGCAAGCAGGGTGAGAACCCAGACCATCTCGGCTCCAGCATGCTCCGGATCGGAACCAACCACAACAAACGTGACGTCGCGGTTCGTCTCGGTCAGCCCCGCGCGGCGAACACCCGCTCCTGGATCTCCCGCGCCCGCCGCACGTACCAGGCGGGATCACAGAGCTCGGCGATGGCGCCCGCCCCGAGCACCCCTCCCACCTCGGGGTCGGCGGCGAGCAGCTCGGGCAGGGGCACCCCCTCCGCCCAGGTGCGCATCGCGCTGCGCTGCACGCGCGCGTAGGCCTCCTCGCGGGAGCAGCCCTGCTCGACGAGCGCCAGGAGCACCCGCTGCGAGTAGAAAAGCCCGCCCGAGGCCTCGAGGTTCCGCTGCATGTTCCGCGGGTAGACGACGAGGCCGTCCAGCAGCCCCCGCAGCCGCACCAGCATGAAGTGCAGGGTGACGGTGGCGTCCGGCCCGATGACCCGCTCGACCGAGGAGTGCGAGATGTCCCGCTCGTGCCAGAGGGGGACGTCCTCGACGGCCGAGAGCGCGTAGCCGCGCATCACCCGGGCCAGCCCGGTGAGGTTCTCGGAGAGGATGGGGTTGCGCTTGTGGGGCATGGCCGAGCTCCCCTTCTGGCCGGGCGTGAAGGGCTCTTCGGCCTCCAGCACCTCGGTGCGCTGCAGGTGGCGGATCTCGACCGCGATCTTCTCGATGCTCGACGCCACGAGCGCGAGGACCGTGAAGTAGAAGGCGTGCCGGTCGCGCTGGACCACCTGGTTCGACGCCGGGGCCGGGGCGAGCCCGAGCCGGGCGCAGACGTGCGCCTCCACCGACGGGTCCAGGTGGGCGAAGGTGCCCACCGCCCCCGAGATCTTGCCCACGGCGATGTCCCGGATCGCGTGGTCCAGGCGCTCGCGACCCCGGCGCAGCTCGTCCCAGAAGATCGCCAGCTTCCACCCGAAGGTGACCGGCTCGGCGTGGATGCCGTGGGAGCGGCCGATGCACAGGGTGTCCACGTGCTCCCGGGCCCGGCGCTCCAGCACCTGGAGCACCGCGTCCAGCTCGGCGCGGAGGAGCTCGCCCGCCTCCTTGAGCTGCACCGCGAGCGAGGTGTCGAGCACGTCGGAGCTGGTCATGCCCTTGTGGAGATGCCGGGCGGGCTCCCCCACGTGCTCCGCGACGTTGGTGAGGAAGGCGATGACGTCGTGCTTGAGAGTGCGCTCGAGCTCGTCCACCCGCGCCACGTCGAAGGCGGCCCGGGACCGGCAGGCGGCCGTGGTGCCCGGGGGCACCTCGCCGCGGGCCTCCATGGCCTCGCAGGCCAGGAGCTCGACCTCGAGCATGATCTGGAACTTCCGTTCCGGGGTCCAGATGGCCACCATCTCGGGTCGGGAGTAGCGCGGGATCACCAAGCCTCCGGGGCGGGGGCGCGTTCTAACCGAAGCCCCTGGCGCGGGCCGGTCGAGCGGGCGGACCGCTCACTCGGTGGGCGTGGCCGACACGCGCCGCAGGCGGTGGTTGTAGGTGTCCGCGATCCAGACCACCCCGGCGTCGTCGCGGGTGGCCCCCATGGGCTGGTAGAGCCGCGCGTCGACCGCCAGGGCGTCGTCGCCCTCGTAGCCGGGCTCGCCGCAGCGGCCCGCCACGGCCGATCCGTCCAGAGCGCGCACGCAGCTGGCGATGGTGTCCACCACGAGCGGCTCTCCCGCGCCCTCGGCCACCACGTCCCAGGGGTAGACGAAGCCCTCGGCCACGGCGTGGAGCGTACCGGCCTGGAGGTCGATGCGGCGCAGCGCCCCGGCATCGGCGTCCACGTACCAGAGCGAGCCCTCCGAGTGCGCCAGCCGGAAGGTCCCGTTGGCGGGGGGGACCGCGGTGAGGAGGGGGACGGAGTCGGCGCGCGCACCGTCGACGAAGGGGCCCGTGGAGCCGTCGCCGGCGTAGGGCCAGATGGTCCCGTCCGCGTCCACCCGGCGGATCCGACCGACGATGGGGTCCGCGATGTAGAGGGACCCGTCCTCGGCGAGCGCGAGCCCTTCGGGCCGGGTGAGCTCGGCGCGGTCCGCCGGTCCCCCGTCGCCGAGCTCCCCGGGTGTGCCCGTGCCGGCGTACGCCGCGACGGCCCCGGTCCCGAGCTCCACCCGGACCACCCGGGGCAGCTCGAGATCGGCCACGTAGACGACCCCGTCCCCCACCGCCACGGCCCCGGGACGCTGGACCCAGCTGACGTCCGCGAGCACCGTCTCGACCACCTCGCAGGGCTCTCCGGGGCGCACGGCGCGCACGGCGCGGGTGTTGTAGTCGAGGTAGAGGAGCTCCCCGTCCACCCCCACCGCGACCTCGCTCGGCATCGCGGTGACGGCCTGCTCCCGACAGGTACCCTCCGACGGCGTACCTTCGACCCCGGTTCCTACCCAGGTGCAGATGGCCCCGGGACGCTCACAACGGTCCGCACAGGCGAGGATCAGGGACAGCCACACTGGCGTCCGACCTGTCCTGGGGACCCGGTCGGACCGACTAGCCCACGTCGATCAGCGTGAGGGCGATTCCGATCGCGACGAAGAACTGGAAGGTGAGCTCGGCCATGGGGAACCTCGAGGGCGTTTACTCTGACACGTTGCAGCCCTGCAGAATGCAAAAGGTTCCTTGCGGATTCCTGCATCTGGCGCGGGTGCCGCGGGTCTAATAGGGAGCCCCCGAGTCCGCAAGGGCTCGCCCCTCCCGGCGCGCGTCCGTCGCGCCTTCCTTCCGCCCCTGGTCCACATGTCCCTCTTCTCCCGCGACGTGATCGTCTGCGCGCTGTCGTCGGGCTCGGCGGGGAACTGCACCTACGTCGGGGATGGCCACGCCGGGGTGCTGATCGACTGCGGGCTCGCCACGCGGCAGATCATGAGCCGGATGGAGGCCGTGGGCCTGGCCGACGCGCCCATCGACGCGGTGTTGCTCACCCACGAGCACGCCGACCACGTCGGCGCCGCCGGGGTGCTGTCCCGCGCCCTGGCGCGGCGGGGTCGTCCGGTCCCGTTCTACGCGACGGCCGGCACCGCCGAGGGCATGGATGTCCGCTGCCTCCCCGACGGCCTGGA
>Ga0172372_10006575_pt1 | contig 15845 bp, 14 predicted proteins | sample LakKiv5m_2_FD_114544 | JGI IMG/M metagenome (GOLD analysis project Ga0172372, IMG submission 114544) | Freshwater microbial communities from Kabuno Bay, South-Kivu, Congo - kab_092012_9.5m | ecosystem: Environmental > Aquatic > Freshwater > Lake | place: Democratic Republic of the Congo...
CATCACCATCGGTTTGTGTACTTCGCGATAATCTAATATTTCTTTGTCTATTTGCCTCAGCTGCTCTTGCCTCAGATTCTCCAGCATCACCATCGGTTTGTGTACTTCGCGATAATCTAATATTTCTTTGTCTATTTGCCTCAGCTGCTCTTGCCTCAGATTCTCCAGCATCACCATCGGTTTGTGTACTGCCTATCATTGCTGGCGCACCCACTGCCGTAGCAACTCCTGCTGTACCAAGCGCACGTTCTGCGGGACTAGCAGAGTTTACTGCTCTAGTTCCTGTCCCAGCCGACGATACTCCTGCTCTAGTACCAGCTTGTGCTGCTTGTCTAAAAGGTGCAATAGCTGCACGGCCGGCGGAAACCAATCCTCCGGGTAAAAATGTTTGAGCAACTGCGGCTCCAAGATTTCCAGCAGCTTCACCATAATTGCCTGCTCTTGCTGCTTGATATGCATCATATACGCTAGCGCCTGCACCAACGCCGGGAATAAAATCGGCTACATTTCTTGCAAATTGTTGCTGTAATCTCGGATCAGGGGGATTGTCTATACGAGCTTGTGCTGCTCTGCCCGGCAAAAATCTTGCACCGCCTGTAGAAGTAGCAGGATCAAATGCAGAGTCAGTTGGAATTACATTTACAGATCTAGGATTAATTGGATTCCTATTTGCTGGCTCGGCCTGCCTTGGATCTAAAGCAGAGTCAGCTGGAATTACATTTACAGATCTAGGAACCATTGGTTGATCGGATGGTGTCTCGGCCTGTCTCGGATCTAACACCTGAGATTGTTGAGTAGACCCAAAAGGACGACCTTCGATTTCATTAGTGAATCGCGGAGCGGTTTCATTTCCGGGCCTACTAGCAGGCAATACGTTCCTGCCCCGACCTCGACCTCGTGTAGGTTCAGGGGCTTCGTTTAGTCCAGCTAACCGACGATACTCCTTAAGAAACTGCTCGTAATGCACTGACATTTTTATTTTAACCCCGCTAGGTATTTTAAACGATTAATGCTTTCGTTAGTGGGGCTTCTGCGCTCTAACTCTGCATTAGCCTGATCCGGTGTAATTGTACCTCGCCCAGCAGCAAGAGCAATGTCTTCCTTACTTTTACCTTGCAATGCACCCATATCTTTTTCAGGAAAATCATCAGAAGCAGGAGTGATACTGGTGTCTATTTTACTAGTGTCAAATGTATTCAGACTGTTGTTTGCCCCTAAAAATTCATTTCCGGGTTCATATGGGCCCGATCCTTGCCCTTGAGCAGCTAAAGCATCGATTTTATCTGGAGTTAGTCTGCTTGCGGTTGCTGGTGCGGTTGCTGGTGCGGTTGCTGGTGCGGTTGCTGGTGCGGTTGCAGTCATAGTAGAAGGTTTAATTCCGGCGCGTTCTGCTGCACGATCTGATATTGAACTTGGCGTATAAAAATCTGTACCGACTTTCATATCTGGACTTATACTTTTTCCGGCAGCAATTTTAGTCTGTGTATCTGCGGCTGTTCCCACACCACCGGCATATGTTGTTGCAGGTGCACCGGCAATATTAAGTTTTTGGCCGGCACGCAATACATCGGGGTTAGTTAGTTGCGGATTTAATCTCATTAATTCTGCTACACTGGTATTATTACGTTGTGCAATTTGACTTAATGTGTCGCCTCGGCCCACCCGATAACTAGATGCCGAAGGTGCTGTAGAGGCACTACTTGTTGCTGCCGAAGGCGGTGTGTTTGCTCGTGGCAAGTTGTTTGATGATGGTGCCATTCCTGAAGATCCATCTGTACTTCTGGCATCATCAGAAGGTAATACTGCTGCACTTCTACTTCCGTCGTCTGCGGATGCGCTGTTTCTGCTTCCCAGATATCCTAAGCCGGCACCTGCGGCACCTGCGGCTGCTGCGACTGCTGCTGCTCCTCTTGGCCCAATTCCTCCACCATCCGATCTTGCTGGAACACGTTCTACACCTGGTCCTACAGCACCACCAGGGCGAGCTGGTACTACAGCTCTAGGGGCCGGTCTAATCAAATTAGGATCGTCGATTACATTGCTTCTTGGTCTTGGTCTGAATGGTATAAGACCACGGAGTCCTGTTCTTGCCAATGCCCCGGCTACTTCATTAACAACATTTTCACTGACTTGCGATTCTTGAGTTCGTTTCCCGGGAGTTTTTTGTGCTTTTACTTGTTGCTCTTTCCAGCGAGCAAATTCGTGCTGGTTGACAATTCTAGATTTATCTGCTGGTGCTGGATTAGCCCGTTCAGCATCCTCTCTGGATCGATATGGTCCCTGAGCTGCTCTGTCCCAATCTTTGCCAGTAAAGATTATAAAATATCCATCCCCCATTGCTTCGTTTACTGCTTCTTTAGCTTTTTTAGTTGCGGTAGCAAATACCACGCTTTTCCAGCGATCCTTATAACGTTTCTTTAACTTAGCAACTTTTTCAGGAGAATCCTTCATTGCTTTTGCAATTTCTTCTTTTTTCTTTTTTTGTTCGTCGCTTAGTTCACTTTCCATTAACTTGTAAAAATTAACTAACCCACTAAATTCAATGTCGGTCATTTCGTTGATAGATTTGGGCTTATTTTTTGATCCGGGCGGACGACCACGACGTGCTGCTCCAGCAACAGGTTTACCTTTTTTATCAACAGATTTACTATCTGGTTTTTTAGCAGATGATTTTTTAACAATCTTAGTCTCTTTACTATCCTCATCATCGTCTGATTTTGCTTTAACTGATGGCAAGGATTCAATTCGACGTTTTCCGTCTTTTGTAATATAACGACGACGAGTACCATCGGCTAGAGTCACAATGTAGTCATCGGGACGACCAGTCACAGTGCTTCCTGATTTTTCGTGTGCTTTTTTAGCATCTTCAAAATCGGTCCAGGATTCATCCACACGATCTTTAGCTGCGTTTTTCATTAATTCTTTGCGATTTCCATCTTTGTCTAGATCAAGAAAGTCAGGTTTTTTACCTTTGCCTTCCGCTACACCTTGTTGCTCACCTAACTTCTTGCCAGCAGCGGCGGCTTTTTGGAACTTTTCTTTTCCATATTTTTCGCGGCCGATCGCAGCAGCAACAGCTTCGGGATTTTCTGCACTGCCACCTTTTTTGATCGCAGCAACAGTTTTTTCAAATCCCATGTACTTTTCATTTAATTGCTTTTGGGGTTTTGACTCAATTTTATCTTGATTTTCGATCAATGATATTTTTTTAAGTATGTCGTACATGCTCATTTTTTATTTCCTATTAGGTGACGGGATTTTAGTTTTAGTTGATCCCACCGGGCTTAATGTTCCCTGCGGCAACTCGTTGGTGGTTTTACCTGACTTTTCCGGTGCTGCGGCAAATTCATATTTCCTAGACTCTAGATCTTTGATTAAATCTAAACTTAATTTAGGCTTGGGCCGATCTTCGAGTTTTTCTTGCGATAAAACTGACGAGCCTTTTTTAAATTCTTTAGACTTGTCAATTTCCTTCATTCTTTGCTCAAAGCCCTGCTTAGTATAAGCCATTACACTATCAAGTTTTAATCCAATTGAGTGAGCTACTGCGGTTCTGACAGCAATATCAGTGGTAGGATAGTTAAGTTCAACATCAAAGTCCTTAACTTCACAGGTACCAACCTTTGGAAACTCGACACTGCGATCTTCGGCAGGATGATTTTTTGGATTAGATACACTAACTAAATCAAACTGTTTTAATGCAGTTTCAATTTTGTTCATCGATTCACTGTCTAAATCGCAATTAGCAATTCGAATTTTAAACTGATAGGTTTTTTTAGATTCAGATAGATAATTACTAAAACTTTTCATATGAATTCACCTTGTCTGGTATTTATGATTTTTTATTAGTTTCTAGTATAGATCTGATCAATTCGGAACGATCTAGTACCATTCCTGTGCCCTCCTCGGGCTGTTCTTCCTCTTTTTTATTAGTTTGATCAAGTCTAGCTTTCTTTAACTGCAACTCTATCATTCGAAGTTTTTTATCTATTTTAGCCTGTTTGGCAGCAATGGCATGCCCTAATAACGTTCCTGCAGTTTGTAAAATAGTACCACTAAATCTTGGCTCTACACTCATTCCGAGATCCATTAGCTCCTGAAATTTTTCCTCTGCGATCTGTGCTAAATGATCCATCTCCTTGTCTGCTAACTCAAGATTTTTTACCATTGGCAATGCTTCATCAATCTTGTCAATGCCTTTCATAATAGTATCTAATTCTTCAATCTGCTCAGTCACAGTAATAGTTTCTCTATCATCGGCATTTTTAGATGGCAAGTTGAAGAATTCTTCTAACGATCTGGTCATTTCTTTTTCTTTCCTTGATAAAATATTTCGTTTTCACTAACGATTCTAAATTTGATTCCCATACGCTCACACCAATTAAATGCAGCATGCCACTTTGCATGATTCAATGTCACTGCCAGCTTATCTCGATGACTGCGTGCCGATTCCATAGTAATTTCTTTGCTGGGTTTGATTTCGATCAATTCTTTATGACTGTTTCCGTCTTGATCTTCGTATACAATAAAAAAGTCAGGTACATAGATAGTGTTTTTTCCGGTAAACGGATTTTGATAAGGTATACGTATACTTTCGCTGGCCCATTGTTTGATAAATGGGTGATTATCGCAGAGATTCATGAAAGTCAGCTCCCACGAACTACGATAATGAATGGATCCTCGACCTATATATTTTTCGGGATTTTTGGGATTAAAGATACCTTGTGCATACTTACTCATAACACCACTAAGCAATAATTGTTCTAGTTATGTACGGACTGACTGCGGGTGTTTGCACTACACCAAGTACGCTGGTATTAGCTCTGCTTAAATTTAACAACATAGCTGTGTATACATCGATGTTTAATGTGTTTTCGCTGACGATCCGATCAATGGCATCAATGGGATCCACCCCTCTACTAGCACATGTAAGAATCAACGATCCAGCTAAACTTTTCGCTGCTACTTTACTACCAGTGCGTTTTTCAAAAAAAGCAAGTATTGCTTGATCAACTTCACTAGTAATTGTTATTTGTTGATCAAAAATATTGTTGAAAAATTCAGCAGTATCATTAGCAGTGTTTAAGGTGATTGCACCAATGTTGTTTTTTTTACTCATTTATGTACTCAACGTATCGCTATTGCTTGTTGCTGTACCAGTAGACGGTCTTGACCCACCTGTGGGCGGCTTTACTGAAACTTCTTGCCTAGTAGATTGCTGCTTCGGCAATGTGGAAGCTACTGTACCTGCACCCAATGCAGTTGCAGAGCTAATATCTGCCAATGTCGGTACTGCTATTCTTGAAAATGGATTTTGGCCTCTTAGTACGTCTGTGCCTAATTGCTGTACTTCTGACAGAGCAATATTTTTAATATTAGCACCTTTGAATGTCTGTCTTGCTTTCGCTGCACCCAATGCTGCACTTAAAAAATTTCCTTCGGCTAAATTTTTAACCACAGAATCTGCACTTCCTAACAGTCCGCCGGGGCCAAGTATACTACGAGTACCCGATCCACCGGGTGCTATTGGGCTAGGTCTTTTATCATAGTTTTCACTTTGAGCAAATGCTTTAACCGCAGCACTGGGACCTTCTTTATATAAAACAGTTTCATACTCAATGGTCATTGTGTGTTCCATAGTGACATTATTAGTTCCGTTATCATGTCTACCATGTTGAAATTGAGTGATCACAGGATTAACTAAGATATATTCAGAGGCTACTTTTCGACTTAAACTATAAATTCTTATACTTTGCAAATAACGCTTTTTATCGTTTTTGGTAGTATATCCCATAAATGCAGAATCAATGGTATTCTTTTCTGAATACTTGTTGTCATATTGATAATAACTTGGTTCTGCTAAATCCGAAGTTCTGTAATAATAATTATAGTAATCAAACCAAAAATTTCTTATGACATTAGCACTGTCGTCGTGAAATACAATTGACAAAGATTGATAATTTATTTTTGACTGTACTATGTTCGGACGATTATAAGAATTATAAGTTTTAGTAGCAATATCAAACTTGGGCAAGTCAACTGATTTGACTAGCAACCCTAGTTCATTTTGTCTGTTATATGTAATACCGGGAGCAAGATCAAAAAACACATGAAATAAAAAACCAAACTTTGGTGTTAATTCAAATGCATTTTTAGCGAATATTTTATTCGCGTGTGAATAATCTTTAATTGAGTCGCCAGAAACTAACTGCTTTAAAAAACTGTTAATGTTAGCCACTGGCTACTCCTATTAAATTGATTAGCCGGTAATAGTTTGACCTAATGCACGACCAACTAGTGTACCAACACCAGTTCCGCCAGGTGTTTGAATAGCGTTATCGTATCTTAGAGTTAATGCAATTGTCATGGGATCATTGCTGCTATAGCTCGAATCGCCATACTCAACGTTATCTAATAGACAACCATACATTTCCCAAGTCTCTAAAACGTTTGGAGTATTAACTCCGTTTCCGCCATCAAGAACTTCATAACGAGTAATAAACTTATAATCAATACCGGCAGCAGCACTTGACTGTTCAAGGAAATCAAATTGTTTCTGAATCTGCTCACCGACAAGTTTAGAAACATTTCCACCTGCATCGTCTCTGAGAGTACAGGTCACAGTTTGCCATTCTGGCTTACCAGCGATATAAACTTTGCTATTATAGATATCAATGGTTTGCGAATTAAAGGCAATTGTTGGACGTTTGAAATCAACTACTTGTTTAGTAAGTTCAGTGACAGGCTGACTTACGCCAAAGTTTTCAAAAGTCACGCGAAAGCGAAACTTCATTTTTGGCATTAGTAAACCCTGTCCACTAGCACTTTGATTGCTGCTTAAAGGTACGGTAAATTTGGTCAACGAAGCGACTGACATTTTTTGATCTCCTTTAACTGATCATATTTTTATTTATCATTTTTTTATTTTTTATTTTTACCCAAAAAAATAGGGGGAATAAATCCCCCTATTTTTATAACATCAACGATCAAATATCGCCGGGATTTCTGATACGAAGTGGAATGTAAATAAACTCAATTGATCTCACTGGTGCTATAGCAATATCAACATAAAGTTCATTTCTTGCAATACGGTCAGGAGTATTATTGGTGTCATCGCACACAACCAAATAATCATATAGAGCACGTTTTGCAATCAAGTCATTCATTAATCCCTCAACTGCTTGTTTGATTTGATCGCGTGTGACTTTGTCATTGGGCTCAAACAAGAAGTTATTCGATAATGGTTGCAATGCTTTTCTGATATAGTTAATTAGCCTTGCTACATTAATTCTATCAAGTGCACTAGTTAAACCATACCGAGTTTTTTGTCCATAGTTTAGAATACCAGTTCCTGGCAATCTTGTAATTGGATTGATTTTGTTTTCGTATAGTGTGTCGCGATGTGACTTGCGAACACCAGTTCTAACGAACTCGTTGGTAGTCTGATCGATATAACCAATGTCAGTTGCATTGTCAACTAGACCACGTCTTGCGCCTGCTGGAGCAAACCAAGGGAAGCTAATATTATCGCTACGCATCACAGTTCTTAGCATCATATGTGATGGCGGAACAGCAATAGTATTTCCGCTTAGATCTGACGACAACCCTGCAGGATAAAATACACCAAGATATTCAGATGCTGCTGCTGATAATCCGTCGCCATTTGAATTGTTTGACCAAGCAATAATATCCGACATACTGGGCTGTAATGTCATCGGTGTGTCACCAATAACAAATGCTGTATTTGCACGATCGTTATTTAATGCAACTAGATTGGGCAATAGTTCAGGATATCCAGGGCAAGCAAGAATATTAAATTCGTATTGGTCCTCTCTGCAAGCATCATTAGCATCAACTGCTGCTTTTAATGCACTGACTACCATGTTTCGCTGTGCTTGTGGCCCGGCATACATACTGCCATTGGCTTTAAGACCGCTTGCGGTCACCCAAGCATCTCTTTCAGCAGGCAATGTTTCGCCAGGAAAGCTAGCTGCATTAAAATAATTTCTCTGGTATCGTTTGACATTGTATCCACTGCGTCGGAGATTCCATAACAGCATACCATTTGGGTAGAGTGCCGAATCGGGTACATCTAAATCTACATAGTTGCTGGTTAGTAGTGCACTAATTTCAGGAATATCATCTGATGCAGGGTTGACAGTACCCGAAGTTCCCCAACGTGCATCGGCAAAGGTAATACCGCTGCTTGAAACTTGATCGGTTGTATCAATTAATGTCCAGTCGGTTCCGCTATAACGATATAATTTTGGATAGTTAACTAAATCACTGGTGTCAAGCCATAAATCTCCTGCAACTAAAACGGTACCATCACTTTGTTCAGTGGGTTCGCTAGCTGAAACAAGAGGGCCCGCTGGATCTGTCTGTGTTAGGTTATACCCTCGCGAATCTGATGCTACATTTCGATATCCTCTCCAGCCTGCTGAAGTCTTTACCATGATATCGACATCCGAAGCACTGCTATAGTACCAAATTGTTCCGTCGGCAGGAACGGTCACAGGAGTATTGTCATCGACTGTGTATGTTAACGGAGTGAATCCACTAATAGTGACTCCGGCAGTTCTTGTACCAGCTGACCAAAACTCAACCCATTTAGAATCTTTGTAAATGTACACCTTATCAAGATCGGTGTTATACCATCTATCTCCCTCCACCGGAGTAGCAGGATAAGATAATGTAGAAGTGCTATAATAGCGATCCGTAGTGGTTGTTAGAAGCCAATCGTCGTTTGGTGCCGATGCATTAGTTGGGTTAAAGATATATTCGTATCCGTTGTCGAGATCAAAAAACTTATCTCCAATTGCCGGTGCTGCGGGGAAATCTTCTCCGACAGTATAAGTATCAGCTGCACTGGTCACTGTCCAAACAACTGCTCCTAAACCGGTTATACCCGGAGAAACAAAAGTAGCAGAAATTGATATTACGCCAGTGCCAGTATTATATCCGATCACAGTGCCCTTGAAGAAATTTGTAGCATTGTAAGAAATTTTAACGTGCTGTCCCGCTACAAAATCGAGTCCAGTGGCTAATGTCAAGCTCTTACTACCTATAGAGGTCCCTAGATTAGCTGCGGCAGATACTGAACTAATAGGTATATTAGTTAACTCAATGCTGTTTTCAGTATAATAATTATCTATCAGTCCTTTTTTAACTGGCACTGGCCACGCATCGGCATTTGATGCACTGAATCCAGCGTCAGCAATAGCAGTCCCAGTGACATCATCTAAATGTATTAAACCGCCTTTGATATGAGTTAAAGTAATCAATCCGTTGCTGGTTGTGACATCAAGATTAGGAATACCCAAAGTCTGTATCGCATCAATAAAGTCCATTGCACCAGTGCCGGGCATTTCAATGGTATAAGATTTATAAGAACCACCATCGGTGATTCCGATTGCAAATTGATCTCCGGTTGTAAATATACCAGGAGTGGTTCCAGTGGCACTCACACTGCCTAACACCCTACGACGATACAATTCAACATTGGCTCTGTGTTCTGAATTAACATCAGTTGCAGCCCAAATAGTATCAAGTGGTATACTTGATCCACCATTGATCGGATCAAGTGATGCTAACGCACTGGGTTCATCGGAATAAATTGGTGCGGAAACAGAATTCCACTCGCTTAGATCGAGATCGTATCTACTGACTGCTAAACTTATACCACCACCAACAGCAGAATTTTTCATCCAAATGCTACCACTGGGTCTCGGTTTGGTATTAAAACTTGACCACTCGGGTTCGTTGGCATAATTACTGATCTGAACTCTTGGTGCAAAATAAGACGCAGCATTAGAAGTATAGTCAACTCCGAGATCATCAAGTATACCAGTGGTTTCGACTCCGAGGTCTTGTTCAACAACAAGTTTACCATCAACTACTACACCATTGCTAGAAGCTGCATCAGTGACACTGATTATTAATTTACCTGCCGAAACTCTGGCACTAACACCAGGAATTGATGCTGCATTGATTTGTACTGCCCAATTGCCAACTGTGCCTGTTAATGTTAACGGAACAGTATTAACGAGAATGTCAGCACTTCCTGATATCGAAGGATTGGCATTAACCGCAATTAGTGCACCATGGGATTCTTGCCATTCTACACTGCCAACGATAGTCCAGACGTTTTCGTAATTTTTATAAAATATACGTAATTCGGTTTCTGTATCTGTTTCGGTATCGGCATCTTCTCTAGAAATTTCAATGTCACTACCAATAATCACAACTGCATAGTTTCCGATAGAACCAAAAGTAGATTTTGGATAATATACACCAGTGTTTAGTTCAATATTGTCCCCACTAGCAATCAGCGGAACTTTACCAGTGAAACTATTAGATGCATAATCCCATTCGAAAATACCCCAATCAGTATTTGCTAGATCAAGCCAAAATGTACCATCTGCAGGTTCACCAACTGGTCTTGCTGCACTGGGTTCTAATGCGGCCAAATCGATGTCAGCACGAATTACATAAGCACGATTTCCAAGACCTAATGCACTGTAGAGTGCCATTAATCCATATTCGTTTCTCTGATCTCCGTGCAATGGTGTGCCAATTGAACTTTGTTGAAAAATTGGATAACCATATTTGGTCACCAATTCTCTCTGTGAAGTCACTGTATCTAGTTTTCCTGCATTTGATTCAAGGGTACCAGCAGTTAAACTATTGTTAAATACTTTATTCGATTCTGTGGCCATTACTACTAATGGTATAGTAGCTTGTGCGGTTGGCAAGTAGGTACTTTCGTCAATGACTTGTACTTCTAAACCAGGTGATATTAGTGCCATTTTATTATTCCTTTAGCATAAAGTTAATATTATTTATATAAAGGAACTAAAATTCACCAATTTAACTGCCCTTTCGATGCCCTTTATTGAATAAATATCGGTATGAAAAGACCAGTATGCCCGGCCTGTTATAAACGACCGGTCGCAGTGAATTATCGATTACAGGGCAAAACTTATTACCGATCACGCTGTGATCGATGTATAAGAAATCATCAACAGCCCAAAGATCCTATTCCGACATGGATCAGATCGGGCTATCAAAAAAAGGATAGATGCGAAAAATGCAACTTTCGTAGCCGTGTATCAGAACAAATATCAGTATGGTACATTGATAACAATGAGCAAAATAATAGTTGGTCTAATCTTAGATCAGTGTGTTCTAACTGCCGAATAGAACTGGTTAAAAAACGGTTAATCTGGAACGACAACGATCTTAAATCTGATTTTTAATCAATCCGTCAACTTGGTTGTACAGATCAATCAATGATCCATTATTATCTATCACTGCATCAAAGTCATAACCAATCCAAGACCATTCCGAAGAATGAATACGACTATTTAAATTTTCTCTTGCATGTACATCACCGCGATTGGCCTGTATTGCAAGATCATACCAGTCTGGATTATTCCCTCTAGTGACTCTAAAAGATTTGCCGCCAATTTTTCTAACTGTGGCTAATTCGTTAGGAAATCTTGCATCAGAAATCACTACATTATTAGAATTGTTTACAAGACGATGTTCTAGACTGGCTATCCAAATATCATCATGAAAGCCTTGCCGGCACACTTCAGTGCCCCAATATTGTAATATCCATCGAGGAGTGAGATGAGGTATGCACAATCTTTCGGCCCACCAAGTATCTACCTGTTCTCTCCATTTACGACTTTCAGGTGTTCTGCCCTCTAACATTTCTCTGTCCCATCCAAATACTGCCGAAATAGCATCTTTAAGTGCTCCGGCAAAACTTATTTGAGAGAAATTGTAATTTGATTGCAGATACTCACTCACGGTATCCTTTCCGGAACCGATCCAACCGCTTACTGTAATAATCATAAAATAATTTACCTTGCAAAATACTTTAACAAAATTTAATGCACAATGTCAAGATTAAATTATTCATCAATTGAGCTAAAAAAATCTTCAAACAATTCTTCTTTAGTTTTGTCGCAACGCATACCTTTTGAATAATTTTGTGCTTTATCTAACATTCTTAAATTGGTCCAATGCCCGATAATGTAAGGAGGAATATTATTCCTAAATCCTTGCTGTATACTATAGATATGGTCTACATCTACTTCGCTTCTGTTTAACCGTGTTGGATTAATTTTATTGAAATAATGTGTCCAACTTTGTTCTGTAAAATATTTTACTCGATCGTAGTAAATTTTTCGCAAACTTCTTAAATGAATTGGAGTCGCTCCTGCTTTAATACTTGCTTCTGAAATTTTTTTTCGAACATCCAAATGTTTACTAGGATTGTCGACCCCGTATTTTTCGATAAAAGTTTGCTTTCTTTTTTCTTTTTCCTCAGCAGATACAACATTAGATCTATATTTTCTGCCATTAGCAACTGCAAGTAAATTTCCTTGTCTACGTTTTTCATTAATTTCTGGGGTATAACAGTTTTTCAAATCTCCCCTTTGATGTTGTAATTTTCTTTTAGCTGCACGGTTAAGTGTTTTTAAATATCTATTTTCGACCCATTTAACTTTTTGCCCGGTTATGGGACAAACTGGAATTTCATAGATATCGTTTATTATATGCCAAATTCTTTGTTTTGGCATTGCAGAATCTGGCAAAAATGCCGTGGCTTCAACAATCTTTTTCCATAGATTCGGATCAGTTTTGTACAAATATCTTGTCGCAGATTTATTATAACTATTGTCTTTGTTGATAATTTCTAAAAGTAGTTCTTTCATACTTTTATTTATCTTATCCCACAACAAATGTTATCCTATAATCAGTGAATAGGGCATGGAGCCATCTACGTAATTTATGAGATCTAGCTCTAGTTTGTCAAGAAGTTCTTTGGCCTCTGACTTAAGAGCAGTTCCGTTTAATGTTGTTCCGCCCTGTGGGCCTGCAATACTAGAAAATTTTTCCCGAGCTTCACCAATGGTATACTTGACCAATGCATAAGCATATTCTTGTAGCCAAGGAAACGACATATGGTCAGATAGTAAAATTTGATCAGGCTTATAATTATAAAGCCATAGCAAGACACTTTCTCCATTATCTGGTATTTTTCTTACTATAGTCAGTTTTTTTGTCACATGATTGAATGTAAAATTCATATGGCCACCAAACATACGCATGGCTAATTCCTGATACTGCGTGAACAATTCATAGTTAGCTAAACCACCTACACGACCTGCAACTAACATATAAGTGTTTAAATATCCGGATGCAAATGGCTCAAATTGGCTAGCAGTTGTTCCGGTGACTGACCCAATACCACGCCGAAAAATCTGTCTCACAGATATAACTTCATTAGGAAGAATGTATTCTTGTGTTTCTTTAGTTAAACTTAGAAAGGCATAACTTTCTTCTTGGCTATTACTGCTACGCTGACGATATTTGATAAGAGCCTGTTTGACAGCCATTTCGTAATGCTCTTTGTCGGCTTCGATATCAATGATTTGATCACCTAATCTCAGACGAATATAATCATAAATTTGATTTTTTAATGCATTGACGCTTTCGAGTTGTTCGGTTATATCATTAGCCATACAATTGCCTTTTTAATTATTTATCTGCCATTGACTAAGATTTTAATGCAGCCCAAATATCACAAATAACGTAAGTCCCGCCACGACTATTCCAACTTGTCATTATAGATCCAGGATACCATTCTTGTACCCAATTGGTCACTGTGATAAACCCACCTGTGCCTGGATGCCAATCGCCTATACTAACATGTAGATATATTCTCGATCCTTGCCGTGTCCAACGCACACTCCATCCCATGGCATCGGCTGCGGCTTTAATGGCCGCGGCACGTACTTCATACTTACTCATTCAACCTTCAATAGGATAATGTCTTCGTTGATACGCCCATTGGCACGAGATTCCACTGCGTTGATGTCCTCAAGGAACTTACGCAATTGTACCTTACTGGCTTTCATAAACTTAGCCAACACTTCAGCAGGTTTACGAATTGTTTTACCCACACTTTTCGCTTCGTCATAGCCCACAATAGTGGTACCTCTGACTGTTAGTGTAGCAGCCAATTCGTCGGCTTGATAGCGATACAACTTGCGTGATTTAGTGTTATACACCCAAAGTCGTTGAGCTCCAACGATGTCGACGGGATTAATACTAGTAAGTTTGAGCTCGCGATCTTCCTTGCGGTATTTAAGTTTGGCAACAATCTTATCTTTGGTTGGGCTTTTCTTTACACGAACTTTACGTGCAACTTTTTTGCTTTGAGCATAGCTGTCAAGATCTTGCCAAAGTTTCTCGTAAAATGCAACAATTTGCTTTAGACGAGTTTTGTTAAATCCGCGATAGGCTTCTTTGAGCTGTGCATCATTGCCCTCAAGTGCTTCGGCAAATTCTAATTGCTGTCGTGCTAGTGCTTGGCGAAATTTAACAATAGATCCTTGCGGGACGTTCTTTTCTTTAAGCCAGTTATAGAGATTAAACTCTTTTTTGTCAAAGATATATTCATCTAGCATACCTTCAACTTCGCCGATATATTCGGCAGTTTTTTCTGCCACACGGTCTGCAATGGTTATCTTAACTTCGGGACGTTTAGCGGCGGTGGGCTCGGGCTGTACAAGATCCTGATTTTCATCGACGATTTTTTGGACAACTCGGATGATGTGATCAGCATATTTTTGTTTCATTGGCATACCACGACGGTGTGCCATGACCAAACTGCAAATGGTAATAGGGCAGAATTGATCGCTGCTTTTTACAAAGATACTGATCTCACGTGCATTAAACTTGGCGTTGGCCTGTAGCCATTCGACTACATATTTCTTTAGTTCTTTGCTAGCGAACATGTAATTGTACCAGCGAAAACTGCGCCGAAGATGATGTTCAAAATCCTCATCGGACATTGTCATAGCTCGTTCAGTATCCCACTCGGGTTCTGCGCCGATATATTTTTCGTCTGGGCTCAACGAACTTGTGAGTTTTGGACCACGTTTAGGGGCAGATTCTTTACGTGCGAGATTAATACGAGCCATATTTTACTCCAAAATTACCAGGCAAAACACAATTGTACACTATTATTCGAACTAGGTCAACCGCGTCTGTTATGGATAAATATTTAATCACGGAGAACTACCTTGCCTAGATTATCACTTTGGAAAGATGGCCGACACAGCAATGACTATCGGTATTTAGATCAACAAATATCAGAAATGTTTGTTGTTGGCGGCACAGGGATTAATCTCCACAAATATTTAGGGCCAAACGATCAAGCATTATCATTAACTACCACAGTAAATCAAGGGGCACCAGGAACAACATTGACCTTTGCTAATACCGGTGCTGTAAAACCAGGAGACTTTGTTTACGGTAATAACATACCAGCCGGAACTAAAATAACCACTAAGACTGCAACTACACTTTTACTATCACAATCAACTTCAGTAGCAATACAATCCGGTACTACAATTAAGTTTAGTTCTTCAGCCGAAAATCCTGGCTATATTAATCAAAGTGCAACTAATATACAAGACTTGCTATTTTTAGAAAATAGGGATCGAAAGTATGATACCAGCATATATAACATGAGAGGTATCTATACAGTCACCGATTCGGACTTTGAACTAACTCAATTCGGATTGTTTTTAAGTAGCACCACTCTATATATGACCTTTCATTTAAACGACATGATAGACATGATTGGTCGAAAAATAATGAATGGCGATGTATTAGAACTACAACATTTAAAAGATTACAACCCATTGGATGAAACTTTACCAGTTGCACTAAAAAGATATTATGTTGTGTCCGATACCAGTCGAGCTGCCGAGGCTTTTAGTCCGACCTGGTGGGCACATTTATGGCGTGTTAAAATGCAA
>Ga0172372_10006576_pt1 | contig 15843 bp, 13 predicted proteins | sample LakKiv5m_2_FD_114544 | JGI IMG/M metagenome (GOLD analysis project Ga0172372, IMG submission 114544) | Freshwater microbial communities from Kabuno Bay, South-Kivu, Congo - kab_092012_9.5m | ecosystem: Environmental > Aquatic > Freshwater > Lake | place: Democratic Republic of the Congo...
GCGTCGCTCTTCACGCGGTGACGCACTTCACGACTCACAACAGCGCTCGCATCACGCAATGGCAAGAAGCGGTCGCCTACTCGGCCGCTTCCTCAACGACCCGCGCATCCTCTCCACGCCTGACTCGCGCACGCGCGATGTCGTCAGGGTGAAGGCCCGCCGCGCCTTCTTTCCCGTGCTCGCGTCGCGTGCGCTCAGCCCGCGCCGAGGGCTGTGTCGAGCGTGTCGGCGAAGAGCAGGCGCTCGGCGATGCCGTCGAGCTCTGTGACGTCGGCGTGCGCGAGGCGCTCGCTGACGGCGTCGGGCAGCGGGCCGAACTTCAGGCGCAGCTGCTTCGAGACGGTGCTCGCGCGGCCGCGGAGCTCGGAGGCCGCGAGACGCTCCTCGAACTCCGCGCGGGCTCTGGCTTTGTCTCCTTCGCGGAGGGCGTCGGCGATGCTCTTGATCTTCTTCTTCATGGGCCCCTCCTCTTCGGGATCGGGCAACGCGGCGACGACGTCGTGAATGAGCGGCTGTTCTTCGGTCGGCAAAGCGTTCAGAAGATATGGGAGAAGCAGGGTGCGCGATTCGTCGCACGCCCCCCGCAGTGCACGACGCCCTCGTGTGCAGGAGTGTGCGGCGTGCGATAGTCACGCGATGGAGCGAGACGCCCACGGAGCTGACGACGCCCATCCGCGCGCGCCGACCGAAGCCGCGTGGGAGGCGCTCACACCCGCCGAGCGCGCGGACGTCGTCGCGTCGCTGCCCGCCTCGATGACCGACGCGGAGGCCTCCCCGCCGGAAGGCGACTTGCACTACGACGCCAAGAACGATGCGCGCGCCACGCTGCGTGAGTGGTATCGGCGGCTCGGGCGGTCGGTCTACGTCGCCGCCGAACTCACCACCTACTACCCCGGCGAGGCGCGCTTCGCGCCGGACGTGCTCGCCGTGCGCGATGTCCCGGTGCACGACCGGATGAAGTGGGTCGTGAGCGCCGAGGGCAAGGGGCTCGATTGGGTGCTCGAAGTGCACGTCGGTGGCGACCGGCGGAAGGACGCGGAGTTGAACGTCGCTCGCTACGCGCGACTCGGCATCCCCGAGTACTTCATCTACGACCGCGCGCGGCAGCATCTCTTCGGCTACCGGCTGACGTCGCGGACCGTGCGCAGCTACGCGCGCATCGTCCCGCAGGGCGGGCTCTACCCGAGCGAGGTGCTCGGGCTCCAGCTGGGGATTCAGGACTCGCGCCTGCGCTTCTTCCACGCCAACGCCGAGCTGCTGCCGCCGCAGGACCTCGCCGATCGTCTGGAGCGGATGCTCGCGGAGGTCTCGGCCGAGCGTGATGCAGAAGCAGAGCGCGCACGAACAGAAGCAGAGCGCGCACGAACAGAAGCAGAGCGCGCACGAACAGAGGCAGAGCGCGCACGAACAGAAGCAGAGCGCGCAGAGCGAGCCGAGCGGGAACTCGCGCAGCTCCGCGAAGAGCTGCTGAAGAAGCAGCGCACCTAGCGCAGAGAGTCTCGACGAACAGCCAGCCGGCTGGCTGTCACGCTGACCGTCGCGCATCACCTCCCGCCGTGTGGCACTCCCACACGCAGCGCCGCTCCCCGCATCGCGCGGAGCCTGCCTCGTCGCCGTCGTCCCCCTCTCGCGCGGCGCGCGGAGGATCGGTAGCCTCGGGCGCATGCGCGTGCGTGCCGCTCTCACGTTCTTGCTGCTCCTTTCGGCCTGCGGGCCTTCCGACACACCGGATGCGGGGCCGGGCGACGCGGGGCCGGCGGATGCGGGGCAACCCGATGCGTCACGCACCCTCGCTGCGCCGCTCTCCTGTCCGGCGGGCAGCGGGGAGTCCGTCGAGCTGCTGCCGCTCGCGCGCCTCGAGGCCGAGGGCACGCGGCGGGCGGTCGTGCAGTGGGTGCGCGAGGACACCGATGGGCCGATGGGCCTGCGCGACGACGCGCCGGAGACGGGCTGGGTCGCGGCCCCGCGCGGACTCGGGCGGCTCGAGGTCGATCTCGGACCGGCGGTCGGTCGGCCGATCGCGCTCGACACGCTCCGCCTCGACTACGCGGACGCCGTGCCGGTGCGCGTCTCGGTGCTCGTCCTCGAGTCGTGCGGCGGTGATGTGATCGTCGCGCGCGAGGACGTCGACCCGTCGATGCCCATCGCGCTCGAGGGGGCCTGCGGCACCTGCGTGGCGATCGAGGTCGAGGACGGGCGTCGCGGCGCGCGGCTCAGGGGGCTCTCGCTGACGAGCCGTGACCCCGATCTGCCCGCGGCGCCCGCGCTGCCCGCACCGCCGTCCGCGCCGCCCGTGCCGCGCTTCGCGGACTCCGGCGTGGTCGAGGGCTTCTACGGCTTTCCATGGTCGTTCGCCGAGCGCGCGCAGATGATCGACACGATGTCGGAGCTCGGGATGGGGCTCTATCTCTACGCGCCGAAGGACGATCCGCTGCACCGGAGCCGCTGGCGCGAGCCCTATCCCGCGGACTTCGTCGCCGACTTTCGAGCGCTCGCCGACCGCGCCGAAGAGCGTGGCGTGCGGCTCGTCTTCGGCGTGAGTCCCTTCCTCGACTTCGATGGGCGCGAGGCCGACCTCGCCGCGCTCGAGGCGAAGCTCACCGTCTTCCTCGAGGCCGGCGCCGATGGCATCGCCATCCTCGCCGATGACATCGAGTTCGAGGCCGAGGTGACCGTGGACGCGGCGCTCGGCGCCACGCACGCCACGACGACGAACCGCGTGCGCGCGGATCTACTCGCCCGGAACCCGGAGCTCAGCGTCCTCTTCGTCGGCACGGTCTACAGCGACGAGCGCATCGACACGTGGCCGGGCGGCGCGGCGTATCTCTCGGCCCTCGGCGCGCTCGATCCCGAGGTGCGCGTGCTCTGGACGGGCACCCGCACCTCGAGCCCGACGCTCGTCGGCGCCGATCTCGACCGGATGCGCGGATTGCTCGGTCGAAAGCCGCTGCTCTGGGACAACGAGTGGGCGAATGACGGCGGCGACGGACTCCTCGGGCGCGTGTTCCTCGGCACCTACGAGGGGCGCGACGACGCGCTCCGCGACGCGAGCCTCGGCGTACTCGCCAACCCGATGATCCAGGGCGGTCTCTCGCGGCTCGCGGTCGGTCACCTCGGGGCCTGGCTCGATGCGGTGCCCGTGGGCGCGCCGGCCCGCGCCGCAAGCGCCGCGCTCGAGTCGCGACTCGCCCTCGTGCCGGGCGATCCGACGGCCGATGCGGCGCTCCTCGACTTCGTCTCCGAGACGTTCGAAGGGGATATGAACCGCCTGCCGGTGCACCGCCCCGCGCTCCGCTCACTCACGGCGCTGGTCGACACGGTGGCAGGGGGGAGCGCCCCCGACGCCGGCGAGGTCGAGACGACGCTCGCGCTCCTCGGTCGCATCGCGGCGCTTCGCTCCGAGGCGCATCACGCGACGCTCGAACCGACGCTCGGCGACGAGCTGGTCGATCCGCTGGCCAAGGCCTCGGCCGCGGCGTGGGAGGGCTTCGCCGCGCTCGATCTGCTCGTCGCGCTCGCCGGGACGGGCGACGTCGCGGCCGCACGCACCGCGCTCGACACAGCATCGGCCGAGCGCATCCGCGCCTCGCGCTTCCTCTGGAGCGAGGCCGAGCTTGCGGCGGCCGTCGATGCGGTGGGCGCGCTCCCGGCGCGGGACCTCGGCCTCCGCGCGCCGCCTCGGAGCGGTGCGGCCCTGCCGCCCTGCGTGGCGGGCGAGGCGATGACGTTCGCGCCCTTCGCGCCGGGCGCGCTCGTGGCGGTGTACGGGCTGCCAGGCGCTGTGGCGGACACGGGCGGTCGCGTGACGTTCACCGCGCCGCACCCGGGCCGCTACCTCGCCGTGGTCACCGCGCAGCGGACGGAATCCCCGGGCGGATGGGCGAGCTGGCGCGGCGAGATCGTCTGTCGTCCACGGCGCTGAGCGCGCGGCTCGATTCGCAGACAGCCAGCCGGCTGGCTGTCTGGCACACGCGTCGACTGCGCATCCCCTCTTCCGCGCAACGCAGGAATCCACCGCGCAGCGCGCTCGTCACGACTCACGCTTGGCGGCGCGAGCGCGAAGGAAGAGCACGTCGCGGTCGGTCTGCGGGATGGGCCAGCGCGCGTCGCGGACGGACTTGCAAACACGGCGCAGCTTGCGGGCTTCGAGGCGGTAGAAGCGGGCGAGCGTGCGCAGGTCTTCTTCGACGTCCGCGGCGTCGCGGCGCGCGGCGGCCTTGTCGAGGAGCGCGAGGACGAGCGCGCGGAGGGCATCCTTCTTCTGGCCGCGGAAGAAGGCGTCCCAGTCCATGAGCGGCGCGGGGAGCTGGCGCACCTCGCAGCGGACGACGCGCGCACCCTTGGCACGCGGTCGACCAGGGGCGCGATGCCCGATGCGGCCGAGCAGGCGTACGAGCGCGAAGAACGCGTCACCGACGATCTCGCGCGAGCGGTAGGCGCCGTGCCACGCGAGCTCGGGGTGCGCGTCGGGGAGCGTGCCGTAGGCGAGGACGAGCGCGCCCTCCGGCGTGCGCCCGAGCCCGACGAGCGGATAGAGGAACGAGAACGCGCCCGCGACGTTCCAGCGGGGGCGCAATTGCTGGATGAGACGCGCCTCGGCGATGGCGGCCTCCGTCTCGCTCGCCTGCACTTCGAAGGTGATGCGCACCGCGCTCTTCACGATCGCGCGCATCTTGCGGTGCTTGTCACTGCGGCGCGCGAGGCGGTACTGCGCGAGGCGGCGGCGCAGGCTCGTCGCCTTGCCGACGTAGACGACCGCGCCGTCGGCGTCGTGCATGCGGTAGACGCCCGGCGCGAGCGGCACCGACGCGAGGAAATCAGCGCCGAAGAGGCGGTCGAAGGTGCGCTTCATGGCGGGGCGACGAACCGCGCGCGCACCGCGTTCAATCGAGCGCGCCGCGCGCGGGCGGCAGGAGGCGGCGAAAGCTCACCGCGTGCACGCGCCCCTCGGCGTCGCGCACGAGGCCGCCGTAGCGGCACTTCTCGAGGAGCGTGCCCTCGCGCGGGTCGCCCTCGCCTGTGAGGAAGCGGACGGTCGCGGACTCGCGCAGGCCCGCGTAGACGCGCGCGTCGGCGGCGACGGCGGCGAGCGGGTGATGCGCGGCGTCGGTCGCGGGCGTGAGCGCGTCGAGCGGCACGCGGCGGATGCGGCCTTCGGAGATCCACACATCGGCGCGCGTGTCGTCGGCGAAGACCACGGCGCCGAGCACCGACGCCTCGCCCGCAGGGACGCGCACGAGCGAACCGGCGAGCGCTGTCGTCGCCGCACGACCTCCGAGCGCGGTGCGCGCGTCGTCGATGCGCGGAGGCGGAGGGGCCGGCGCACGGCGCGCGCCGAAGAGAGGCAGCGGGGGCTTTTTGCCGGCCGACACGGACGCGAGGTTCGCACGCGCAGCGCGCGCCGGCACGGGCCCGACGCGCGCTCCGGCAGCGTGGCGAGGCGCCTCGCGGCTCAGCTCTGGGGCGCGGCCTCGGTGGCCTGGCCGGATTCCTTCCAGCCCGCGATGCCGGCGCGCATCACGCCGACGTCCTGATAGCCCGCGGCGACCGCGCGCTCGGCCGCCGTGTGCGAGGCGCCGCACTCGGAGTTCGCGCAGTAGAAGACGAGCGGCGACGCCTTGTCGGCGGGGAGCTCGGCGGCGACGTCGTACTGCGACGACGAGGTGAGCAGCTTGGCGCCGGGGACGATGCCGTACGTCGCGCGGGTCGAGGGGCCGTTGACGTCGAGCACGGTGCCGGTGTGCGCCGAGACGAGCTGCGCGACGGCGGGGATCTCGAGGTCCTTCACGGCGACGGCGGGCGCGGCCGGGGCGGCGGGCGCAGCGGGCTCCGCGGGGGCTGCGGGCGCGGCCGGGGCAGCGACGGCTTCCGCGGCGGGCGCGGCGGGCTCGGACGAGCCACAGGCGACGGCGACCAGGGCGAGCGAGACGAGGAGCGTACGGGCGAGCAGCTTCATGGGCGGGATCCTCCTGCGGGGGACACGTGAAAGGCGGCAAACGCGCCGCGCGGGGCGCAAGCGTGGGGTCGGCCCGCGCGCGTCGCCAGCCCCCGGCATCCGCGGGACGCGAATCGCGAAGGCGCTGATAGGATGCGCGCGCCATGTCGCTCCCCCGCCTCCTCCGCGTACTCGCCCTCGCGTGCGCCTCGATCATGCTGCTCCCTGCCCTGGCCGCCGCCCAGACGAGCCTCGTGGTGCTCGAGTTCGGGGGGGGACGCGAGGGCGCGCAGGCGCGGCGCGCCGTCGTCGCGGGGCTCGAGGGGTCCTACTCGCTCGTGCCGCTCGGCGACGTGCAGGAGGCGGCCCGCACCGCCGGGCTCGACCTCGCGACGCCCGAGGGCGCCGGGCGTGCGGCCGAGTCGACGGGCGCCGCGCTCCTCGTCGGGGGCAGCCTCACGGGCCAGGGGCGCCGCGCGCGCACGACGCTCTTCGTGCGCGACATCGCGGGGCGCGAGCTCGCGACGCGCGAGGCGGGAGCACCGTTCGGCCGCCCCGCACAGCGCGCGCTCGGCGAGGCAGCGCTCGCGCTCGTACGCGATGCGGAGGCCGAGCTCACGCGGCTGCGGAGCGAACAGCGCGGTCCCGTGCGTGACGCGGGCGACGCCACGGAGACGGACACGTCCGTGGCAGCCGCGCCTCCGACGGACGTCGAGGCCGACGACGAGGACGACACCGAGACCGTGCCCGGCGCGGTGCCGCTCTTCCGCGCGCTCGTCGGCGTCGATCTGCGCACGCGCGTCGCCTCGATCACCACCACGGACGGTGGCAGCCGCGGCTACGACGGCGGCCTCTATCCGGAGCTGATGCTCGCCGTCGAGCTGCGCCCGCTCGCGCGGTCAGGCGGGATCGGGTCGGGGCTCGTCCTCGGGCTCGAAGGCGGGCACTCGGTGGGACTCGCCTCCGAGGTCGTCGGCGCGATGGGGACGCTCTCGTCGTCGTCGCTGCGCGCGGCCGGTCAAGTCGCGTGGCTCTTCGCGACGCGTGACGCGGTGTTCGCGGCGGGTCCGGTGCTCGGCGGCGGCTACGACGCGTTCACGCTCGAGGAGAACACCATCTTCGCGTCGTCGGGCTACGCCTACGCGCGGGCGGGCGTCGCTGCGCGCGTCGCGATCGCGGGGGACGCGCTCTCGCTCGGCATCGCGGCGGGCTACCGACTGGTGTTCGGAGTCGGTGAGCTCGCGACGGCGTTCGGCACGGAGGGCTCGGCGTGGGGCTTCGATGCGCGCGCGGAGCTCGCGGGCGCGCTGCCCTTCGGGCTCTCGTGGGCGGCGCGCTTCGGCTACGAGCGCTACGGACTCTCGTTCACGGGCGCGGGGGCGCTCGGCGAGGGCGTCGACGGGAGCGACGCCGCGCTGCGGACACAGCTCCTCGTCGGCTGGCAGCTGCCGTGAGCGCGGTGGGGACGGGAGTCCGCCACGCGGCGGGGTCCGTCGTCCTCGGACGACGCACGGCACCGGCGCGTCGCGCCCCCGATCCACGGATCGACACACAACGGATTGTCGAATGAATTCGGGATCTTACATGCGCCATTCGCCCACTCCCGCACCACGCGTTCCGCACACCCCTCCGCTGGCACGCGGCTGGCGCACGGGCGCGCGCATGAGGACACGACTCTCCTTCGCCGCCGCTTCGCTCGCGTGCCTGCTCGGCGCCTCCGGCTGTGCGCAGCCCGAGGGTGACGTCGGGTGCAGCGAGGTCGACGCGCACGAGCGCGCGGCGACGACGGCCGTGCCGCTCGTCCCGTCCGGCGAGGGCAGCGACGAGGTCGGGGCAGCCCGCAGCGCGCTCTCGCTCGAGTCGCTCGCGGGCAGCGGCGGGTGCAGCACGGCGGGGGGCGAGGCGATCAGCCGCCAGTTGATCGCCGAGATGCTCTGCCTCGCGGAGGGGCGGCTCGTCCGCTTCGATCACCCGAACGTCACGCTCACCTCGAGCCGCGTGCACCCGTACCTCTCGCCCGAGGGGCGCGACGCGCTCTATCGCGCCGCCGAGTCGGGCGAGATCCGCATCAACTCCGGGCTGCGCACGCTCTCGGATCAGTATCTGCTCTACGCCGGCTGCAGCGTCGCGGCGACGCCGGGCCGCTCGAACCACGAGACGGGCCGCGCGATCGACGTCGACAACTGGTCGGCGCGCCTCACGGCGCTCACGCGCGCGGGCTTCACGCATCCGCTCCCCGACACGGACGCGGTGCACTTCGAGGCCGCTGGCGACGATCTGCGCTCGCTGAGCGTGCTCTCGTTCCAGCGCCTCTGGAACGCGAACCACCCGGAGGACGTCATCGACGCCGACGGCATCACCGGCCCGCAGACGCTCGCCCGCCTCGCACGCACGCCCGCCGAGGGCTTCGCGACGGGCATCGTGTGCATGCCGCCGGCGCCGCCGACGGATGCGGGGATGCCCCCGGTGGACGCGGGCACGCCTGAAGTCGACGCCGGTGTGTCGGACGCTGATGCCGGCCCGCCCGAGGGCGATGCAGGCGCCGTGGCGGATGCCGGCACTCCGATCGATACACGGCCGCGCGCCGACGACGTGAACGGCTGCGCGTGCGCGGTGCCCGGGACGACGCCGCGCCGTGCGGGATGGCGCTTCACCGGCCTGGCCGTCGCGCTCGCGCTCTTCGCCGCCGCGCGCATGCGGCGTCGTTCACGTCGCGGCGCCCACTGAGTTGCCCCGGGTACGCGCGAGGAAGTGAAGCGCGTCAGCCCTCGGGCGGGCGCGGGAGGCGCGCGGGGCCGCTCGGCTGCGCCATCATGCAGCGGCCCTCGAAGAGCGCGCCCTTGTCGATGAGCAGCTCGGGCGCGCTGAGATCGCCGTAGACGCGCGAGGGCGCGTGCACCTCGATGAGCTGCGCGGCGCGCACGTTGCCGCGGAGCGTACCGCCGCGGACGATGAGCGTGCCGACCTCGATCTCGGCGTCGACCTCTGCGCCCTCGCCGAGGATGAGCACATCCTCGCCGAAGATCTCGCCGCGTACGCGCCCCTCGAGCCGCACGCGGCCGACGAAGGTGAGCTTCCCCTCGAACTCCGTGCCGCGCCCGAGCAGCGCGTTGATCTCGCCGAAGCCGCTGAGGTCGGTCGTCACGTGGGCCGCGCGACTCTAGGGCGCGCTCCGAAAGCGCGCAACGCCGGAGCGCAGCGCACCGCGGAAGACGCCGAACGCACGCTCACACGTCTTCGATGCGGATCATCCGCGTGCGCGCGACGACGTGCTGCAGCGACGCGATCTCACCGAGCGCGGCCTGCACGTCGCGCTCGCGCGCCGCGTGCGTGAGGATGACGAGGCGCACCGGCTCCTGCGCGGACGGCGAGCGCGCCTCCTGCACCATCTGCTCGATCGAGACGTCGAAGGCGCCGAGCACGCCCGCGATCCGCGCGAGGGTGCCGGGGCGATCGAGCACGGCGAAGCGCAGGTAATAGCGGCCGACGTGATCGCCCATGTCACGCACCGGCCGCGCGACGAGGTGCTCACCGCGGAAGGCGCGCGACGGCACGCGCCCGCGCGAGCCGGCGAGGATGTTGCGGCCGACGTCGACGAGATCGCTGACGACGCTGACCGCCGTCGGCAAGGAGCCCGCGCCGAGCCCGGAGAGCAGACACGGGCCGAGCGCCTCGCCCTGCACGTAGATGGCGTTGAGCGCGCCCGACACGCTCGCGAGCACGCTGCGCTCACTGACGAGCGCGGGGTGCACGCGCACGTCGAGTGGCGCGTCGGCGCCCGCGTCGTCGAGCGTGCGCGCGATGGCGAGCAGTTTGACGACGTAGCCGAAGCGCCGCGCGAAGGCGATGTCGACGGCCTCGATCTCGGCGATGCCCTCGGTGGGGATCTGCGCGGGCGCGATGCGCGCGCCGTAGGCGAGCGTCGCGAGGATGTTGAGTTTGTGCGCGGCGTCGCCGCCGCCGACGTCGAGCGTCGGGTCCGCCTCCGCGTAGCCCGCGGCCTGTGCAGCGGCGAGCGCTTCCGCGAAGCCGAGCTGCTCGTCGTGCATGCGCGAGAGGATGTAGTTGCTCGTGCCGTTGACGATGCCGCGCAGGCCGAGGATGCGGTCCGAGGCGAGCGCCTCGCGCAGCACGCGGATGATCGGGATGCCGCCCGCGACGGCGGCTTCGAAGTAGAGGTCGACGCCGCGCGCCTCGGCGAGCTCGATGAGCGCGTGGCCCTGCTCGGCGAGCAGCATCTTGTTCGCGGTGACGACGTTCTTTCCGCGCTCGAGGGCCTCGCGGACGAAGTGGCCCGCCGGATCGAGCCCGCCGACGACCTCGACGACGACGTCGACCGACGGGTCGTCGAGCACCTGCTGCGGATCGAAGGTGAGCAGCTCACGCGGGACGACCGGATCGCGCGGCCGCGCCTCGTCGCGCGCGGCGATGCGCCGGACGACGAGCCGACCGCCGAGGCGTGCCTCGATGCTGCGCGCGTTGTCGCGGATGAGGCGCAGGGCGCCCTGCCCGACGACTCCGCAGCCGATCATCCCGATGCCGATCTCGCGTGCCACGTGAGCGCCTCCGAAGAAGGGGCCGCGAAGCTAGCACGGCCCCGCGCGGGCCTTCGTGAAGCCAAGCCGCGGCGCACGCGCGCGAACGTCACGCAGGCGCGAGCAGCCGCACCGCGACGTAGAGCGCCACGGCGACGCACCACGCGACAGCGGCGCCGCGCAGCCCAGCCCGCCACGCGGCGATCGGCGTGAGCGGCGGCACGAGCGCGAGCCAACGCCAAGTGCGTGTCGTCTGCGCCGCGCGCGCGACGCGACGCCACACGGCGAGGTGCACGACGACGGCGGCGGCGCCGAGCACCACCGCAGCGAGGAGCGCCTTCAGGCTCGGCGGCACCGCGCACTCGTAGCACGACGGGCGCGCGTTTCGGGCGCCGCCCGGCACGTCACGCAGCGCCGGGTACGAGCCCGTGCCCGCGGGCGCAGCGGCCGTGTTACCGTCCGCGGCGCGATGCTCCGCGCGATCTCCTCACTCACCTTCGCCTTCGTCGTCGTGCTCGCGGCGACCTCCGCAGCCGCCCCCGCGCACGCCCAGTCGCGCGGCAGGAATCCGCTCATCCAGCAGGGTCAGCAGCAGTTCGACGACCTCGAGTTCGAGCAGGCGCTGCAGACGCTCTCGGCCGCGCTCATCCGCGCGGGCAACTCCGCGGAGGAGAACGCCACGGTCTACCGGCTGCTCGCGTACACCTACCTCGCGCTCGGTCGCGAGGAAGAGGCAGCGGGCGCCTATCGCGGCCTGCTCGCGCTCCAGCCCGACACCACGCCCGGCACCGAGCTCGCGCCGCAGACGCGCACCTTCCTCGAGCGTGTGAAGCAGGCGTGGGAGAGCGAGGGGCGCCCCGGCTATCAAGCCCGCCCAGCCGCGCCCGTGACCATCCGCCACCGCTCCCCCGCGCAGGCCGAGCGGGGCAACGAGGTCGCGCTCGAGGCCTCCGTCGACGACGCCGACGACCGCGTGCGCTCGCTCGTCGTCGCCTTCCATCAGGGCGCGTCCGAGGCCGGCGACCGCGAGGTCTTCCAGCGCCTCGAGGCGACGCGCGACGGCGAGACCTACCGCGTGACGCTGCCCGCCTCGGTGATCGCGCCGCCGCTCGTCGAGTACTACCTCGAGGCGCTCGACGCGAACGGCCTGCCCGTCGCGGGTCGCGGCGACGTCGCGGCGCCCCTGCGCATCGCGGTCCCCGCGCCGGGCCGCAGCATCCTCGCGAGCCCGTGGTTCTGGGTGATCACGGGCGCGCTCGTCGCGGGCGCCGTCGTGACCACGGTGTTGCTCGTCGGCGGCGACGAAGGCCCCCAGACGCCGCCCGGCGCGTTCGTCATCGACATCGACTGAAGCGCACCGAGACCCGCGATGTCGATGCCCCCCGATTCTCCCGCTGGCGCGGCCGAGCCCCGCTACCCGTACGTGCACGTCGAGGCGCCGCTCGACGCCTCGGAAGAGGTCTCCGCGTGGCTCTTCGAGCTCGGCGCGCAGGGCGTCGAGGAGCGCGACGCCTCGACCCTCGACAAGCCGCGCAGCACCGGCGTGCTGCTCGTCGCGAGCTTCGCGACCGACGACGAGGCGCGCGAGGCCATCGACGCGCTCACGGAGCTCGAGCCGCCGCTCCACGGCGAGCTCGTGCACGTCGTCGGCGATGCGTGGCGCGACGCGTGGCGCGCCTACTTCAAGCCGACACGCATCGGGACGCGCCTCGTCGTGCGCCCCTCGTGGGAGCCCTTCGACGCCGCGGCCGACGACGTCGTGCTCACCATCGATCCGGGGCGCGCGTTCGGCACCGGCACGCATGAGACGACGCGCCTCGTACTCACCGAGATCGACGCGCGCGTGCGCGGCGGCGAGTCGGTGCTCGACGTCGGCGCGGGTACCGGGATCCTCGCGGTCGCCGCGCTGCTCTTCGGCGCCGCCGCGGCGCGCTGCGTCGACAACGACGCGGACACCGTCGGCGTCGTCGTCGAGACGGCCGAGCGCAACGGCGTCGAGGCGCGCGTCCGCGCGGATGCGACGCCCGTCGAGACGCTCACGGAGCGCTACGACCTCGTGCTCGCGAACATCGAGGCGCGCGTGCTCATCCCGCTCGCCGGCGCCATCGCTGCACGCGTCGCACCGGGCGGCACCCTCGTGCTCTCGGGCATCCTCGTCGGGCAGGAAGACGACGTACTCGCCGCCTACCCCGCGCTGCGCTGCGAGGCGCGACCGACGCTCGGCGAGTGGGCCGCGCTCGTGCTGCGCGCGCCCGACGCCGCGTAGTCGCACCGCATGGCCGCACAGCGCCGCCTCCATGCGCCCTCGCTCCCCGAAGCGGGCGGGCCGTGCCTGCTCGGCGCCGAGGCCGCGCACCACGCGCGCGTGTTGCGACTCGCGGTCGGCGACGCGGTGACCCTCTTCGACGGGCACGGGCGCGAGTGCGACGCGCGCCTCGTGGCGATCGACGCCGACGGGCTGCGCTGCGAGGCCGGCGTGCCGCGCGAAGCAAGGGATTTGACGCGCCGCGTCATTCTCATTCAGTGCCTGCCGAAAGGCGACAAAATCGAGGCCATCGTGCGGATGGCGACCGAGCTCGGCGTCGCGGAGATCGCGCTCGCGCACGGCGCCCGCAGCGTCGCGCGGCCTGATGCGAAGCGCGCAGAAGCGCAGCGCGAGCGGCTCGAACGCATCGCGCAGGAAGCTGCGCGGCAGTCGGGGCAGGCCACGCTGCCCGCGATCGCTGCGCCCATCGCGCTGCGAGAAGCCGCGGCGCGGGCTCCGGCGACGGCGCTGCGACTCGCGCTCGTGCCCGGCGCCGAGACGCCGCTCGCGACGCGCCTCGCGCGTGTGCCCGACGACGCGGAGATCTGGCTCGTGGTCGGCCCGGAAGGCGGCCTCGCGCCCGACGAGAGCGCGGCCCTCGAAGCGCTCGGCTTCACGCGCGCGGGGCTCGGGCCGAGCACGCTCCGCGTGGAGACGGCTGCGCCCGTCGCCGTCGCGCTCGCGCGCATGGTGAATGCGTTGACACCGTGAGTCGCGAGGGCGAAGGTACGCATCTCCACCGGGTCCTCTTCGCGAATGTCTGCGCTCACCTCGCTGCTCGCCCGTGACCAGGTCGTACCGGTCCGCAAGATCGAGGAGGCCCTGCAACGTCAGGTCGTCTCGGGCGGCGCCATCGAGACCGTGCTGCTCGAGATGGGCGTGGTCGCGGAGAACGTGCTCGCCGCCTACGCCGCGGCCGCCTCGGGGCTCCCCGCCGCGACGCGCGACGAGGTGATGGGCGCCTCGCGCGACGTGGTGCGGCTCGTCCCGCGCGAGGTCGCGGAGCAGCACCGTGTGGTGCCCTTCGCCGTCGAGGGGCGCACGCTGCGCCTCGCCGTCACGGCCCCGCTCGCGCAGGACGTCACGCAGCACCTCGCCTTCCTGCTCGGCCATGAGCTCGCGCCCCATCTCGTGCTCGAGGTGCGGCTGCTCGCGGCGCTCGCCCAGCACTACGGCTTCGAGCCCCTCCCGCGGCTCGCGCGGCTCGCCGACAAGCTCCGCGAGCGCGACGCCGGCGACGCCCCCTACGTCGCGCCGCTCGTGACGCGCAACCTCGAGCAGTACTCGGGCGCCGAGCGGCGACGCGTCGGCTTCGCCGCCTTCGACGACGACGACGACGACGACGGGGGCGCCTCGTCGCTGCCGCCACCGCTCGTGCGCAGCAGCTGGTCGGCCACGTCCGCGCGTCCCGCAACACCACGCCCCTCGGCGCCGGGCGCCGACGTCGGCGCAACGGGCGAGCGGAGCACGTGGCCCGGCGGGCCATCGAGTTTCCCGCCCAGGGAGGGCCGCGCGACGATCCCCGGACCGGCATCGCACGTCCCCGCGCGCGTCGACGACGAGCACGGACGCCCGACCGTGACGGGCCCGGACGACGACGCTCCGCCATCCTTTCGCGCGCGTGCGTCCCGCGCCGACGAACGCCCGACGTCCCCCGGTGATGCGTGGGTCGGGCAGGCGCCGCGCCACACGTTGCCGGGGATGCCGCGGGTCGAGCTGCCGGCACCGCACGCCACGCCCGCTCAGGCGCACGCGGAACCCACCGCAGCGCCGGTGAGCGACGACGCCCCGGGACGCGCCGCGCTCGCGCCGCCTGCACCCCCTGCGCCGACCGCGTCGGTGCCCGCGCCTGCGGAGCCGATGCCCTCGCTCTCTGCGCCGCCCCCGCCACCGCCCCCGGGATGGCTCGCCGCGGTCGTCACACCGCCGACGAGCGCGAACCGCCTCCCGACGCCGACGCCCGACGTCGCGGCCTGGCGCGGCGGAGCAGGCGGCGAGCCGTGGCGCGCGTCATCGTCCCGTCCGCCGGCGGGCGCGGGTGTGCGCGCGCTCCTCAGCGCGCTTCGGGCGAGCGGCGCACCTCCGCCACCGGCGAGCACGGCGCCTGCATCGCCGAGCGCAGCGCCCAGCTCTCCCAGCATGGCCCCCGCCGCGGAGCGCCCTTCGTCTCCCGGGGGCTCTGCCTCCTCGTTCGCCGTGCGTCTTCGCGGGCCGCTGATGCCACGGACGGTCGCGGAGCTGCTCGCGGAGGCCTCCAACCGCGACGAGATCCTCGCGGCGTTCTTCGCGTTCGCGCGGCAGTTCTTCGATTACACCGCGCTCTTCGTCGTGCAGGACGATCTCGCCGAGGGACGCGAGGCGCATGGCCCCGGTGCGACGACGGCGGAGGTCGAGCGGATCAGCCTCGCGCTCGAAGAGCCGGGCCTCTACGCCGAGACGCGTCGGCTCGGCATCGCGCGGGTCACCTCCCTCGACGCGAACGACGCGGACCGCGCCCTCGCCGCGCGCCTGCGCCGACCCGCGGGCGCTCCGTGCGTGGTGCTGCCGCTGTCGATCCGTCGGCGCGTCGTGCTCATCCTCCACGGGGATCGCAGCGGCGATGCCGTCACGCTCGAAGAGCTGCCCGAGCTGCTCGGAGTCGTGCCGCGCGTGGGAGAGGCCTTCGAGCGCCTGATCCTGCGACGCAAGGTGGGGCGCGCAGGCGAGACGCAGATGCCCGAGGCGGCGACGCCAGCGGCCACGTCGATCCCGCGCGCGGCCGCCATCCCCCGCGATGCGGCGCGCGCCCTCGCCGCAATCGTCAGCGCAGGCGCGACCGTGGCGCCCGGTCCCATCACGGCTGAGAAGGTCGCCGCACTCGACGTCGAGGCTCCTCCGCAACCGCCCATCGCTGCGACCTCGCCGGCAAGCCCGCCGGCCGTTCAGGCCGCCGCGCAGGGCGCAGCCGCGAGCGTCGTTCCGGCACGCTCGGTGCCCGGCGCCGCCGACGCCCTCGCGATGCTCGGCGTCCCACGCAGCGCACCGCCGCCGCCGATGCCCGGCCGCACGCAGCGCCCGGCGCAGGTCGA
>Ga0172372_10006577_pt1 | contig 15843 bp, 11 predicted proteins | sample LakKiv5m_2_FD_114544 | JGI IMG/M metagenome (GOLD analysis project Ga0172372, IMG submission 114544) | Freshwater microbial communities from Kabuno Bay, South-Kivu, Congo - kab_092012_9.5m | ecosystem: Environmental > Aquatic > Freshwater > Lake | place: Democratic Republic of the Congo...
ATCGATGAGCTAATTTTTGATTACTGGGTCGATCACGCGGTGCGACAGGTCGTTCTTTTGGCCGTTGAGCCCGTTGGTTAAGCCCGCTCCGCCTAAGCCGCCATCCACCCCAGGCCCACCGCCGCGGTCAGGCCCAGCACCAAGGCCACGCGTCGCCGCAGGCCCGCGGAACCCAGCGCCACCGCCAGGCCGCCCTTCAGGAGGGGGTTCGCCACCGCGGCCAGCACCACCGCCACGGTCGCAAACTCCGGCCGCGCGCCCGCCACGGTGGGATCCCGCGCCACCGACAACGCGATCGCGTCCAGGTCCGTCAGGCCCGAGACAAAGCTCAGCGGCAGCAGCCCCTCCGTCCAACCCTGCTCGCGCAACACCCTAACCAGCAGTGAGATCAGCGCGTACAGGGCCGCGAACTTCACCGCGGTGCGCAGGCTCAACGGGTTGCCCAGCGCCGGGGTGTCCCCCGGAACGTGTCCCGGCTGCGCCCGCCGCCAGACCCACGCCATATAGACCACGCCCGGCAGGGCCATCAGGCCGAAGGGCACGAGCAGGGTGCGTGCGAAGGCGGGATTAATCACGGTCAGCGCCGCCAGCACGCGCGGCAGCATCACGGTGCACGCCGCCGCCACCGCGAGGGCATAGTGGGCATCGAGCCCCGGCTCCTCCCGGCTGCGGCGGCTGAAGGCCAAGGTCGAGGCGGTGCTCGACGCGAGGCCGCCGAAGATGCCGGTCAGCAGAATGCCCGCCCGGGCTCCGAACAGCCGGATGGCCGCGTAGCCCGCGAAGCCGAGGCCCGAGATCAGGACGACCATCAGCCAGGTGGTGTACGGGTTGAAGGCGCCGTAGGGCCCGAGCGCTCGGTCGGGCACCAGTGGCAGCATCACGCCGGAGATCGCCGCGAATTGCAGGGTCGCGCGGACGTCCTGGGCGGTCAGCGCCCGCGCCCAGGCGTGGATGGGCTGTTTCGAGCCGAGCAGGACCATGGTCAGGGCGGCCACGACCACCGCGACCCGCGTCTCCCCGCCCGCGACGAGCACGCCACAGAGGACGGTAAGGAGGGCGCCGGCGAATGAGGTGCTGCCCGGCGGCTCGGCGGCCCCGGGGCGGAAGGCCCGCGCGATCAGGTGCGCGGGCACCGCGACCAGCACCACTGCGAGGGCGTAGGGAAAGGTCCCGTTCAGGTGCGCCGCGAGGCAGCCGAGCACCGCCCACAGGGTGTGGGTGCGCACGCCCGCGAATTCCCCCGGCTCCGCGCCCTGCTGGTCGCCCCACTGGCGGATCAGGCCGACGAGCGCGCCGAGGCACGCGCTAACAAGGATCGCGGTGAGCAGGACGGTCATCGGGCGTTCGGGGACGAAGGGGTCAGGCCGAACTCTGCAACAGAGAGCGTATTAGTCACGCCGCGTTGCACGTTCGCCCGGACCTCTTCACGGATGTTCCTGGCTCGTTTTGTGGCTAACTCTGCGCGGCGAGTGCGCTCTGTTCCCGGCGGATGGCCGCAAAGGGCGCAAGGGGTCGAGGGCGTGGCGGGGATTGAGAGGGCGCCTATAGGCGCCGCGGACGCGCTTGGGGGGGAGCTCGGAGGGCAGGGCTCCGAACCAGGACTCCGAGAACTCCGGCGTAGATCGCTTCGCGGTCCAAAGCCCCGCGGGTCGAGCTCTGCCCGAAGGGCTCCACGCTGCAGGTCCGCGGCGTCTATGGACGCCACGCACGGCTCCGCTCGCGGATTAGGCCCCTTGCGCCTTTTGTGGCCCTCCTCAGGGCGCCGGCAACTGGCCCCGGCGCGGCCCGGTGCCGAGCATCTGGCCCAGATTGTAGCGCTTGCCGTTGATCTCGAGCTCGAGGTTCTCGGCTAGGCTGGCCTCGACGAAAAGCGCGCCGGCCCGCGGCACGGAACGCGATTCGCCGGCGGCGAGAAATCCGGTGTAGACGATCTCTCCCTCGGAGTCGTCCGCGTTCTTCCGCCGCAGGGTCACCTGCACCGCTCCGGTCGCCACGAGGCCCAGCTGCGGGCCCTTGGGCGCGGCCGGCGCGGGCGCGGGACGCTTCACCGGCTCGGGCGAGCCGCTGAAGAAGATGCCCTTGATGAGGAAGAGAACGATGAGCGAGGCGACGGTGATCGCGCCCCACTTGGCGTAGAGGAAGACCTTCGCCGGATCCGGCCCCGTCGGCAGTGAGCTGCCGGGCCGCGCCCGCGGGGGCGCGGGGCGTGCGGGCACCTGATCCTCGGCCTCGCTCTCCTCTGCGCTGGTTCGCGCGGCGGGGGACTCGAACGGTGGCGTCGACACGTCTAGCCGGCCGTAGATCTCGCGCGCCGAGGGCCGCGGCCGCGCCTCTCCGCGTCCCAGCGCCGCATAATCGGCGAGGACCCGGTCGGCGGGCACCTTCAGGAAGTGGGCGTAGGTCCGCAGGAACCCGCGGACGTAGATCTCAGTCAGCCCGATGTCGAAATGGTTGCTCTCGAATTTCTGCAGGTAGTCGCCGCGGATCTTCGTCACCTCGGCCGCCTCGCGCAGTGAAATCCCCTTCTTCTTGCGCGCTTCCTCGAGTCGTTCGCCGATGGTCTGCATGTGGGGGGCTTAGGGGATGGCCCGGGGCAAGTCACCTCGAAACACGCCGGGGCGCGCGGGTGGCCCGGGGCGGGCCGCTCAGAGGCTGTCGAGGTCCACGAGGATCTCGCGCGGGCTCGAGCCATTCTCCGGCCCGACGATGCCCTTCTCCTCCATTATCTCCATAATGCGGGCGGCGCGGTTGTAGCCGATCTTCAGCTTGCGCTGCAGCATCGAGGTGCTCGCGCGGCGCGTGGCCTTCAGCACCTCCATCGCCTCGTGGTACAACTCATCATCGTCCCCGAGGTCGCCGTCCTCGTCCTCGCCATCCTCGTCCTCGCGCGCCGCGCGGTCGATCTGCTGCTGCACCGACTGGGCGTACTGCGGCGGGCCGTTGCGCTTGAGGTGCTCGACCATTGCCTGCACTTCCTCGTCCGAGACGAACGCGCCCTGGGCCCGCACGAGGCGCGAGGAACCCGGCGGGGAGAACAGCATATCGCCGCGGCCGATCAGGGTGTCCGCGCCCTTGGTGTCGAGGATGGTCCGCGAGTCGACCTGCGAGGCCACCTGGAACGCGATGCGGGAAGGGAGGTTGGCCTTGATGACGCCGGTGATGACGTTCACGGAGGGCCGCTGGGTGGCGATGATGAGGTGGATACCCGCGGCGCGGGCCAGCTGGGCGAGGCGCGCGATGTTGGTCTCGATGTCCGCTGGCGCCACGGCCATCAGGTCCGCGAGCTCGTCGATGATCGCCACGATGTACGGGAGGCGATCCGGGATCTCCACGCCGGCGAGCGGGTCCACGCCCTCGAGGACGCCCTGGGCCTCGGGGGCCGGTGGCGGCTCCTCGCCCCCGCGCTTGCGCTGGTTGAAGCCCACGATGTTGCGCACGTTGACCTTGGCGAAGATCTGGTAGCGCTGCTCCATTTCCTTCAGCAGCCACTTCAGGGCGGCGGGCACCTTCTTCGGCTCCGTCACCACCGGGATCAGCATGTGTGGCAGCGCATTGAAGATTTTCAGCTCCACCACCTTCGGATCTACCATGATCATCCGCAGGTCCTTCGGGCTCTTGGAGTAGAGGATCGAGGCGACGATGGAGTTGATGCAGACCGACTTGCCGGAGCCGGTGGCGCCCGCGATGAGCAGATGCGGCATCTTGGCGAGGTCCGAGACGAGCGGCGCGCCAGAGACATCCTTGCCCAGCGCGATGGGAATTTCCGCCTTGGTGCCGCTCCAGTCCTCGCTCTCTAGCAATTCGCGCATCCCGACGGGGGTGGGCCGCTGGTTCGGCACCTCGACGCCCACCGCGGCTTTGCCGGGAATGGGCGCGAGGATGCGCACCGACTGGGCCCGCATGCCGAGGGCGATATTCTTGTCGAGGCCGGAGATCTTCTCCACCCGCACCCCCGGGGCGGGCACGACTTCGTACCGGGTGATGACGGGCCCGACGTGGATCTCGCCGAGGGTGACCTCGACGCCGAACTCCGAGAGGATGCGGAGCAGGTTGATCGCGTTCTGGCGGTGCTCCTCCTCGCCGTCCGCGGCGGAGGCGCGCACCTGCTCGCGGAGAAGCGAGAGGGGCGGGAACTGGTAATTTTTGTCCTCGCTCTGGGGCAAGGCCACGCGCGCCGCCTTCCGCGGCTCCTCGGGCTTGACGATGTTCAGGGCCACCTTGGCCGGAGCCGGGGTGGGGACGGGCGCCGGCTTTTCCGCCGCGGGGGCGGGCGCGGGTTTGGCGGGAGGCGGAGGCTCGGCCCCGGCGGGTTCCGGGGTGGTCGGGCGCGGCGCGCGGCGGGTGAGGGGATCGCCGTCCGCCTTCGGAGCCGGGACCTTCGGGCCCGAGGGGCCGACCAAGGCGGGGGTGGGGGGCGCGACAGGCTTTTCCTTAGCGGCGGGGGCCTTGACGGCGGCGGCCGCCTGCGCCTTGCGCAACAGTTCCGCTTCCTGCTGGTGCTGGGCCGCGCGCGCCGCGGCGAGCTTGGCCCGTTCCGCCCGCCACGCGGCGAAGGCGGCGAGGGCGCGTTGGAACTCCGCCCCGAGGTCACTGAAAAAAATGAAGACTAGGCAGGCAATGTAGACCGTCCCCAGCAGGAGGCCGGCGCCGAAGCCGCCGAGCAGGGGTTCGAGGAAGCCGTGGTAGAGCCAGAGGCCGATGAAGCCGCCGGGCCCCGCCGGGCACCAGTTGCTGCGCCAGGTCTCCGCCGCGAACATCGCCGCGATTCCGGCTCCCGTGAGGAGCGCGAGGACCATCGTGAGCCCGCGGGCCTGCGTCACCCGCCGCGAGCCGCGCACCGCGAGGTAGACCAGCCAGGCGAGGAACAGCGGGAGCAGCCAGCCGGCGAAGCCGAGCATCCGGTAGACCGAGGCCGCGAGGTAGGCACCGACGATTCCCGCGGGGCCCCGCACGGTGGGCAGAGGCTGGTGGTCGTACGGGCTCTGGGAAGGGTCGTAAGTGGCGAGGGCGACCGTCAAGTAGGCCCCGCCCAGCGCCACCCCGATCGCGAGTCCCCAGAGGACCGGCGCGCGCGTGGTACTGGCAAAAGTGGTTGAGCTCTCGGCCTTGGGCATTTGGCTCCGACGGATCGGGCAATCGGGAATCCGAGGCCATCCGCCCGGCCGGTCAAACGCAAATCCCCCCGCTCTACGCTCCTTTTACCGCCCTTTGATGCCCAAGCCCCCCCTCCTCCGCTTCGCCCCGCTGTATCAGGAACGCGTTTGGGGCGGCCGCGCCCTCGCCACCGCCCTCGGCCGCGCGTTGCCCGCCGGGGACCGTCCGATCGGCGAGAGCTGGGAACTCGTCGACCGCCCCGAGGCCCAGTCGCGGGTGGTCGGCGGGCCGTGGGACGGCCAGTCGCTGCGGGCGGTGATCGCGGCGGATCCGGCGGGGGTAATGGGGCCGGGATGGGCGGCCACGCGGCCGTTCCCGATTCTGGTCAAGTGGCTCGATTGCCGGGAACGCCTCAGCCTGCAGGTCCACCCGCCCGCCGCCGTCGCCGGCGAGCTCCGGGGCGAGCCGAAGACCGAGAATTGGTACCTGGCCGAGTGCCAGCCGGGCGCGCACCTCATCGTGGGCCTGCGGCGCGGCGTCACGCGCGAGGCGTTCGCCGCGGCCTTGGCGGCGGGAACGCTGGAGGATTGCGTCCACCGGTTTCCGGTCGCCGCGGGCGATTCGATTCTGGTGCGCAGCGGCCAGCTGCACGCGATCGACGGCGGCAACCTCATCCTGGAGATCCAGCAGAATTCCGACACGACGTATCGCGTTTACGACTGGGGCCGCGTGGGCCTCGACGGCCGGCCGCGCCAGCTGCACGTGGAGGAGTCGCTGCGCTCGATTCTGTGGGACGACGTGGAGCCAACGCCGCGGCGCGCCGGCCTCGGCTCGGCGGTATTGGCGGACGCCCCGGAGTTCCGGCTGCGGCGGGTGGCGCTGGCGGCGGGTGAGAGCCTGCGGCTGGCGGCGGGCGAGCAGCCCCGGATTTTGAGCGTGGTGGCGGGGCGGTTGGAGGGCGCGGGCGAGGTGCTGCGACGGGGCGACAACGTGCTGGCGCCCTATGCGGGGGCGTTCGCCCTGACCGCGCCGGAGGGGGCCACGGTGCTGGTGACGGAGAATTTCGCGGGTTGAGGGAGTGTTGGGGTCGGGCGGGGGCAACAGGTGCAAGGGGTGCAGTGCGCTGTCGGAGCCGTGTGCGGTGTCCATCGACGCCGCGCCGGTGGTCTGGTGTAGCTGGGGGCCCGCCCGCCCCGGGCGAAGCGATACGGGGCTCCTGCCGGACCAATCGATCCCTCCACGGAGGATAGCCGCAAAAGGCTCAAAGGGTCGAGGGCGTGGCGACGACGTGCGTGGCGCCCATAGGCGCCGCGGACGGGATTACGGGAGCGACTCAGACGGGAGGGATCCGAGCCGAGGCCGCCCGAATGCTGCCGGCGGAGGGCTTCGCGGATCGAAGCGCCGCGGATCGAGCCCTGCCCGAGAGGTTCGTCGCTGCGGTCCCGCGGCGTCTATAGACGCCACGCCCGGCGCCGACCGCGGATCGAGCCCTTTGAGCCTTTTGTGGCCATCGCCGAGATCTTCGGAGGTGAGGGCTCCGCGAGATGGGTCTTCGTCCGCCAGCACCCGGGCGAAGCGATACGGGCCTCCTGCCGGACCAATTGCTCCCGCCACGGAGGGAGCCGCAAAAGGCTCAAAGGGTCGAGGGCGTGGCGACGACGTGCGTGGCGCCCATAGGCGCCGGGGACGGCATCAGGGGAGCAACTCAGGCGGGAGGGATCCGAGCCGAGGCCGCGAGAATGCTCCCGGCGGAGGGCTTCGCGGATCGAAGCACCGCGGATCGAGCCCTGCCCGAGAGGTTCGTCGCCGCGGCCCCGCGGCGTCTATAGACGCCACGCACGGCGCCGAGCGCGGATAGCGCCCTTTGAGCCTTTTGTGGCCATCGCCGAGATCTTCGGAGGTGAGGGCTGCGCGCGATGGGTCTTCGTCCGCCCTCACCGCGGGCAGGCGCGCCCCAGCCACACCAACCCGCTCTCCGACTCCACCTCTGACCGAACTGCGGCTTGAAGTCTGGCCCGGGCGCGTGTTCCTTCCCCCTTTTCCCGTATGTCTGAGCCCGCCGCTTCCGTTCCGCCCGAGTCCGCTGTCCCGCCTCCGCCCGCCGCGGAGGCGAAGCCTGAGGCCACGGACGCCGCCGCGCAGCTGGCGGCCGCCAAGGCCGAAGCCGCGGCCAATCTGGACCGTTTCCTGCGCGCCGCCGCGGATCTGGAGAACTTTCGCCGCCGCGTCGTGCGCGAGAAGGACGACCTTCGCGTGGCCGCCACCGGCCGGGTGCTGGAGGATATCTTCCCCGTGATGGATACCCTCGCGCTGGCGATCAGCGCCGCCCGGCAGCCTGCCGCCGACCTGAAGTCCCTCGTCAATGGCGTCGAGATGGTGCTGGGGCAGCTGCGTACCGCGCTGGCGAACCACGGCCTGAAGGAGATCAACCCGCTGGGGCAGCCCTTCGATCCGCACCAGCACGAGGCGATCGGGCACCAGCCGGCGGAGCAGCCCGCCGAGCACGTCGCGGCGGTGGTCCGCACCGGCTACAGTCTCAATGGGCGACTGTTGCGGCCTGCTTCCGTCCTCGTCTCCAGCGGCCCGGCCAAGTAACTCCTATGGCGCAGGACGATTATTACCAACTGCTGGGGGTGGAGCGCGGGGTCACCGCGGAGGAACTGAAGAAGGCGTACCGCAAGAAGGCGGTGCAGTACCATCCCGACAAGAATCCCGGCAACAAGCAGGCCGAGGAGATGTTCAAGAAGGTCTCGCACGCCTACGAGGTCCTCAACGATCCCGAGAAGCGGGCGGCGTACGATCGCTACGGGGCGGCGGCGTTCGAGGGTGGCGGCGGCGTGCCGCGTGGGCCCGGCGGCGCCGGTGGGGCGGGCGGCTTCCACGATCCCTTCGACATTTTCCGCGAGGTCTTCGGCCAGCGCGGGGGCGGGGGCGGCGGGGGCATCTTTGAGGAGATGTTCGGCGGCGGGGGCCAGGGGGGCGGTCAGGGCGGGCAGGATGGCTCCGACCTCCGCTACGACCTCGAGATCAGCCTCGAGGAGGCGGCCCGCGGCGTGGAGAGGGAGATTTCCTTCCGCAAGGCGATGGCCTGCGAGCGTTGCGATGGATCCGGCGCGGAGCCGGGGTCGCGGCGCGTGAACTGCGTCACCTGCCGGGGCTCCGGTCAGGTGCGTCGTTCGGGCGGCATCATCACCTTCACCCAGACCTGCCCGTCGTGCGGCGGCGCCGGGTCGCGGATCGAGAAGCCGTGTACCGGGTGCAAGGGCGAGGGTCGGGTGGCGAAGAACACCAAGATCCAGGTGCGGATCCCGCCGGGCGTCGACACCGGTTCCCGCCTGCGGTCGTCGGGCAACGGCGAGGCGGGCGTGGCGGGTGGTTCCGCGGGCGACCTGTACATCGTGTTGACCGTGAAGGAGCACGAGCTCTTCGAGCGGCAGGGGGACGACCTGTACTGCGATATCCCGATCAAGTTTACCTATGCGGCCTTGGGCGGGACCATCGAGGTGCCGACCCTGTCGGGCCGGGCCTCGTTGAAGATCGCGCCGGGGACCCAGAGTGGGACGACCTTCCGCCTGCGGGGCAAGGGGATGCCGAGCCTGCGCGGCGGGACCACGGGGGACCAGCTGGTGCGCGTGCAGGTGGAGGTGCCGACGAGCCTGACTTCGGACCAGCGGCGGATCTTGGAGGAGTTCGCGAAGGTGAGTGGCGACGCCAACGAGCCGACCTCGCGTTCCTTCTTCGAGAAGGCGAAGAAGTTCTTCTGAGCCGGGGTGGGCGGTCGAAGATGGATCCCTCGGCACAGCCTACGTCCGCCGGCGCGGCCTGGCCGCTGGTTTCGGTGGTCACGCCGGTGCTGAACCAAGGCCGTTTTCTGGAGCGGTGCCTGCGGTCGGTGGCCGAGCAGGATTATCCTCGGATCGAACACATTGTCATGGACGGGGGCAGCGCGGACGAGACGGTCGCGATCCTGCGGCGGCACGCCCCGCAGCTCGCCCACTGGGAGTCCGCGCCCGACGGGGGGCAGGCCGCCGCGATCAATCGCGGCCTCCACCGCTCCTCGGGCCGGATCCTGGCGTGGTTGAATGCCGACGATTGGTACGAACCCGGGGCGCTCCGGGCGGCGGTCGCGGCCTTGCTGGCGGCGCCCGGTGCTGGCGCGGTGGCTGGGGTGGGGGAGATGCAGGACGAGGCGGGCCAGCGGAGCCTCCGGCAGGCGCCAACCCAGGTGAATTCCGCGGTGCTGGCGCGCTGGCTGGAGGCCTTCTTCTGGCAGCCTTCGGTCTTCTTTACCCGCGAGGCCTGGAGCGAGGCGGGCCCCCTAGACGAATCCCTGGAATACGCGCTGGATCTCGATTTCTGGTTCCGGCTGACCGCCCGCCGACCGTGGGTCACGACGCCTACCTTGCTGTCGACGAGCCTGCGGCATGCCCAAGCCAAGACCAGGGCCCGCCCTTTCCACGCCAACCTCGAGGCTATCGCCGTGATTGCCCGCCACGGCGGCTCGGAGGCGCTGCGCCCCGGCCTGCGGCGCTACGCGGATTGGTTGGCGGCGGAGGATGCGCGTCTGCGTACCAAGGCGGAATCGTCGCCAGATACTGCTGCAACCGCCAAAGAGTTAAGTAGTTCCCGGCCTTGTTCGGGGGAAGGAGCTTGGGGCAAGCTCAAGGCTTGGCTGTGTCGGCTTCCAGTATCCCGGTCGAGTTGAGCGTGGTGGTCACCGCCCACCGCGAAGGGCCGGCTTTGCTGCATCCCGCGTTGCGCAGCGTCCGGCGTGCCCTGGCGGCCGCTGTGGTCCGAAGTGAGTTGATCGTGGTGCTGGATGCGGCCGACGAGGCGACGCGTTCGTACCTGCGACGGCAGCTGCTGCCCGGGGAGTCGCTGGTGGAGACGGCCTTTGCGGACCCCGGTCCGGCCCGCAACGCGGGGGTCGCGCGCGCATCCGGACGCTGGGTGGCCTTCCTGGACGGCGACGATCTGATGGGAGAGGGGTGGCTGCGTGCGGCCCTCGCCTTCGCCGGCGGCCTTCCGGACGAGGCCGTACTCTATCCGGATTACGTGATCGGCTTCGAGGCCCGGTCGTCGCTGCTGCGGGGGCGGGATTCCACCGCGCCGGACTTCCCGTCCGGCAGCCTGCTGGAGTTTAACCTGTGGAACTCCGTCCACTTTTTGGCGCCCCGCTCCTTACTCCTCCGCCGACCGTTTTCCGCGGCGCAGACAGTCGATGGGTGGGGTTATGAGGACTGGCATTGGTACGGTGAGGTATTGGCGGATGGGGTGCCCGTGCGGGTGGTCCCCGGAACCGTCGTTTTTTACCGGCACAAGCGGCAGGATTCGCGGGATCGGGCCGCGGTGTCGGCGGGCGCCCTGCTCCCGCCCTGCGCGTTGTTGCGTCCCGCGGTGTTTCCCCACTTGCCGGGAGTGGCAGCGGAGACCACGCGGGAATCCAGATGGCCCGCCCCTCGTATCGGTCCCTGGCTCCGCCGGCTGAGCGGGGTGATCTTAGGGGCGCTGCCCGGGGGCCACCGTCTCGCCCGGCGCGGGCGCGCGTGGGGGGAGGCGCGCCGACGTCGGAGTTGGCCCGGGTGGCTGCTGCAAGAGTGGCGGCGGATTCACCAGCTGGAGCCCGCGCTGTTTCCGGAACGTTGTTTGCTGGGAACGTTGGAGCCCTACCTGCACCCGCAACCCGTGCTGGGCCAGGCCTACGCCCGCCTGTGCCGGGAGGCGGCGGGCGTTCCGGAGGGCGGGGTGTTGTTCCTCGTCCCTTGGATTGTGCGCGGCGGCGCCGACCGGGTCATCCTCAATTACGTTCGACTGCAGGCGGAGCAGCGTGGACCGGGCGCCGTCGCGGTGCTGGCCACCGAGGACCGGCCCTCGCCGTGGGCCAGCCGTTTGCCTCCCGGGGTAACTTTCATTTCGGCCGGGCCGATTTTGGCGGGGCTCACCCCGGAGCAACGAGAAACGCTCCTCACGCGCCTGTGGCTCCAGCTGGCACCCGAGGTGGTGCACGTGATCAATGCCGCGCTCGCGTACGCGGTCCTGCGGCGCCACGGGAAAGTGCTGACCGGGCGCTCCCGGGTTTTCGCGTGCGCCTTCTGTCCGGATTTCACGGCTGAGGGCCAGCTGCGGGGTTATCCTTTTGAGTGCTTGCCTGGCCTCCTGGATCAGCTGGCCGGGGTCTTCTGCGACAACCGGCGCGTGGTGGACCAGTTGGGTGACACCTATGCGCTCGATCTTGGACGGTTCGCGGTCCACCCCCAGCCGGTCGCGCTGGCAGCGCCGCGTCCGCGGGGTCCGCGAGTTTCAACCGGAAGGTTGCGGATCCTTTGGGCCGCGCGGCTGGATCGTCAGAAGCGGCCCGATGTGCTCCTTCGTATTGTCGAGGCGTGCCGCGACCTGCCGGTGGAGTTCACGGTCCACGGGGAGGCCTTGCTCGACCGGGTCGACTGGTCCCGCCCGTTGGCGCGGCACGCGCGGGTGCGGTTGGCCGGGCCCTTTGACGGTTTGGAGTCCCTGCCCCTTGAGCAGCACGATCTTTTCCTGCACACGGCGCAATGGGAGGGATTGCCGAACACGCTATTGGAGGCGGCCGCCGCGGGCTTGCCGATCCTAGCGGCGGAGGTCGGCGGGGTGGCGGAGTTCATCCGGGAGGGGGAGACGGGATGGCTCGCGTCACCGTGCGATGAGCCGGAGGCTTATGTCCGGGCGATCCGGGCGATCCTGGCGGCGCCCGCGGAGCTGGATCGGCGGGCGGCGGCGGCGTGCCGGGTGGTGACGGAGCGGCACTCGTGGGCGCGGTTCCGCGCGGCGGTGGCGGTGGTTCCTGGTTATCTGCCCGGAGTGGTGCCCGGGCGCGGTCTGGAGGCGCCCCGCGTCGGCGGCCCAGCCCCAGCGGAGCTGGTCGCCTGAGCGGCGGCACCACGGGGGACCAGCTGGTGCGCGTGCAGGTGGAGGTGCCGACGAGCCTGACTGCGGACCAGCGGCGGATCCTGGAGGGGTTTGCGGAGGTGAGTGGCGACGCCAACGAGCCGACCTCGCGTTCCTTCTTCGAGAAGGCGAAGAAGTTCTTCTGAGCCGGGGTGGGCGGGGGCCGGTGGCCGCAGCGGCCCGGCGCGGCGGTTTCGCTGGCGGCGGGAACGCGCGGTCCGCTCCGGTCAGTCGGGGCTACTGACCGCGCAACGGCCCCCTTCCCGCCTCGCGCTTGCCCGGCGCGCGCGGTCGACTCAACCTCCCTGCGGGTCCAGCAGCCCAGTTGGTTCCCGGTTGCCATCCCCCTTCACCCCGTATCCCCGATGCTGGCCTCCTTCCTCCCCCGCGCCCGTTTTCTGCCCTTCATCCTGCTCCTCGGCGCCGTCGCCGCGCGGGCGGCGGAGGCCGTCGTCACCGGCTCCGTGAGCAACGCCGCCACGGGGAACCTCCTCGAGGGCGCCCGGGTCGAGGTGCCCGCCCTCGGCCGCGTGGCCTTCACGGACGGCACCGGCCGCTACGTGCTGGCGGGCCTTCCCCCCGGAGAACACGCGCTGGTCGTCACCTACCTCGGGCTCGACGCCGCCCGCGCGGGCGTGACCGCCGCGGCCGGCGCCCGGGTGGAACGCAACTTCGACCTCACCACGGCCATCTACCGCCTCGACGCCTTCAAGGTCACCGGGGAACGCGAGGGTGACGCCGCCGCGCTCACCCTCCAGCGCAACGCGGAGAACGTGAAGAACGTCGTGGCGATGGATTCCTTCGGCAACCTGCCCAACCTCAGCGCCGGCGAGGTCGTGATGCGCCTCCCCGGCGTCGCCGGCAGCCCCACCGACGAGGGCCTCGCCTACTGGTTCAACATTCGCGGGATGGATCCCCAGCTCAACTCCGTCACCATCGACGGCGGCGGCCTGCCGAGCGTGAACCTCAACCGCACCTTCCAGCTCCAGAGCGTCACCGGCACGATGTTCGAGGCGCTTGAGCTGACCAAGGGCCACACGCCGGACAAGGGCGCGGACTCGCTCGGGGGCACGATCAACCTGAAGACCCGCTCGCCCCTGAGTATGCGCGAGCCGCGCCGCACCACTTACAGCCTCACCGCCCGCGTGGCCCCCTCGTTCTTCGAGCAGACGCCGACCCGGGAGCAGCACCGCGCGCACCCGCTGGCCACGCTCGCCCATCAGCAGCTGTTCGATGTGTTCGGCGGGCAGCGGAACCTCGGCGTCGCGCTGAACCTGTTCTACAGCGAGAACGCGGTCGGCGGCGCCAGCACCACCCTCGATTACCAGAACACCCTCAACCCCGAGGCCTTCGTCTGGGACTTCCGCCAGTGGGACAACATCAACAACCGCAAGCAGACCAGCGCCAACCTGCGCGCGGACTACCGCTGGTCCCCCGAGACGCGGTTCTCGGTGACGCTCCTCGCCAACGATAACTTCGAGCGGCACCGGCGGCGGATGGAGGTGCGCGCCTTTACCGGCAACGCCAACACCGTGCCCAACGCCACCACCACCGGCGTCGTCCCCGGGCTCTTCAACGGGCGCGTCACCGTGGTGCGCCCCGTGGCGGCGGCCAATCTCGACGTCCTGATGGACGGCCCGCTCAACTTCTACGTGCGGACGCGCAAGGTCGACCTTGGGGCCGAGCACGAGTTCGGGCGCTGGCAGATCGATTACACCGGGGGCATCGGGTACACGAACCTCAACACCGGGCAGGGCACGGCGGGCGCGCTCACGATGCGCCTGGCCGGCGCGGGCTGGATCCTTGAGCGAACGGACGACCCGATGTACCCGCGGCTGCTGGCCAACGGCGGGCCGGATTTCCTCAATCCCGACAATTACCGCCCGACCGCCAACGGCCTCACCAACACCAACAACCAGATCGATCGCCTGATGACCCAGGCGCGGGCGAACGTGCGCTACGAGGTGCCGGTGGCGGTGCCGCTGTTCCTCAAGGCGGGTTTGTCCTGGCGGGAGGAGGAGTTCGATGCCCGGGGCAAGGACAACCACCGCTGGAGCTATATTGGCGGCGGCCCGCTGGCGCCCGACCCGGCGCTGCTCGGCCACTATGCCCGCGGCACCGGCCTGCGCCTGCCGCGGTGGCAGTCGCATATGTTTATGAACAACCGGCGCCCGCGCGACCCGGCGGCCTGGCGCGAGGACCTGTATTACCACGAGAGCCAGAAGTTCACGGCGACCCGTGGCTACGTGGAGCGGGCGCAGGCGGTCTATGGGATGGCGCAGGGCCGCCTCGGCCGCGAGGGCTGGGCCGGGCGCACCGGCTTCCTCGGCGGCGTGCGCCTGGAGGACACCCTGGTCACGAGCCGTGGCTGGGTGCGGGCGCGCGTCCTGAGCACCGCGGCGCAGCAGACGGCGGACCCGGCGGGCGCCGCGCGCCGCGACTACGAGAACAACTTCCGGTCGCTGCGGCGCGGGTACCGGCAGGCGTTCCCCAGCGTGCACACGACGCACGACCTGACCCCCGGCCTGAAGCTGCGCGCGAGTTACAGCACCAGTTTCGGCCGGCCGGCGCCATCCACCTTCCTGCCCGCGGAGACGCCGGATGAGACCAACCAGCGCGTGACCGTCTCCAATCCCGGTCTGCGCCCGCAGTCGGCGCGCAACTGGGATGTTTCCCTGGAGTATTATTTCGAGCCGGTGGGCCAGTTGTCGGTGGGGTGGTTCCACAAGGAGATCCGCGATTACATCATCGAGAACCAGGACCTGCGGATCATCCCGGGCGGGGCGGACAATGGCTACGAGGGGGAGTACGCTGGCTGGACGGAGCGCTCGTCGGTGAACGGCGGCACGGCGGTGGCGCAGGGGTGGGAGTTCAGCTACCGGCAGCAGTTCACCTTCCTGCCGGGCCTGCTGCGGGGGTTGGCGGGGTCGTTCAACTACACGTGGATCGACGCGCACGGGCTCTTTGACGAGGGCCGGTACCTGACGCGGCGGGAGGTGCAGGGCTTCATCCCGCACGCGGCGAACGCCTCGCTTTCGTGGCGGCACCGGGGCCTGACGGCGCGGGTGCTGTACAATTTCACGGGCGAGTACATCACGGCCTTCAACGCGACGAGTCCGGCGCTGCACCTGTACCGGGGCTCGATGAAGACCGTGAATGTCGGCGTGGGCTACCAGTTGAACCCGGCGGTGAACCTGAGCTTGGACGTGGCGAACCTGTTCAACGAGCCGCAGGCGTGGTACCGCGGCCGCAAGGAGCGCGCGCAGCGGACCCTGTACAACTTCGTGACCGTGACCGCCGGCGTGAACGGGCGTTTCTGACCCGCCTTCGCCGAGCCTACGGCGGGCAGGCCCGGCTTCGCCGCGATTCCGGGATCTATCGCGCTTTCACGCTCAGAGCCACCTTCGCCCTGCGGGCTACGGCGGCCAGAGCGTTTGAGCCGTAGGCCGAACCCGCGATTCCGGGGGTTATCGCGTTTTAACCCCTTTAGTGCCCACCTTCGCCGAGCCTACGGCGGGCAGCCTCCGCAGGGTAGCTTTACCCCTAAAGGGCTCACGAAAGTGAGCCGCAGATGTCGGCCTGCCAGCCGTAGGCTTGGCGGAGGCTGGCGGCCGTGGCCTGTGAGTCGTAAGCTAAACCCGCGATTTTGGGGATTACCGTGTTTGGACCCCTTAGTGCCCACCTTCGCCGAGCCTACGGCGGGCAGCCTCCGCAGGGTAGTTTCACCCTTTCCCTGCTCACGAAAGTGAGCCGCAGATCTCGGCCTGCCCGCCGTAGGCTTGGCGGCGGCTGGCGGAGAGGGGGGGGTTCGAACCCCCCGTACGG
>Ga0172372_10006578_pt1 | contig 15839 bp, 16 predicted proteins | sample LakKiv5m_2_FD_114544 | JGI IMG/M metagenome (GOLD analysis project Ga0172372, IMG submission 114544) | Freshwater microbial communities from Kabuno Bay, South-Kivu, Congo - kab_092012_9.5m | ecosystem: Environmental > Aquatic > Freshwater > Lake | place: Democratic Republic of the Congo...
AAATTTGGCACAAAATGCAGCTCCTCTGTTACTAATCGAAGCATTGATGTGTGAGTTACGTTAATAAGATGGTATTTAGCACCCCAAAAGATAAGGCAAAATACTCCTATGCGTCTTGACCATGTTTCCTATGTTGCCTCCCACGATCAGGTTTCTGATGTTGTTAACCGAATAGGTTCACAGATCGGAACTGCGTTTGTTGATGGCGGAATTCATCCAAAATTTGGAACTAGAAACTTTACAGCGCCATTACTTAATGGCCAGTATATTGAAGTTGTTTGCCCACTTGATCACCCAGCAACAGATGCAACTCCTTTTGGACAAGCAGTTAAGAAAAAAGCAGATGCTGGTGGCGGGTGGCTTTCTTGGGTTCTTGCAACAGATGAAATATCTAAAATTGAAAAACGTTTAGGTAGAAAATCTATTTTAGGTCAAAGAAAGAAGCCTAATGGATCTGAATTAAACTGGAAACAAATCGGAGTGCTTGGAACTATAGAGGATGCTCAACTACCTTACTTTGTTGAATGGCTAAGTGAAGATCATCCCTCGACAACTCAAAATCCTGCAGCTTCAATAGCTTCACTAGAAATAGCCGGAGATAGAGAGGTTTTAAAGGCATGGTTGGGACTTGAGCTAGAGATAATAATGATTGAAACTGAAATTAAATTAATTAGTCCTACTTTGAATCATGGCAGTTCCGGGCTTGTTGCAGTGCATTTTGTGAAACCTACTGGGAACATTCGCGTAGACTAGGTATTTATATTGTAATGCAATTTCAAGATACCATATTGAAATGCAGGTTTAACATTTTATCCACTCCAGTTAAACACTAAGTAATTTCTTTAAATACAAACAATAAATCTTCTGTTTTTGTGCCTACCCTAGCTGCATTGACAGAAATCCAATAAACTTGACCTAAAGATAAAGTTTTACCTGAGTAACGATCAATAAAGTCGATGGTTCTACCTAAAAATTCAGGCTTCTGGAAAGCTGGAAATGTTAGTGCACGTACGCGATTAATTATCTGTTCAGCGCTTTCATCCATGAATATTTCAGTATCTGAAAAACTAAATGATTTACGAGAAAAATTGCTGGCCAGAGTATGGGTTTGTGCCACTTTAACAAGCTCAGCACCAGTAATAATTTTGTGAAAATTTCGTTGGAAAAGTAAGTACCCGTATCTTGTGTACAGATTATAAAGTTCAAAACTACGAAAAAGAGGCGGAATGTCAAACTTAATCTGATCAATAATTGGGCCAGAATCAATCCCCTCATCAATTAAATGCAAAGTAACGCCAGAAAAGTTTTCTCCATGCAATATTGGGAAAAAGGAAGTATATACACCCCTGTATTTGGGTAAATACGAAAAATGTAAATTGAATAAATCTGAAGATGCAAAATCTGAAGGCGAAATTATCTGATCATACTCCGTAGAGATAAAAATTAAATTCTTACGTGATTTTATCTCATCAATTGAGTCAAGAATTTTGATTCCCAAGTTTTTAGCAACTTCAGTTGCCTCTGGTTGCCAAACTTTCATGGCGCTGTCGGGTTTTGACTGGAGAAATACTAAATCTATTTTATCAACAAAAGTAAATGCGTGAATCAAGCATTCAGAAGCGATTTGGTTTTTACCTGCGATACAAACCAGTTTTGTGTCTCGCATGCGACTATTCTACACGATATGAATTACAAGAAGCGCTATAAATTTCCAGATATATAAGAAACTTAACAAGCATAAAATTTTAACTATCAATGCATTTATCGTATTATAGACGAAATACATTTATTACACAAAAATCAAAACTTGCTAAGTAGCTTCAGGGTAGTTTTCATAGTAACATTTCTGTAATTTCATTATCCTAGATATTGAGTTAACTTGATCTAAATAATTTGCTTAAAGTAATTTGCTTTGAACGAAATCTTCATTCATGGCTCTAATTGTGATTGATACTTCCTGATCGCTTAGCCATTGATTCAAAGGTAAGCTCAAGACACTATTAGTAAATTGCTTAGCAACTGGATAAAACTCAGAAGGTTTCCCAGTTATTTCGGAGTATATATCTGAAGCCATTCTTGGATAGTGAATTTCAGTTTCAACCCCAAGCTTACTCAAAAAACTTCTAACCAAATCGCGTTCTTTCACCTGAATGACAAAATGATGCCACACTGATTCATTTTTGGCCAGATGTGGTTGATTATTTATCAATTTTATCTTATCAAGATATGCCATTGCAATGGATCTTCGCTTTTGATTCCAGGTATCCAGATAATTAAGATTTATATTCAAAATTGTTGCTTGAATTGGGTCAATTCTTGAATTCATACCAATTTCCGAGAAGTAATAACTTTTTTTATCAACTAATCCATAGTTTGAAATGTTTCGGGCTTTCTCGGCTAAAAAATCAGAACTAGTGACAATTGCCCCAGCGTCGCCAAGGGCTCCTAAATTCTTTGTCGGGTAGAATGAAAATGCACTAATGTCACTCCAGTTCCCCACTTTGATTTGATTTATCTCTGCGCCATGAGCTTGCGCGCAATCCTCAATAATTAAAGTGTTGGTTAGCTCAGACCATGTTTTTAATCTAACCATATCTACTGCTTGTCCATGCATATGAACAGGAATTACAGCTTTAAAATCTATTCTAGTATTTTCAAGCAGTTCAAGATCAATTAATCCAGTTAAATCAGAATCTACTCCATACGGTATTGCACCAACTGCTTGCACAGCTAGCCAAGTAGCAATAAAAGTGTGCGCTGGTACCGCTACTAAATCTCCTTGCTTTATTTCTAAAGTCTTTAATGCTATGACTAATGCATCAAAACCATTTCCAACTCCTATCACGTGTTTTGCACCAAGATACTCACCAAAAGATTTTTCAAACTTAACAACTCTGTTGCCACCTATATAGACACCATCGCTAATTACACCCTCTATTCCATTAGCCCAATCTTCTTTTAACCAATCAGGTACATTGCCAAAATTAAAATACGGCACAATTGCTTTATTGTGAATTTTTCCACTCCTTAAAATCTTCAAGATTATTAATGTAATCATCGTTATCAAATAATGTCGATGCAAGAACCAAGCAAATACCATCGACACTGAAATTCTTAAGTTCTCTCCAGCACTTGGCTGGCACATATATAGCATTACTATTACTATTAAAATCTATAGTTTCTATAGATTTTCCGTCAAATACTTCGAGCGTAAATTTGCCAGAAATACATACAAATATCTGCTCTAATTTTTTGTGCCCATGCCCTCCCCTAGTAAATCCCTCAGGAACATTTTTAATGAAATAAATTCTTTGGGTATCAAAACTAGTTTGATCCTTAAGTTGACAGATAGAAAGTATTCCTTTTTCCTCAATTACTTGTTTCAAAGTTAACTCTTTGATTATTTTGTAACCTTTTATCTTATTCATGTATTAATCAAATCCACCCTTGATTTATTGCAACAACCTCAGGGCTTCCAATCGACATAGATTGCCGATGTTCAATAATTCTTATATAACCAGCAGCGTCATATAATGAGTCGAATGTTCCTGCGTCTAACCATGCGGTTCCTCTAGATAACTCTGTAACATTGAAAAGCCCTTTTGCTAAATAAGATTTATTTAAATCTGTAATTTCAAGCTCACCTCTAGAACTTGGCTTAAGGTTTTTTGCATGTGAATAGACGTTTTCGTCATAAAAATACAGACCAGTTAAAGCCAGTTCACTTCTAGGTTTTAGGGGTTTCTCTTCCAAACTGAGCACTTTCCCCTCCTTATTTAATTCTACGACGCCGTATCTTTCGGGGTCTTTTACTCTATAGGCAAATCCTTGTCCACCTTGAACAACCGAATATTTAGCCAATTGCCTACCAAGTCCAACTCCATAAAAGATATTATCTCCTAGAATTAAAGCGACCTTTTCATTTTTAACAAAATCTTTGGCGATTAGAATTCCTTCTACAATTCCGTTGGGAAAGGGTTGGGTTTCATACTCAAAGGAAATCCCAAATTGAGATCCATTTCCCAATAAATTTACAAAATTATTTTTTTGATTAGGGTCACAAATAATGAGAATTTCTCTAACGCTAGCTAGCATTAAAGTAGAAATTGGATAATAAATTAGAGGCTTATTATAAATAGGTAAAAGATGCTTATTCACAACTAATGTCAATGGATGTAGCCTAGTGCCCATACCACCTGCCATTATTATACCTTTCACACATATAGTATAGTCGAAGAGTGCGAATTAAAGAGTGTCCATGAAATTGTTGGTTACCGGAGGCGCGGGGTTCATCGGTTCTTGTTTTACTAGAATGGCGGTAAGCGGTGAATTAAATTTAAGTTTAAGTGGTATTACCGTATTAGATGCACTTACCTACTCAGGAAATTTAAAAAATCTTGATACCGCACTGAAAGAAATTGAATTTATAAATGGGAACATTTGCGATTCAAAACTAGTCCAGAAACTAGTCAAAACACACGATGTGATAGTTAATTTTGCAGCAGAATCTCATGTAGACAGATCTATAGAATCAAGTAGAGAGTTCGCGATAACTAACTTTTTAGGTGTTCAAGTTTTATGTGACGCTATTAAGAAATATGGGATAGATAGATACATTCAAATCTCAACAGATGAGGTATATGGGTCGGTCAAAAATGGTTATTCAAAAGAAACTGACGTATTGGAACCAAACTCCCCATATTCTGCCACTAAGGCTTCAGCTGACTTGCTAATTTACTCGTACATTAACACTTATAAATTGCCGATTCTTATAACAAGATCATCAAATAATTATGGACCATACCAAAATTCTGAAAAATTAATTCCAACCGTAATATCAAGTTTAAGCAACAATAGAAAAATTCCAATTTATGGCAACGGCCAAAATTTACGAAACTGGATTCACGTTAGAGATAATTGTTTTACCATATCAAAACTAATATCCCAGGGCGAAAATGGTGAAATTTATAACATAGCAGGGGAAACCGAAATTTCTAATCTAGATTTAGTCAAGACAATTTTAACCTTCATGGATCGAGATAAAAACTGTATTGAATTTGTGCAAGATAGAAAAGGACATGATTTTCGATATGCAATTGATAATTCTAAATTGATTAGGAAAATTGGCCAGCAATCAACAATAGATTTCAAGCAAGGGCTGAAGGAAACTATCGATTGGTATCTGGCTAATCCAGAATGGTTGGTTAAAAATCACTACTGAAATTGCGATTCTAATACCAATTTATAATGGCGCAAGTTATTTATCAGAAACCCTTAATAGTCTTAGGTTACAAGACTGCCAGAATTTTACAGTTTATATCTGTGATGATGGCAGTTCAGATAGTCCCGATACATTAATCGAGGAGTATTCTGCAATTTTGAATATTAAATTTATAAAGAATGATAAAAATTACGGAATTCAATTCTCGCTGTCCAAGCTGGTGTATTTGGCAGAAAAAAATCATTCGGTTGGTATTTTTCTTGGTCAAGATGACATGCTTAGTCGCAATTATGTAAAGGAAATGTTTAAAGTCTTTCAAGATTCCAAATTAATATTTGCTTATTCAGTACTGAAGACTTTTAATTCAACATATTTTGATAAGCCTAAATTCATAGTGCCTATAAATCTTAATGTACTTGGAAAGTTTAAAACCGCCTTGTTCTTACATGGTAATTATATAACTTCACCCGGGGTGACTTTCCGGCTCCGCAGTTTTCCAGGTAAGTTGATAGAAGATACGCCAAATCTCTTGCATGATTGGGCACAATTTTTGTGGATGCATTTAGATGGCACTTTCAAAATATCATATAAAACCAACGTTTATTACAGAATACATCCTAATCAAACAACAAAGATTGAAAAAATAAGCCCCAAAGATATTGAAGATATGAGGCACAAATTTGTTACATCAAAAAAATTTCAATCTTGGTTTAGTAAACTTCACATTTTTTCAAGAATCGTTTTCTATATATTTCTTAAAGTGCTGGATGTTGATAAGACAATGAGCTTAAAAATTATACGAAATCTTATTAGATAAGTCTTCAAAAAACCAAACCATAGAGAGGTATGATTTTATGACAATGAGAAATTTTTTAGAAAATAATAAGTTGAAAACCTTCAATAATTATATGTTAGTCTTGTTTGCGAACATTAAATTCTCTATCAGTTTCATAAAAAAATTAGTTAAGACAATCAGTAATTTGGCTAAGTAGTTGTGTCACTGATTTCTGGGCATCCCAAGTCTTGTAATCTTCAGTTTTGGTAAATTCTTGACCTTGATTTGCTATCGTTATAAGTTCATCATTATTAATTGATAGCAATCTGTCTAAAATATCGGATGCGATGGGTTCACATTTAACTACGGCTGTGTCAGGAATTCCGTATTTTTCTAAATTAGGGCCGACATAGAACGGCACGCTACCACTTCTGAATGAGTCAAATAATTTTTCTGAAATATAAGTAGAAGAATTCTCTATAACTATATTTCTTTTAACGATGTTCAGGATTTTAATTTTATCCGCAGTTCTTCCCATATAAAATGGAAATACTTGACCAATCTCTTTATAAGGGTTTACTAATTTAAAAATATTTACATCTTTAATTACTGATTTAAAATATTTCGTAATATGGTAAAATTCGGCAAATTTTCCAGTATTCCAACCATCTCCATATAATTCAATCTTAAAATTTTTTTTGCTTGCTAAACTTAAAACTCGCCTCCTTAATGTGTAATTCTCACCCTTAACGCAGGAAAATTTGTTAGTTTGAATCAATGCAGTTTCAATCGATCTCTTTTCAAAATCAACTTGATTATCTGACGATAAATCAAGTGGGTACGAAAATGGACTTGCATTTAATTGGTCTGCCCAATCAATTGAGCCAGCATAGATATGCCCGTACAGATTGATAATAGAAGCTTTGTACATTCTAGGAAGTACTACCTCGGGCTCCTGTATAATCAAAATTCGCTTTTTAATCGGCACAGAAACTTTTTTTAAAATTTCTTCCATCCATTTATAGTGATCAAAAGCTATAAGCAAATCGTAGTTTTTTAAGCTTAAATCGTTGAAATAGAGATTTGCGCCAAAATTAGTTAGCTTAGAAATTAGGGTGTTCCAACCATTGCCCTGGATAGTTCCTTTACTATTACTACAATCATCTCCAAGAATATTTATGTTCAACATAATCCTTTTCTAATTACTATAATTGAAATGCCGCATCATTACGTACAAACAATATATTTGCCAATTGATAAATATTTCGAATCGGATTTGTAATTTCTATTTTATGCAGGATGCTTCCAGAAGGAAATATCTGGTAGCAGTCATACCCAGTAAGAATTTTCCCAAATTCGTAGAGCGGAGTTCCAGTAAACAACTGGTGCCAGTTCATCTCTATTTGAATAAATGTTGGTTTTACTTCCCTAAGAAAAAATCTTGATCCCAATAAAACTTTATGCTCGTAACCTTCAACATCAATTTTGACAAAATCTATAGTGTTAAATTGAATTTGATTAGCTTCGTATAAGTCATCAATTGTTGCCATTGATATTTCTTCAGTAAAGAGTGATTTTCCACTTAAAAGCGGTAAGTTATTCAAATCATTATTAATGAAAGACAGTTCAGTTGAACTACCATGAATATTAATTACTGTATTTTCAGTTTTGTCACCTAGAGCCAGATTGTGGCAATTGAACCTGCCTGGATAATTACTCTTTAATTTCTCTAAAAATTGAAAATCTCTTATTTGCGGCTCGAAAGACACAACGGACCATTTTGTTTCATTCAAAACCATGCCAGCCCACTGCCCTTTATTCGCACCAATATCTAGGGCAGTACGTATATTAAATTCGCGCAATTTTTTAACCAGTTTTTTCTCACCGGTGAGTCTAAAATCTTCCGAAAAATTCATATATCCTATGAATCCAATTAAAATTCTAAATAGTGTTTCGTAAAATCTTTGAAAACGTGGACGGGCAAGAATAAGTATTAATAAATTGTATATAGCTTTTATGAATCTTCTTTCCACATAGGTATCTTACCAAGAATTATTGATATAATTAGATTGCTACTAAACACTATATTTCAAGAATTAGTATAATAAAGAGCCTGAATGACAGAAATATTTATATTTGTTCTGAAAGGAGTTATGTGAAGATAGCTCCATTTGGGATAAAGCATGAAATTTCAAAAAGGTACACGATATTTGATTGGTTTATAAACAAAGAAATTAGAAAAAAAATTGATCAGATAAATGTTGATACGTTGATTAGAAATTATCTTGATACAAATACTTCATTTATGGTTAGTAGGCTTGGTGGTACGGAAGCTAAATTTATTGGTCAGTATTTAAAAAAAAATCCAAGCTTTAATCAAATTAAAAGACCTCCAATTGTTTTTACGAGTAAAAAGAGATGGAATAAGATTAGTAAAGAGGTTCAAAACAACGCTGGTTTTTTTTATACTGATTCCCGTGATGTAGCCTTTTTTGTTAAATTATATTTAGAGGCTTTACAAGACACTGATATTTTAGGAGCCTGGGGAACTGCATTTTCATGGCCGGAAGCATTCGCATTAAAAAATTTGAACTTAAATGTTATTAACATAAATTACACTGCACCATGGGTTGAGCCATACATGCTAAATGGCAACAATGATGTCATAAAACCTTGGTCGTTTGCACTCGGTGGTAAAAAAGTATTAGTGATAAGTCCATTTTCAAAATCTATTCAATTACAACATTCAAGAATCAATCAGGTTTTCCCAAACAACAATTACCCAATATTTGACCTTCAGGTGATTAAAGCGCCCTTAACCCAGGGTTTAGCCAATTTAGATAATCTCAAGTGGCATGACTTGCTACAGAATCTTATGGAACGGACAAAAAATCTAAATTTTGACGTGGCTCTTATATCTTGCGGCTCATACTCTTTGCCTTTGGCTCATCATATTAAGAAAATGGGGAAGGTAGGCATACATTGTGGCGGTGGATTGCAGTTATTTTTTGGAATTATGGGAAATAGATGGAACAGAAGCGATTATGTAAAAAGCTTTCAAAATGAGTATTGGGTTAGACCACTTCCTGAAGAAACTCCTCCAGGTTCAAATTTAATTGAAGGAGCTTGCTACTGGTGATTAAGATTTTTAAAGATACACTCACAAAATGAATTTTTTTGAAAATTTAGTTAGCGGTGGTAACCATCAAGTTAAAACGATTCACATATACGGGTCAGCACCAACAGTCAAAAACTCCATTTCAATCAAAGAAAAATGTGTAAAAATCGCTGTTGGTGACATGCCTTGGCGGGCTCCAGAGTTTGGGCCTTACGACTACTGGCTAACTGCAAATTCATATTTTCCTTTACCATGGCGGAAAAAAGATTTAAGAATTTTAAATCAATTTACAGGTATAACTTTTATCAACTCAACATGTGTTGACAGAGTTACGGATAAGAATCAACTTTCCAAAGTATTGCAAAAACTTAGATTAATACAAGAAGGTAATAACAAGATAATTTTCTATGATCAGATGCATTTCGCGAACAAACTCTGCAACCCATCCAATCCACGCCCTTGTTGTATTTTTTATAAGTATTTCAATCTTGATTGCACAATTCAAGAGACATTCTCTAGGAAATTTAATGTGGAATTACCATATACTTTAGGGCACCAGACTTTAAGCGCAATAGCATTCGCGATAATGTTAAATGCTAAAAATATTTATATAAGCGGAGTAGAACTTCCAAAAATATACAAAGATTATAAATGGTATAGGAATTGGAAATTACCTTCAAATAACCTGAAATTACGATTTATCATTGCGATGCAACAATACCTGCCTTTATACAATTTAAAGTCAACGGATTTTTCTGGATTGGCAAGACAGGAATTATTAGATGGCTATTCAAATCTGGGAAAAATTGCTCAAAAAATGGAGATTAATATCTACACAACTTCAATGAATTCTCCATTAAATAATTTACCAGGATATTCATACAAATCAGTTATCTAGAAATTACAGTGAATAAAACTCCGCAGCGATGCGCTTTATTTTATTCTCATCCAAGTACTCTTTTACGATTTTATGATTGTTAGTTTGTGCAAGATTCACTAAATCATCATCCTCAATTGCAAATTTAAGAGCTTTATATATTTCATCAATATTTAATCCAACCAAAGTTGCATTTGCCCCTTTAATAATCCATTCATCTGCACAAGAGGTGTTTGTCTGAATTGGATATGCTCCATATACCAAGGCCTCTAGAAAAGAAGTGCTGATTGCATCGCTTTTCGAGCAACCTATATACACTCTTGCAGCACCAAATAAATTTAATAATTTCTCCCTAGATATAGAATTCGATACCGTTGAATAATTCACTCTATCTTTGTATTTCTCTTTTAACATTATTACGGCATTTTCTACATCCGCAGTAACAGAATAAAAAAATGCATCATTTTGTTTGTACTCACCTAGGGCGAGATCTATTGCTGAAATAGCCAAATCTGCTCGCCCAAATTGACCACCATAGCCTTTACATATAATAAGAGTTCGCTCTGAAGCTACCATTTTGTGGGAATCTATCTGGCTCAACGTGAAGCCCCCACCGTTGGGTATGCAGGGAAGCCTGCTGCCTTGAAAATTGTAGTTTTTAAGTAAATCGTAATCTCTTTCGCACTCAGCCGAATAAAACTGGGCAATAGAAATTACTTCTGAGATTTTTTTATTGTGTTTAAGATCTTTTGCAAAAAAATAAATATCACTTCCCCAGTTCGTTAAAATCAACTTATTTTTGTCAATGATGTTTTTAGGCAAACCTGAATATAGGTAACCAGCACCTTGAATTTCTAATGCATGGACATAGTCAAAAACATTCATTTTTAGAATTTGCTTTAAGAAAATACGCCGAAAATTGATTTTAAATAGACTACCGATTTTTATAAATATGTAATCAATGTACCCTGAAAAATATGCACTTTTATGTGGCCAGGTAAGTGAATAATTCGCCAGGTTCCTAGATTTAAGCAACTTATACAATTCAGGATTTACATGTCTAAATTTTTTTGAAGGAAATAACATAAAATCTACAAAATCATGTTCAAACTGTTTTAGCCATCTCGCCAAGTGAATACTGTCGAACATTCCTATAACCAACACTTTTCTATGTGCCATAATTTGACCTACTGAATTTTTCGAACATTTTATTAATAATTGGATTAAAAAGCCTAGATACAGGACTTAGTAAAATATAAATAATTTCATAAATTTTTGCCTCTTCTACCCAGCCTTTTCGGTGCTTGAATGACAAGAACAAATATTTTTTTCCAGGAATATTTCTATCAAAATAAGAAATTCGAGCTGCCATATAGTATGCGTTTCCTAAAGCCATATTCTTGAGGTTTTTTGAGATTAAATTGTTGTTAACAAAATCCTCGATCACACTAATTCTCTCTTTAGCCATTTTTAAACCCCTTTTGCTTACTGAGGTTGATGCAGGGTGGTGGCGCCATTGAGCCAATACTTCAGCACGGTGTTTGATTTCGCCAAGTCTGCTTAAACGCAACCAGAAGTCATAATCGCCCACATATGTCCATTTAGGATTTCTACCGTTTAATTTCATGGCGGCTGATTTGCGGAAAATTACTCCCGGACCCGGCAAAGTTACACATCTTCCAATTAGTAGCTCATCGCTGTAATTTGGCACATTTATAACTTTTATAACATCCCCAGTTGCATTAATCATTTGCCAATCTGGATAAATAGCCATCAAATTTGGGTTTTGATCAAACTCAATAAACACATTTTCGAATAATTTTTTGTTTAGCAATGGATCGTCGGCGCTAACTACGAGTAGCAAATCACCTGCTGCCTCCCTAAATCCGATTGAAATACTATCGGACTCACCAGAGTTTTCTTTATTGATAATACGAATCTTGCTTTTATATTTCTCTAAAAGCTCAAGAGTATTATCAGTCGAACCGTCATTCAAAACTATGTATTCAAAATCAATTTCAGCGCAATTTTTTAAAACAGATTCAATTGTTTCTTCAATATATTTGCTGCCATTATAAACAGCGGTGATTACTGATAACTTGGACTTAGACATGAAAATAACCTACCATTAAGAGATGGCAATGATTGCGATTATTGGTTCACAAGGCATGCTTGGTTCTGCCGTCTGTCGGTATCTTTCAGAAGAAAAACATCAAATTCTGGAAGTAAACAGTAGAGAAATAAACAGTAGCAATTCTGTCATGCAATTCGACATAGTTTCAAGTAATATGGATGATCTGAGAAATTCTTTAGAAAATTATGACTTTGTTATTAATTGTGCAGGATTAATAAAGCACAAAATAAATGATAAAAATATTAATTCTTTAAGCGACTTAATTTCAATTAATTCTCTATTTCCTATTAAACTTACAGATTTATCCCATGAGTTAAATTTTAAGGTTATTCAGATTGCTACAGATTGTGTGTATTCAGGGGAAAAAGGAGATTACGTCGAAGGTGATACCAAAGATCCGGTAGATTATTATGGATATTCAAAAGCACTGGGTGAACACAGCGATTCTAACCTAATGACTTTAAGGTGCTCATTAATTGGCAGAGAGTTAAAATCTAAAGTTGAATTTCTTGAATGGGTTTTGAACCAAGGTATCAACAGTGAGATTAAAGGATTCACGGATCATTTCTGGAATGGATTAACCACACTTCATTTTGCAAAAATAGTGAATGGAATTATCAAAAGAGAGCAATTTAAGGATGGAACTTTTCATTTAGTTCCAAAAGATTCAGTGACCAAATTTGAGCTCGCAAAAAAAATCGCCAATTCTTTTGAAAGAAGTGATATTAGAATTATTCAAGGTAATAGTTCTAAGGCTGTAAACCGAGTTCTTGCAACAAACTATCCGCAGGTTAATAGTGATTTGTGGCTAAATGCTGGGTACAATAATCCCCCAGGAATAATTGAGATGATAAAGGAGTATGCGCTTTGGGTCTAAGCTCTAGTCTTTACCTTAAGTATCCTAAAAATGTCTAACTTATCAAAAAATTCAATTGTAACCATTACTGGTGGTACGGGTTCCTTCGGCGTAACTATGGTAAAAAACTTAATCCAGAAAGATATCGCAGAAATTAGAATTTTCAGCAGAGATGAGAATAAGCAGGACAGTTTGAGAAATGAATTAAAAGACCCGAGAGTTAAATTTTTTATCGGAGATACTCGAGATCTAAACAGCGTAGAATATGCTATAAAAGGTTCAGACTATGTATTTCATGCCGCCGCCTTAAAGCAGGTGCCATCTTGCGAGTTTTTCCCAATGCAAGCCGCAGCAACCAACATAAATGGAAGCGATAATGTAATTAACGCCAGTTATCGTTGCGGGGTTAAAGGTATTGTTTGCCTAAGCACTGATAAAGCTGTGTACCCTATAAATGCTATGGGTATGACCAAAGCTTTAATGGAAAAAGTTGCACAGTCTTATGGCAGAAATAACTCAAAAAGTGACACCAGGATATCAATCACTCGTTATGGAAATGTAATGATGTCTAGAGGCTCTGTAATTCCTTTGTTTATAAACCAAATAGTTCGAGGAGAAAAGATCACTGTTACCGATATGAAAATGACAAGATTTATGATGTCCCTTAGTGACTCTGTAGATCTAGTAACCCATGCCTTTACAAATGCAGAATCTGGGGATCTGTTTGTAAAGAAAGCTCCTGGGTGCACCGTCAACACAATAATTGAGGCACTATTTGAAATATTAAAGAAAAAAGTGGAAATACTAAAAATTGGAGTTCGACACGGCGAGAAAATGGCAGAAGCATTATTAGGTTCTGAGGAAAAAACCAGGGCATTTGAAATCAAAGATTATTTCAGAGTTCCACTAGACTCCAGAAATTTAGATTATCAGATTTACTTTGACAAAGGACGTGATTTACCAACTTTTTCAGAAGCTTATACGTCGAGTAATACAAAACAATTAACGTTGGAAGAGGCTATTAAATTAATTTCTACTTTACCTGAATTTAATAAATATATGTCCGAAATAAAACTATGAAAAAATTGAAAGTAACAACTGTCGTTGGAACTCGGCCTGAAATCATTAGGATGTCAGAAATCATTAAGAAATTTGATGTTTTTTTTGAACACAGATTAATCCATACCGGCCAAAACCCTGACCCACTACTTAAAGACATTTTCTTTAAAGATCTAGAACTTAGAGATCCGGATGATTATTTTGGCGGGGGCCAACCTACTTTAGGAAAATTTCTAGGCAATTTGTTTGTCTCTATTGAAAATGAATTTAATAGTCACCGTCCCGATGCCGTTGTAATTCTTGGAGACACTAATTCAGCACTATCCGCTATTTTAGCTAAAAGATTTGGGATTCCTGTTTATCATTTAGAAGCCGGCAATAGATCATTTGATCAAAATGTTCCAGAAGAAATCAATCGCAAAATTGTGGATCATACAGCTGACTTCAATTTAGTTTATACAGAGCTTGCGCGAAATAACTTAATTGCCGAAGGCATACATCCTCGAAAGATAGCTTTAATTGGCTCCCCACTTAAAGAAGTTATTTCAATACATGACGAAAAAATCAAAAATTCAAAAATCCTGGAAAATCTAAACCTCAAACAGAAAGAGTATGTGTTGGTCAGCGCCCACAGGCAAGAAAATATCGACTTTAAATCAAGATTTGAGACTTTCATTTCTATGCTTGAGCAAGTTGGAAAGATTTATGATTTACCAATTTTGGTATCGACTCATCCTAGGACTCAAAAACAGCTCAGCGCAAACGGCATTTCCAAAAAACTTAATGTGTTATTTCATGAACCATTTAGTTTCACAGATTACAACCACTTACAAAAAAATGCATTTGTAGTTTTGTCCGACAGTGGAACCATTAGTGAAGAATCTGCGATACTTGGTTTCAAAGCTATAACAATAAGAGACTCAATGGAACGTCCAGAGGCACTCGAGGCTGGGTCGATTATCATGTCAGGGACATCTCCACAAAATGTCATTCAGGCCATTGATATTCTATTGAAGAATGAAGTTTCACCTACAGTGCCGCCAGAGTATTTAATTGAAGACACTTCCCAGAGGGTTTTAAACTTTATTGTTTCCACGGTTAATCAGTATAGATTCTGGAACTCTTTATATTCCGAGTAGAGCCAGAAATGTACCTAATATGATTAACAGATGGTTAAAATTGCACGTTAAATAGTAAATTCAATGGTTCTAGACTTTGTCAGACTTTAGTCAACGTTAGAATTAGTGTGATTAGTTTTGAAGAACTAGCGGTACTAATTGGATCCTAGACGGTAATTGAAGCTCTAAAAGTAAGGTAAAGTTGAGTGAGTAATTCCTGTAGTCTGTATTTTGCAGATGCATTGCGAGTCTTAATCTCAAATCACTACCAAGACCCGCATCATGTCTTGTTAGGTTGATATATGTCATTTAAAGATTTAGCTGTTAACGCTGCGCTTACCAAGGTGCTGCACGCTGGAGGAATCGAAAAGCCATTTCCAATTCAAAAAGCAACACTACCTGATGCAATCGCTGGCAAAGATATTTTAGGTCGAGGGCAGACTGGTTCTGGTAAAACTCTTGCCTTTGGCTTGGCGTTAATGACCAGACTTGCTGGAAGAACAGCAGCCTCAATGAGGCCCCTGGCCTTGGTTTTATCGCCAACTAGAGAGCTTGCTATGCAGATCAGTGATGTGATTGCGCCGTTGTCACGATCAGTTAATTTAAATTCACAGGTTGTTGCAGGTGGACTTTCCTACTCAAAACAGATTCAAGCTTTAAAACGAGGCGTACCAATTGCGG
>Ga0172372_10006581_pt1 | contig 15835 bp, 11 predicted proteins | sample LakKiv5m_2_FD_114544 | JGI IMG/M metagenome (GOLD analysis project Ga0172372, IMG submission 114544) | Freshwater microbial communities from Kabuno Bay, South-Kivu, Congo - kab_092012_9.5m | ecosystem: Environmental > Aquatic > Freshwater > Lake | place: Democratic Republic of the Congo...
CTGTTCGCGGCTGTGCCCGAGCTGGTCTCGAAGCTGTAAGCCGCTGACACCCCCAAGGGCATCGCTTGCGATGCCTTTTTTTGCACCTGCATTCGACATCTGGAGACTTTCATGAGCTACACCGCACCCCTCAAGGACATGCTGTTCAACATCGAGCACCTGGCACGCATCGACCAGGTGTCGCAGCTCCCCGGCTTTGAAGACGCTGGCCTGGAGACCGCGCAGGCGGTGCTGGAGGAGTGCGCCAAGCTCAACGAAGGCGTGATCGCTCCGCTGAACTGGGAGGGTGACAAGTACCCGTCCTCCTTCCACGACGGCAAGGTCACGACCACGCCCGGTTTCAAGGACGCCTACAAGCAATACGCCGAAGGCGGCTGGCAGGGGCTGCAGCACCCTGTGGACTTTGGCGGCCAGGGTCTGCCCAAGACCATCGGTGCGGCCTGCGGCGAGATCCTCAACAGCGCCAACATGAGTTTTGCGCTGTGCCCGCTGCTGACCGACGGCGCCATCGAGGCGCTGCTGACCGCGGCCAGCGACGAGCTCAAGGCGACCTACCTGGAAAAGCTCATCAGCGGCGAGTGGACCGGCACCATGAACCTGACCGAGCCGCAGGCTGGCTCTGACCTGGCCGCCGTGCGCAGCCGCGCCGAGCCGCAGCCCGACGGCACCTACAAGGTGTTCGGCACCAAGATCTTCATCACCTACGGTGAGCACGACATGGCCGAGAACATCGTCCACCTCGTGCTGGCCCGCGTGACCGGCGCGCCCGAGGGCGTCAAGGGCATCAGCCTGTTCGTGGTACCCAAGTTCATGGTCAACGCCGACGGCAGCCTGGGCGCGCGCAACGACGTGCACTGCGTCTCCATCGAGCACAAGATGGGCATCAAGGCATCGCCGACCGCTGTGCTGCAGTACGGCGACCACGGCGGCGCCATCGGTTACCTGGTCGGCGAGGAAAACCGCGGTCTGGAGTACATGTTCATCATGATGAACGCCGCCCGCTACGCCGTGGGTGTGCAGGGCATCGCGATTTCCGAGCGGGCCTACCAGAAGGCAGTGACCTACGCCAAGGACCGCGTGCAGAGCCGGCCGGTGGACGGCAGCTTCACCACGGCTGCGCCCATCATCCACCATGCCGACGTCAAGCGCATGCTCATGACCATGCGCGCCGCCACCGAAGGCTGCCGCGCCATGGCCAGCGTGGCCGCCGCCGCCTACGACGCCGCCCACCACCACCCGGACGCCGAGGTGCGCAAGCAGAACGCCACCTTCTACGAATTCCTGGTGCCGCTGGTCAAGGGCTACAGCACCGAAATGAGCCTGGAAGTCACCAGCCTGGGCGTGCAGGTGCACGGTGGCATGGGCTTCATCGAAGAGACCGGTGCCGCCCAGTACTACCGCGACGCCAAGATCCTGACCATCTACGAAGGCACGACGGCCATCCAGGCCAACGATCTGGTCGGCCGCAAGACCGCCCGTGACGGCGGCACCAGCGCCAAGGCGATGGCGGCCCAGATCGAGAAGACCGAGGCCGAGCTCCAGGCCAGCGGCAGCGCCAATGCGCTGGCCGTGGCCAAGCGGCTGAAGGCGGCGCGTGAGGCCTTCAACGATGTGGTGGACTTCATCGCCGCCAATGCCAAGGCCAACCCGAACGCCGCGTTTGCCGGCAGTGTGCCGTACCTGATGCTGGCCGGCAACCTGATGGCTGGCTGGCAGCTGGCGCGTGGCCTGCTGGTGGCCGAAGAGCTGTCCGCCAAGGGACAGGATGTGCCCTTCATGCAGGCCAAGATCACCACCGCGCGTTTCTACGCCGACCACCTGCTCAGCCGCGCCCCGGGCGTGCGCGACGCAATTGTGGATGGCGCCGAGGCCGTCACCGCACTGCCGGCCGAAGCCTTCTAAGCCCTCGTCCATGCCCTGTACGACCACCGGCCTGTCGCCCTACCGACAGGCTGGCGGGACGTGCTCGCCCAGAATCGCCCGCAACGGTTTTGAAACAGGAGACAACATGACCCAACGCCAACGCTACCTGCCCCCGGTGCTGCAGAACCTGCCGTTCCCGGTGATCGGCTCGCCGCTGTTCATCATCAGCAACCCCAAGCTGGTCATTGCCCAGTGCAAGGCGGGCGTGGTCGGCTCCATGCCCGCGCTCAACGCGCGCCCAGCCTCGCAACTCGACGAGTGGCTGGCCGAGATCACCGAGGCGCTGGCGGCGCACGACAAGGCGAACCCGGACCAGAAGGCCGCGCCGTTCGCGATCAACCAGATCGTGCACAAGAGCAACGACCGGCTGGAGCACGACCTGCAGCTGTGCGCCAAGTACAAGGTGCCGATCATCATCACCAGCCTGGGCGCGCGTGAAGACGTGAACCAGGCGGTGCACGGCTGGGGCGGCGTGGTGATGCACGACGTGATCAACAACGTGTTCGCGCACAAGGCGATCGAGAAGGGTGCCGACGGTCTGATCCCGGTGGCGGCCGGTGCCGGCGGCCACGCCAGCGTCAAGAGCCCGTTCGCCATGATCCAGGAGATCCGCGAGTGGTTCGACGGCCCGGTCGCGCTCTCGGGCTCCATCGCCTCGGGTGGTGCCATTCTGGCGGCGCAGGCCATGGGCGCCGACTTTGCCTACATGGGTTCGGCCTTCATCGCCACCGACGAAGCCCGCGCCGTGGACGCCTACAAGCAGATGATCACCGAATGCAACTCGGACGACATCGTCTACAGCAACTTCTACACCGGCGTGCACGGCAACTATCTCAAGGGCAGCATCCGCAACGCCGGCATGGACCCGGACAACCTGCCCCAGAGCGACCCGAGCAAGATGAACTTCGGCAGCAGCGACGAAGCCCGATCCGCCAAGGCCTGGAAGGACATCTGGGGTTGTGGCCAGGGCATCGGCGCCATTCGCGAAGTGGTGCCGGCGGCCGATCTGGTGGCGCGCCTCAAGCGCGAGTACGCCGATGCCAAGGCCCGCATCTGTGAAATGAAATGACCCCCCTGCGCCGCTATGCGGCCTCTCCCCGAGGGGACCACGCCTGTGGCCCGCCCTGAGCCGGTCGAAGGGCGGTTCCACGGCGTGTGCTGATGGGGCTGCTGCGAGCGCCGGGCGCTACTTGAACAGGTCGCGAATCGCGTCGACCAGGGTGGGCGGCCCGGCCAGCTGGGCCCCGTTGTCGTCGCTCAGGCTGGCCACCGCGCCGCCATCGGCCCATTCGGCGTAGAGCCAGTCGTCGTTGAAGTGCAGCAGGCCGGGCGGCGGCTCCGGCGGGGCCGCGACCGGCACGCCCTTGAGCGCCACCCCCATGTAGTCCAGCCAGATCGGCAGGGCCAGGCGTGCGCCCGAACCGTGGTCGCCCAGGGTGCGCGGCTTGCCATAGCCCATCCAGACCACGGCCGCCAGCCCTGGTTGGTAGCCGGCGAACCAGGCGTCGAGCACGTCGTTGGTGGTGCCGGTCTTGCCGTACAGGTCGGGCCGTCTGAGCACCGTCTGCACGCGGGCCGCGGTGCCCGATCGGGTGACGTCGGCCAGCAGGCTGTTCATCACGAAGGCGTTGCGCGCCGGCAGGGCGCGGTTGTCTTCGGTCAGCGCGGGCGGCGGCGGCGCTTCGAACAGGACCTTGCCCTGGGCATCGGTGATCTTTTCGATCAGCACCGGCTCCAGCGCCCAGCCGCCGTTGGCCAGGGTGGCATAGGCGCGCACCATCTGCAGCGGTGTGGTCTCGCCGGTGCCCAGGGCCAGTGTCAGGTTGTCGGGCTGGCGCGCCACATCCAGGCCGAAGCGCCCCAGCCATTCGCGCGCGCGCGGCACGCCGGTGTGCTGCAGCACCCGTACGCTCACCAGGTTGTGGGACTGGGCCAGCGCCTGGCGCAGCGTGCGGTAGCCCTCTTCTGACGGCGGCGTGCTGTTGCCCGGGCGCCAGCCATTGCCGGCGGTGAAGGGGCGGTCGTCGACCCGTGTGGCGGGCATCACGCGCTCTTCGAGGGCCGCCGAATACAGCAGGGGCTTGACGGTGGAGCCGGGCTGGCGCCAGCCCTGGGTCACGTGGTTGAAGGGCTGGCGACCGAAATCGAACCCGCCCACCAGGGCCCGCACCCGGCCGGTGCGGGTGTCCATGGACACCAGGGCGGCCTCGGCTTCCGGCCATTGCGTGATGGCCCAGGTTTTCCCTGTGGGCATGACGCGGATCACCGCGCCGCGGCGCAGTTGCAGTGCGGCCGGCGCCTTGGGGTCCAGGCCCGTCTTGGCCCGTTGCAGGCCTGCGCCGGTGATGCGGACCGCATCGCCATTGGCCAGCTGCGCCCGCACCTCCTGCGGGGTGGCCGACAGCACGATGGCCGAGCGCAGCAGGTCGTCATCGCGGTGGTCCTTCAGGGCCTGGGCCGCGGCGCGTTCGACCTCGGGGCCCTGGCCTTTGGGCAGGTCTTCATGGGCCTCCGGGCCGCGCCAGGGGGTGCGCTGGTCCTGGGCCAGCACGCCGCGCTGCAGCGCCGCGTGGGCGGCGCGCTGGTCGTCCGCGCGCAGCGACGTGGTGACACGGAACCCGCTGGAGTAGGCGCTCTCGCCGAAGCGTTCGAAGACGGTGCGCCGGGCCATCTCGGCCACGTGGGCGGCATCGATGCTGCGCTGGCCCGGCGGGCGGATGACCAGCCGCTCGGCCTTGGCCGCGGTCAGCTGGGCTTCGGTGATGACACCGACCTCGCGCATGCGCTGCAGCACCACGCGCTGGCGCTGGGTGGCGCGCTCGAAGTTGGCCACCGGGTTGGCGTAGTAGGGGTTTTGCGGCAGACCGGCGAGCATGGCCGTTTCGGCCACGCTCAGCTGCTCCATCGGCTTGCCGAAATAGGTCTGCGCGGCGGCCGCGAAGCCGTAGGCCCGCTGGCCCAGGAAGATCTCGTTCATGTAGATCTCCAGGATGCGGTCCTTGCTCAGCGCCTTCTCCACTTCGAACGCCAGCAGGATTTCCTTGGTCTTGCGCTCCAGGCTTAGTTCGCGCGTGAGCAGCATGGTGCGCACCAGCTGCTGGGTGATGGTGCTGGCGCCCTGTTTGCGGCCGCCGGTGAGCATGGCCAGCGCGGCGCGGGCCATGCCTTTGGGGTCGACGCCGCCGTGCTCGCGAAAGCGCGTGTCTTCGATCGCCAGCAGCGCGTCCTGCAGCAGGCGCGGGGTCCTGGCCAGTGGCACGTAGATGCGGCGTTCGGTGCCGAACTGGGCGATTTCCACCCCGTCGGCGGTGAACACCTGCAGCGGCAGTTTGGGCTGGTAGCGAACGATGCGCTCGATCGGCGGCAGATCGATCAGGCTGGCGTGGACCGGGGACGGCGGGGCCAGCCAGGCCAGGGCGGGGGCAAGGGTCAGGGCCGCCAGCGTCCGGCGCGTGAGAGGGGCAGACATGGGGCCGGATTATCCCGGGAGCCCCGGCGGGCCGTGCTGTCGCCGGCGCAAAGCCTGTAACGGCATGTCAGGCGCCGGCGACGGCCTCGCGCGGCAGGTGCACCACCGGGCGGCGGGCATCGGCGCCCGGCTCGTCAAGCGCGCGGTGCAGCCGTTCGAGTGTTCGCCGTGCTTCCACCCGCTCGTCTTCCTCGGCCGCCACGGCGGTGTCGGCGGGCAGCAGGCAGGTCGCCATCTGGAAGCGCAGGCTGGTGTCGTCGGGCAGCAGCGAGGCCGGCTCCAGCCCCTTGGCCACGATGTGCTGGGCCAGCAGCCGCAGCTGGCTTTCGTGCAGCGGCCCCTCGATGAGCACCGCGAAGCGGGTGTCGGTGACGCGGCAGACGGTGTCCACGTCGCGCACGACGCGGCTGAGCCTGCCGGCGGCCACGACCAGGGCGCGGTCGGCGGTGTCACGCCCCAGGCGCAGGCGCAGGTCTGCGTGGTTGGCCAGCTCCACCAGCAGCAGGGCGCCGTGGTGGTGGTAGCGGCGCGCGCGGCGGATGGCGTCGCGCAGCCGCAGCTGCAGCACGGTGTTGACGGTCAGGCCGGTCAGCGGGTCGGTGCCGTCCATGGCGCGCAGGCGGGCCCGGTTCTCGCTGAAGTGCTTGGCGCGCTGGTGCAGGATGTAGAGCAGCAGCGGAATCTCGATGGCCGAGCCGATCAGCACCGCGTATTGCGCGGCCCAGCTGTCGGGCAGCACGCCGGCGGCGCGCAGGGCCGGGAAGGGATAGGCCAGGTGCAGCGGCAGGAAACCCAGCGCCAGCCAGCCGGCGTAGCGCTCGCCCTTGCGCCAGGCCCAGATGCACAGGCCCATGCTCAGCAGCACGGACAGCAGGCCATACAGGTTCAGCACCTGGAAGGCGGCCACGCTGTCGAGCCACAGGTAGAGCGCCGGGTAGAGCAGGCCGAACAGCGACCAGCCGATCACGAAGCGGTCGAGCCCGCGGTGGTGGCGCGCGATGGCGCCGACCTCGCGCACGAACCAGAGACCGGCGCCGGTCATCCACAGCATGAAGATGGCCGGGGCGGCGCTGTTCCATGCGGCCCAGTGCGGCCAGGCGAACAGGCCACCGATGCCGGTGAAGGCGGCCTGGAAGCCCAGCATGCTGGCCACATACACCGTGTAGGCCGCAAACGCGCGGTCGCGGTAGAGGCGCGCGTGCACCCCGCCGAGAAACAGCACCAGCAGGCCGAACCCGAAGTAGCCCCCGAGCAGCAGCAGGCTCCAGGCGCGGCGCTGCTGCAGCTCCTGGGCGCTGACCTGTTCGAGCTGCACGCTCAGCGGCGCCGGGTGGTTGGCCAGCCGCAGCCAGACCTGCACCGGGCCGTCGGCCGGTTTCAGGGCGAACACCGGCGACCGGTCGGGCAGCGACCACTGCGCCACCGGGATGTGGTCACCCGCGTACTGGGCGTGCCAGCCGTCCGCGGACCGCTGGTACAGGCTGGCGCGGTCGGTGAAGGCCGAGCTGTCGAGCAGCAGGAAGCGGGCGCTGTCGTCCCCGGGGGCGGGCAGGCTGACGCGCAGCCACAGCGCACCGCGGCCGAGCGGGAAGCTGCGGGCGTTCAGGGGCTGCCAGGCGGCATCGGGCAGGGCCACGACCGTGTCGATGCCGGCCTGTCCGTCGGTGTCCACCCAGTGGTGGCTGTGCGCGCGCAGGTCGGTCGCCGCTGCGGCCAGCGCCGTGCGCCCGGCCGACAGCAGGCCGGCGGCGAGCAGGAGCAGCAGCCAGGCCAGGGCGCACAGGCGCTGAAAGGTGGGGGCGCGGGGCATCGCGCGAGCGTAACGATTTGTGTCGTCGCGCGGGGTCTGCGCCGCGCCCAGCGGTCGCTTTCAGCGGATCAGCTGCGTTCCAGCACCTGCAGCGCCGGGTACAGCGCGCGAAACCGGGCGTGGCGCTCCCCCAGCGCAGCGTGGCGTGCGGCATCCGGTTCGAAGCGGCGCAGCACCGCCGGCGTGGTGCAGACCAGGTCCAGCGTGCCGCCGCAGGCCAGCCAGGCCAGGCGCGCCGCGCCCATGGCGCCACCGCTTTCGGCGTCCTGGTGGCGGGTCAGGGCCAGGCCGAAGGTGTCGGCCAGCAGCTGGGCCCAGCCATCGCTGCGCGAACCGCCGCCGACCAGCGACAGGCTGTGCAGCGGGGGCTGCATGGGCGGGATGGTGTTCAGGCCGTCGAGCAGGCCGAAACCCACGCCTTCGGCCACGGCGTAGGCCAGGTGGGCGCGTTCGTGCTGCGCACGCAGGCCGAGCCAGGCGCCGGTGGCCAGCGGGTTGTTGTGCGGCGAACGTTCACCGCTGAGGTAGGGCAGGAACAGCGGGGCCTGCTGCTGTTGCGCCGCCGTCAGGGCGGTGGCGGCGTTCAGCAGGTCGGCCTCGTTGTCGTAACCCAGCTGGCGGGTGGCCCAGGTCACGGCGCTGGCGGCGCTGAGCATCACGCTCATCACGTGCCAGCGGTCGGGCAGGGCGTGGCAGAAGGCATGCAGGGCCTGCGCGGGGTTGGGCTCGCAGGCGGCGCCGCTGACGAAGACCACGCCCGAGGTGCCCAGCGACACGAAGCCCTCGCCCGGCCGCACCAGGCCCATGCCCACGGCGCTGGCGGCGTTGTCGCCCGCGCCACCGGCCACCGGCACGCGGGCGGGCAGGCCCCAGCGCCGGCAGAGCTCGGGTTTGACGTGGGCGGACACCGCACTGCCTTCGACCAGGCGCGGCATGTGGGCGCGGCTCAGGCCCGTGGCGGTGAGCATCGTGTCGGACCAGTCGCGCCGGCCGACATCGAGCCACAGGGTGCCGGCGGCGTCGGACATGTCGCTGACCGCCTCGCCGGTGAGCATCAGGCGCAGCCAGTCCTTGGGCAGCAGCACGCGGGCCACCCGGGCAAAGACCTCGGGCTCGTGCTCGCGCACCCACTGCAGCTTGGGTGCGGTGAAGCCGGGCATGGCCAGGTTGCCGGTGATGGCGGAGAGCTGCGGCACGTCGCGCGTGAGCTGCTCGCACTGGGCGCCGCTGCGGCCGTCGTTCCAGAGCATGGCCGGGCGCAGCACCTGGCCGTGCCGGTCGATCAGCGTGGCGCCGTGCATCTGGCCCGACAGGCCGATGCCCTTCAACTGCGCCAGGGCTTGCGGATGGCCGGCGTGCAGCTGCTCCATCACCTGCACCAGCGCCAGCCACCAGGCAGCCGGGTCCTGCTCGCTCCACAGCGGCTGCGGGCGCTGCACCGTCAGGGGCGCGCGGGCGGTGGCGATGACCTGGTGCTGGTCGGTCAGCAGCAGGGCTTTGAGTTCGGACGTGCCGAGGTCGAGACCGAGGAACATGGCAGTGGGGTAGGAAGAAGAGAACGATCCGGCGCCGGGCCGGCCCAAGCCGGATCAGCCCCCGGACACGGCAAGGACCGGGGCCCTTCCCGTTCCGGGGGCCGCGACCCGCGCAGCGGCGGCGCGTGGGGGCTTCATGCGGCGCCTTTGAAGCGCGTGAGGCTTTGCTTGCGGAATTCGGTGGGCGTCATGCCCTTGATTTCCAGGAATCGGCGGTTGAAGTTGGCGACGTTGTTGAAGCCGACCTCGTAGCAGATGTGGGTGACCTGCTGGTCGGTGTCCATCAGCAGCTGGCAGGCGCGGCTGATGCGCACGCGGTTGACGAAGTCGGTGAAGGTGTTGCCGGTGGCCTTGCGGAAGAAGCGGCTGAACCGGCTCTCGCTCATGCCCAGTTCGGCCGCCAGGGCGGAAGCCGAGTGGTCGTCGGCCAGGTGGTCGGTGATGCGGCTGACCACGTCGTGGATCTGGTCGATGGAGGCGTCGTCGTCGTCGCTTTGCAGCTGCACGCTGGAGAGCAGCCGGTAGTCGGTGCAGGCGGCCAGGTCGGCCAGGTAGTCGCAGAAGGCGGTGAGGCGGCGCAGGCCGCGCGCGGTCTTCACGCGCTTCCAGTGCTGCTCGGCCGCGTCGGAGATGCCGAAGAACTCGATGCCGTGCTTGGCGCGTTCGAGCAGCGGCAGCACCTCGCGCAGTTCCGGGATGGTGTCCGCGGCCTTCACCAGCGGCTCGTGCGGGAACTGGATCACCAGGTCGCGCTGGGTCACGCCGTGCTCGGGCATGTCCATGCTGACCCAGTTGTGCGGCAGGCGCGGGCCGGTGAGCACCAGGTGCCCGGCCTGGAAGGGGCCGATCCAGTCGCCCACGAAGGCCTTGCCGCTGGTGCTGGTGATCAGGTGCAGCTCGTACTCGTCGTGGTAGTGCCAGCGTGCCAGCGGGGTGGGGTAGCCGTGGTCCAGGCAGCGCACGAAACCCACCTCGTCCGGCGGCTCGTAGCCGAGCGCGGGCGAGCGGCTGAAGTCGCGCTCCAGCTCGGGCTTGAGCTGGCGCGGTGCGGCGGGTGTTCGGACGGTCATGGCAACCCCAGATTACACCGCTTCAGCCCGGGCTGCGTGCCGCGACAAAGGCCTGCACCCGGGCGTATGCCCTGCGCAAGGCGTCGACCAGTTCGGGGCGACCCGCCATCTCGCCCCAGAGAGTGGCATCGGCGGCGTAGGCGGCCACCGGGTCGGCGGCCTCGCAGATGGCGTGGGCCACCGCCGGGTCCATGGCCTGGTCCTGATAGGTGTAGGGAATCTGCCCGGCATGCCAGCGCTGCAGGTAGGCCAGGAACAGCGCGGGCAGCATCGCCACGCTGTCGAAGCTGCCGCCGCGGGCGAGCTGGTCGCGGATGGTGGGCGCGATCATGCCGGGGATCTTGGAGAAGGCGTCCATGGCCACGCGCTGGTTGGTGTCGGCGATGGCCGGGTTGCCGAAGCGGTCGAGCACCACGTCGCGGTACTGTTCCAAGTTGATCGGGCAGGGCAGCAGCACCGGGATGGCATCGTCGGTCACGTAGTCGTAGGCCATCTGCCGGATCTCGGGATCCAGCGTGCCCTCGTGGATGTAGGTATAGCCCGCCAGCGTGCCGGCCCAGGCGATGCAGCTGTGCGTAGCGTTGAGCAGGCGGATCTTGGCTTCTTCATGGGCCTGCACGGAGTTGACCATTTCGACGCCGACCTTTTCCCACTCGGGGCGGCCGGCGATGAAGTTGTCCTCGATCACCCACTGGATGAAGCTCTCGCCCATCAGGGCGGCCTGGTCGTCCCAGCCGGTCGCGGCCTTCACGCGCTCGGCCACGTCGGGCGTGGGGCGCGGCGTGATGCGGTCGACCATGGCGTTGGGGCTGCGGGTGTGTTCCTGCACCCAGGCCAGCAGGGCAGTGTCGTCCAGCGCCTGGATGAACTGCAGCAGGCCGCTGCGCGAGCGGTCGCCGTTGTGGCGCAGGTTGTCGCAGTTCATCAGCGTGACCGGGCCGGCCCCGGCCTGCATGCGCGCACGCAGGATGCTGACCAGACCGCCATAGATGGTGTGGCCCGCGCGGCCCAGCCTCACGGCCTCCAGGTCGGCGCGCAGGTCGGGGAAGGTCGGCCAGTCGAGCCGGTTGTGGGCGTCCAGGTAATAGCCCGCTTCGGTCACGGTGAAGCTGATGATGCGGGTGGCCGGGTCGGCGCCGGCGGCGATCAGCGGGGCCAAGTCGTCCTGCCAGGGGATCACGCGCTGGATGGACTCGATGACCGTGTAGCTGCGTTGCCCCTGGGGCGTCACGGTTTCCAGCGTGTAGCGGCCGTTCTGCGCCTGCAGCGCGGCGATGGTCTCGGCCATGTCCGGCCGCAGGTTGCCGCCGGTGATGGACCAGCGGGTGTCGCCCTGCTGGCGCAACTGGTGGACATAGACCGCCTGGTGGGCGCGGTGGAAGGAGCCCAGGCCGAGGTGAAGGATGGTGTGCATGGTCGTGAGGGGGAAAGCGGAATCAGAGATCGAAATGCGTGGGCATGAGCACGACGTCGCGGATGGTCATGCCGCGGGGGCGGGTGAGCATGAAGACCAGCACCTCGGCCACCTCGGCGGCTTCGATGAGGCTGCCGCTGGCCCGGGCCTCGGCCAGCTTGTCGGCCGGCCAGTCGGCCAGCAGGCCGGTGATGACCGGACCCGGCGAGACCGAGCCGATCCGGATGCCGTGCTTGAACATCTGGCGCCGCACGGTCTGCACGAAGCAGTCGATGGCCCACTTGGACGAGGCGTAGACCGGCTCCCAGGGCGTGGGGTAGTGCGCGGCCAGCGATGAGGTGACGAGGATGTCGCCCGTGCCGCGGCCGACCATGTGCGGCAGCACGTTGTGCACGTTCTTCATCACCACGTTCACGTTGAGGTTCAACATGCGGTCGATGGCCTCGGGCGTGGTGTCCAGCAGGTCGCCGCCAACGTAGAGGCCCGCGTTGGCGTGGAAGATGTCCAGCGTGCCCAGCAGCGCCAATGTGCGTTCCAGCAGGCGGTTGCACTGCGCCGGGTCCAGCAGGTCCAGCACCAGGGGCAGCGCGTTCGAACCGATGGCCGCGCTGGCCTTGTCGAGTGCGGCGGCGTCGCGGTCGATCAGCACCACGCGGGCACCCGCGTCGGCCATGGCCTTGGCGCTGGCAAAGCCGATGCCCGAGGCCGCGCCGGTGACGGCGGCGGTCTGGCCTTGAAGGGCTTGTGATGCAGCCATGGCGTCAGGCGGCCCGTGCGGCGACCACGCGGCCGGCGGTGTCGAACCAGTGGGCCTGCGAGGCGTCGATGTCGAGGCTGACGGTGTCGCCCGCGTGCAGGCCGGTGCGCTCGTTCTGGCGCGCCACGAACTGCGCGCCGTTGGGCGTGCTGACGTAGATCAGGGTCTCGGCGCCCAGGGCCTCGACCAGGTCGACCTGGCCGGCCACAGGGGTGCTGCCGCTGGCGCGCACGCTGATGTTTTCCGGCCGCAGGCCGATGGTGCCGCCGACCGCACCGACCGGGGCCTGCTGGGCCACCAGCGCCGGCACCTGCTGCAGCGGCACCACGTTCATCTGCGGCGTGCCGATGAACTGGGCCACGAACTGGTTGGCCGGCCGGTCGTACAGCTCCAGCGGGGTGCCCACCTGTTCGATGACGCCGTCGCGCAGCACCACCACGCGGTCGGCCAGGGTCATGGCCTCGACCTGGTCGTGCGTCACGTAGATGGTGGTCGCGCCCAGGTCGCGGTGCAGCTTGTGGATTTCCACCCGGGTCTGGCCGCGCAGGGCGGCGTCCAGGTTGGACAGCGGCTCGTCGAACAGGAAGACCTTGGGCGAACGCACGATGGCGCGGCCGATGGCCACGCGCTGGCGCTGGCCGCCCGAGAGTTCCTTGGGCGTGCGCTGCAGGTACTGGGTGAGGTTGAGGATGCGCGCGGCGTTCTGCACCTTCTCGTCGATCACCTTCGGGTCGACCTTGGCCAGCTTGAGCGCGAAGCTCATGTTCTCGTACACGCTCATGTGCGGGTACAGCGCGTAGCTCTGGAACACCATCGCCAGGTCGCGTTTGGACGACGGCGCCTGGGTGATGTCCTTGCCATCAAGCGTCAGCGTGCCGCCGTCGATGTGTTCGAGCCCGGCGATCAGGCGCAGCAGCGTGGACTTGCCGCAGCCCGAGGGCCCGACGAAGACGATGAACTCGCCCTTCTCGATGGACAGGTCGATGCCCTTGATGGCGCGGTGGTCGCCGAAGAACTTTTCAATGTCTTGGAGTTGCAGGTAGGCCATGGGTTGTCTCTGTGTGTGATTACTTGACGGCTCCGAAAGTCAAGCCCTGGACGAGCTGTTTCTGGCTGAACCAGCCGAACACCACGATGGGGGCGATCGCCATCAGCGAGGCGGCGGACAGCTTGGCCCAGAACAGGCCTTCGGGGCTGGAGTAGCTGGCGATCAGCGTGGCCAGGGTGCCGCCCTTGGCGGCGGTGAGGTTCAGGCTCCAGAAGGCCTCGTTCCAGCTCAGCACCAGGCACAGCAGGCCGGTGGAGGCCAGGCCGCCCATGCCCAGCGGCAGCAGCACGCGGGTGGCCTCCTGCCAGAGCGTGGCGCCGTCCATGCGCGCGGCCTCCAGGATCTCGCGCGGGATCTCCTTGAAGGACGAATACAGCATCCAGACCATGATGGGCAGGTTGGACAGCGTGAAGACGATGATCAGCGCCAGCTGGGTGTCCAGCAGGTGGCTCTTCTGGGCCAGCACGTAGATGGGCACCAGGGCGCCGACGGCCGGCATCATCTTGGTCGACAGCATCCACATCAGGATGTCCTTGTCGCGCCGGCCCTTGTGGAAGGCCATCGCGTAGGCGGCGGGGGCCGCAATGGCCAGGCCCAGCAGGGTGGACACCACGCTGGTGACCACCGAGTTCCAGGCGTAGTGCAGGTAGTCGCTGCGTTCCTGCACCTCGTGGAAGTTCTCCAGCGTGGGCTCGAACAGGAACAGCGGCGGCACATTGATGGCCTGCAGCTCGGTCTTGAACGCGGTCAGCAGCAGCCAGCCCAGCGGGAAGAACAGCAGCAGGGCCACGGCCCAGGCGGCCACGGTGCGCACCATGTAGGCCGGTGTGTAAACAGAGGCTCTCATGCGAAGCAACCTTTGAACGAAGGGATGGGTCGAGGGGTGCCGCGGAACCGGCTTTGCCGGGCCGCAGGCGCCGCCCCCTTGAGGGGGACGAGCGAAGCGAGGCAGGGGCGGGCCATGGTCACTTGTCCAGGTTTTTGCCAACCATGCGGATCAGGAAGATCGCGGCGATGTTGGCCAGCACGACGGCGAACAGGGCGCCTGCCGAGGCCACGCCGGCGTCGAAGTTCAGCAACGCCTGCTTGAAGATCAGGAAGGCCACGTTGGTGCTGGCGTCGCCCGGGCCGCCACCGGTGGTGGTGTAGATCTCGGCAAAGATGGACAGCAGGAAGATCAGCTCGATCATCACGACCACGGCCACCGAACGGCCCAGGTGCGGGAGGTAGAGGTAGCGAAACTGCTGCAGGTAGGTCGCACCGTCCATGCGCGCGGCTTCGAGCTGTTCGCGGTCCATGCTCTGCAGCGCGGTCATGAAGATCAGCGTGGCAAAGGGCAGCCACTGCCAGGACACCATGACGATGACCGAGAACAGCGGCAGGTCGGTCAGCCAGTCGATGGGTTCGGCGCCGAAGAAAACCCAGACCTGGGCCAGCACGCCGTAGATGGGGTTCATCATCATGTTCTTCCACATCAGTGCGTTGACCGTGGGCATGACGAAGAAGGGCGAGATCAGCAGCACGCGCACCAGGCCGCGGCCGGCAAAGGGCTCGTTGATCAGCAGGGCGATCGCCACACCCAGGACGACGGTGATCCCGATCACGCTGCCCAGCAGCAGCAGGGTGTTCATGACCGAGGTGCTGAACGACGGGTCGGTGACGAAGTATTCGAAGTTTTCCAGGCCGACGAAGCCGGACTGGTCGGGCTGCATCAGGTTGTAGCGGATGACGGAGAAGTAGATCGTCATCACCAGCGGCACGATCATCCAGAGGAAGAGCGTGGCCACCGCGGGCGTCAGCAGCAGACGCGGCAGGAGACGGTTCATGGCGTGCCTTGGGCGGGGTGCGGAATGGAAACCCCCTCTCCCGCCAGCGGGAGAGGGGCTGAGCAGGCTTGGCGCCCGGCGGCTTACTTGTAGTAGCCGGCCTTCTTCATTTCGCGGTCGGCGGCGGTCTGCGAAGCCTTGAGCGCCGCGTCCACCGTGGTCTTGCCGGCCAGGGCTGCGCTCATCTGCTGGCCCACGGCGATGCCGATGGCCTGGAACTCCGGAATGGCGGCGAACTGCACGCCCACGTACGGGCTCTTGGGCAGGGTCGAGTCGGTCGGGTTGGCCGATTCGATGGCGGTCAGCTCAGCCGCAGCGAAGCGGGCAGCCTTCTGGAACTCCGGTGCCGCGTAGGTGCTCTTGCGGGTGCCGGTGGGCACGTTGGCCCAGCCGTTGGTCTTGGCGACCAGCTGCACGTAGTCCTTGCTGGTGGCCCAGGTGACGAACTTCTGCGCGGCGTCCACCTTCTTCGAACCGGCGGGGATGGCCAGGTTCCAGGACCACAGCCAGTTCGCGCCCTTGGGCGTCACGGCGGTGGGGGCCTGGGCGAAGGCCATCTGGTCGGCCACCTTCGATTGCTTGGGGTCGCTCACGAACGAGGCGGCAATGGTGGCGTCGATCCACATGCCGCACTTGCCCGAGTTGGTCAGCGCCAGGATTTCGTTGAAGCTGTTGGCGGCCGAGCCGGGCGGGCCGTAGTTCTTGAGCAGGTCGACGTAGAAGGTGATGGCGTCCTTCCAGGGCTTGCTGTCGAGCTGCGGCTTCCACTGCATGTCGAACCACTGGCCGCCGTGGGTGTTGACCAGGGTGGACAGGAAGGCCATGTTGTCGCCCCAGCCCGGCTTGCCGCGCAGGCAGATGCCGTAGGTGTTGGGCGGGTTGTGGATCTTCTTGGCCAGATCGGCGATCTGCGGCCAGGTCGGGCGTTCGGGCACCTGCACGCCGGCCTTGTCGGCCAGGTCCTTGCGGTACATCAGCATGGA
>Ga0172372_10006585_pt1 | contig 15827 bp, 15 predicted proteins | sample LakKiv5m_2_FD_114544 | JGI IMG/M metagenome (GOLD analysis project Ga0172372, IMG submission 114544) | Freshwater microbial communities from Kabuno Bay, South-Kivu, Congo - kab_092012_9.5m | ecosystem: Environmental > Aquatic > Freshwater > Lake | place: Democratic Republic of the Congo...
CAAACGCCCGCAGGCGCCACCACTTCGTTCGACATGTCCACGCGGAACGCGATGTCTGCCGGATCGGGAATCGCAACGCACGTCGGCTCGCAGCTGTTGTAGCACACCAAGTAATCGATGGCATCTGCCCCTACTTCCAGCAGTCGGTTGTCCGTGCCCGGCGCAGCGCACGGACCGTTGATCAACTCGTTGTCCACATTGTCGGTTCCGTTCCCGCCCCAGTCGTTTCCGTTGACAAATTTGAATTGGATTGCCCCCTGCTGCAGTCCGAGGGTCACTTCCCAAATCCCATCGCCGTCCGCATCCGTCAACGGCGTTCCACCGGGGTTCCACCCTTGGAAGTTGCCCGCCACGTGGACACCGTTCGCAGACACTTCGAGCTGCGTGGTCATGTCGACTCGGAAGGTCACTTGGGTCGGAGCCACACAAGATCCGCAGGCGTTGTAGCAAAATGCGGCATCCGTGCCGGGTACGCTCGGGAGCAAGTTGTTCGCATCGAGCACGAGGACGCGGTTGCCCGTGCCGTCGCTGCAATCACCGGACACGTTCTCATTCGGGTTCGTCCACGCGTTGCCATTCACATACTTGTATTCCAAATTTCCGTCGATGGCTGCTGCATCGAACACCGCGAAGTGGGTCCAAACGCCGTCCCCGTCCGCATCGCTCATCGGCGTGCCGGCCGGATTCCAGCCTTGGAACTCCCCTGCGATGTGCACACCGTTCGGAGAAACGGCCGGTTCGAGGCTCATGTCCACGCGGAACAGCACCGCCGTCATGCCGCACGCGGCACAGGAGGCGTAGCACACTTCGTACGTGGCGGTGCCCATGTCCGGGGTCACATCGAGGAAGCGGTTGTCATTCCCAAAAAGCTCGAGCTGGCAGATGTTGGGCACATCCTCCACCATCGGCCAATCGTCCCCGTTGATGAACTTGAATTCGTAATGTGTCGCTTCGGTGGCCACCTCGGTGTGTTCGTACACCCCGTCGCCGTCCTCATCCGTCATCGGGGTGCCACCGGCGTTCCATCCTTGGAAATTGCCCGCGATGTGCACCCCGAGCGGTGACACCGTTTGGCCGTTCATGTCCACCCGGAAGGTGACCGTGGTTTGGCCCCAGGCCGAACCGGCGACGCATCCCGCGAGGACAACTGCGTACAACTTTTTCATTGTGTAAGGTTTAAAAGGGTTTTAAAGTCAGGGTTGGAGTGTGACAGCTCGGGTTCATCTTACTCTGCCTCCTGGTTTGGCATGAAGGTGTACGAACTACACCATGCAAAATTACACACGAGACGGGGCCACCGGCGCCGCATGCGCAATTTCATGAACAACGCAACGTGAATGGTTTACGCCCGCGGTTGGCCCGCACGTCCTTGTTCAAATGCCTCCCGCCACAGCGCTGGAATGTCCACGGAAACCCCGCGCAGATGGTCGTAACCGACCAAGACCGTTTCTGCACGCGCCACCGTGTGCGCGCCCTCCACCTCGATTACGTAGTTAACCGTCAAGCTCTTCCCTCCCACTGCGGAAATCCAGGTGTGAATTTCCGGGCAGTCGTTCAACCGCAGCGGCGCGCGGTAATCGATGGCATGCCGTGCCACGACCACCCCTCCTGCATGCCAATCCCATGCAGCGCCCACCAGCTGACCGAAGAAATGGATCCGCGCCTGCTCGAGGTAGGTCAGGTAGGTGGCGTTGTTGACAATGCCCATGGCATCCAGGTCCACAAATCGCACTTCAGGGCAATAGGGTCTCATGGGTGCGAAGATACCTTTGCAGCATGCAGCGAACGTCCCTTCTCTCGTGGTGTGCCGCGGCGGCGGCAGCTGGTTCGGCCGTAGGGTTGGTGGGAGCGCCGCAGGCCGTGAGTTGGTTCGCGGGGCTTGCGGCGGCGGCCTTTGCAGCATGGGGCGTGCGCCGGGACGGCGACGACGACGGATGGATTCCGCTTGCGGGAGGCGTGTTGGCGGGCGTGGCCGTGGTGGTGGGACTGGCGCAATGGAAGCTTCTCGGAGCGAGTGGACCGGAAGCGTTGGTAGGCGGGGTGGTGGCTGTGGCGGTCTGGGCCGTGAAAACCGCAGCAAAACCGCGGTGAGTGACGAATTATATCGGTTTTTTCCACAACTCGCCGAGGTTTTGAACAAAAACACCGCTTTCGTGCGGAATTCTTTGTGGTTCTGAAAATTGCGCCTATATATTTGATTCCGTTCGGTAGTTCTACACCCTAACCTTACCAACTGATGAACAAAGCAGAATTGGTGGATGCAATGGCCGAAGGAGCCGGCATCTCGAAGGCGGACGCGAAGCGTGCGCTGGATGCGTTTGTGGATGCAACGGCAGGTGCCCTGAAGCAGGGCGACCGTGTGTCCCTTTTGGGCTTCGGCTCGTTCTCTGTCACGGAGCGTGGCGCCCGCACGGGCCGCAACCCGCAAACGGGCAAAGAAATCAAGATTGCAGCGAAGAAAGTCGTGAAGTTCAAGGCCGGAGCCGAACTGAGCGCGAACATGTAATCTTCGCCCCGTGCGAACAGAAAGCCGGGCCTTCGGGTCCGGCTTTTTTTATGCCGTGCCGTTCCAGGAGCGCATTGCGCGCGACCTTTGCCCCCATGGCCTTGCACACCCGACCCCGCGATTTGCTCGCCGTAGCGTTGCCGATTTCTGTAGGCACCTTGCTGCAGTTCGTGGTCGTCCTCACCGACAACTACTTTCTGTCGAAGTTGCCAGAGTCAGCCATCAACGGGGCCGGCAACGCGGGGCTCGTGTACTTAACCCTCGAAATGTTGGCCATCGCCAGCGCGGCCAGCCTCCAAATCCTCATTGCCCGACGCATCGGCGAGGGCGACCGCCCGGCTGCCCTGCGCGTCTTCCGCACGGGTGTGGCGCTGAATGCCCTGTTGGGTCTGCTGCTGCTCACCGTCGGAGCGGCTGCGAATACCGGGCTGCTCGGAGGACTCTTCAAGGACGCCGCCACGCGCGACGTATTCACGGCCTTCTTCCAAATCCGGATGTGGGGGTTCCTGCCCTTCTCCATCCTCCTTGCGTTCAACGCACTGTACATGGGCTCCGCGCGGACCTGGCCCATCCTCGTCGCATCGGGCACCGCCGCCATCACGAACGTGGTCTTCGATGCCGGCTGGGTCACCGGCTGGGCCGGGATGACGCCGATGGGGCCGGTGGGTGCTGCCCGCGCTTCGTTACTCGCAGAATCGGTCGGCCTCGCAATCATGGTGCTCCTGACCTTGCGGGTGACGCCGGACGCGCTCAGCCGGTGGACCTTCCTCGCACGCGAAGAAATCCGCGGCTGGTGGCGCCTCGCCTACCCGCTCATGGGCCAACTGTTGCTCACAATCGCCACTTGGACCGCGTTTTTCTTCTTCGTCGAAAAGGTGGGCCCCATGGAGCTCAAGGTCTCGCACATCGCGCGCAACATGTTCATGCTCGCCTTCGTGGTGGGCCAGGGGATGGGCCAAACCACCCGCACCTACGTCTCGGGCCTCCTCGGCGAAGGCCGCCACGCTGAAATTGCGGGCGTCGTCCGACGCATCGTCCTGCTGAACCTCGCCGGCATCCTCCTGCTCACCCACGGCTTCGTTCTGTACCCCGACGCCATCGCCTCGACCTTCTTCGAGGACGCCGCGGGCCACGAAGCCATGGTGCGCACCTTGCCGGTCATCCTCAGCGCGACCCTGCTGTTCGGGGTGGTCACGATTTTGCTGGCGAGCTTGCAAGGCGCCGGGGCCACCCGCGCGGCGTTCCGAATCGAGGTGTTCGGGGTGAGCGTGTACATGCTCGCGGTGCTGGCGGTGACGGTGGTGTGGCCGCAGCCGGTTTGGGTCATCTGGCGGGTGGAATGGGCGTATTTTCTGAGCATGGGCCTGGGCATCTTCGTCGTCCTGCGCCGGACTTCGTGGCACGAACTCACCCGCCAGTGATGACCGCTTTCCCCACCGCTCCCCTCGGCCGCCCGCTCCGGGTGGTGTTCCTGGGCACCCCGCACTTTGCGGCGGAATGCCTGCGCACCCTGCTCCTCACCCCCGGAATCGAAGTCGTCGGGGTGGTGTCTGCCCCCGACCGCCCGGCCGGGCGCGGGATGCACCTCCGGCCGTCGGAAGTCAGCGAAGTCGCCCTCGCCGCGGGACTGCCGCTTGAACGCCCGGAACGGCTCCGCGATCCGGCATTCCTTGCGGTGTTGCGGGGGTGGAACCCGGACCTCGCGGCCGTCGTGGCCTTCCGCATGCTTCCAGAAGTCGTCTTCCGGCTCCCCACCTACGGCACGGTCAATCTGCATGCTTCCCTCCTGCCCGAACTCCGTGGTGCCGCTCCCATCCAGTGGGCCATCCTCCACGGATTTACCACCACCGGAGTGACCACCTTCGCGCTCGAACCTGCCATCGACACCGGCCCGATTTTGGCCAGCAGCACCGTCGAAATCGGGGCCACCACCACCGGAGGAACCCTGCACGATGCGCTGCTCGCGGCAGGAAAAGCGTTGCTCGCGGAGACCTTGCACGCCTGTGCGCAGGGGACCTTGCGCCCGGAGCCCCAAACCGCACACCTCGCACCAGGCCAGCTGCTGCATGCGGCCCCGAAGTTTTCCAAATCCGATGCCCACATCGCTCCAGAGCACGGTGTCGCAGCCGTGGACCGGACCGTTCGGGCCTTCGCTCCCCTGCCGGGCGCTTGGACCGGGGATGCCGATGCGCCGCTGAAAGTGCTGGCCGGCCGACCGACCGAACGGCCCTGCACCGAGGCGCCCGGCCTGCTGCGGGCGGAGGAAGGGCGTGTCTACCTCGCCTGCATCGATGGTTGGTACGAGGTGCTCGAGGTCAAGCCGACCGGCAAACGGGCGATGTCGGTGAAGGACTGGCTGAACGGTCACCCGGCGGAACTCGCCGGATCGGAGTAAGCTTCCAGCAACAAGGTCAGGATGTCCCCGGCCGAGGCCGCGATGGGCGTGCCCGGGCCGAAGATGCCGACGACGCCTTCCCGGTACAGGGCGGCGTGGTCCGGTTCGGGGATGACGCCGCCCGCCACCACGAGGATGTCCGGACGGCCGGCTTCGCGCAGCGCCGCGAGCAGCGCCGGAACCAAGGTTGCGTGGCCGGCCGCGAGGGTGGAGACGCCGACGACGTGGACGTCGTTTTCGATGGCTTGGCGGGCGACCTCTTCCGGGGTGGAGAACAAGGGACCGAGGTCCACGTCGAAGCCCACGTCGGCGAATGCGGAGGCGACGACTTTCGCGCCGCGGTCGTGGCCGTCTTGGCCCATCTTCGCCACGAGGATGCGCGGACGCCGGCCGGCGAGGGCCGCGAACCGGTCGGCTTGGGCTTGCACCCGGGCAAAGGCTTCGTCGGAGGCCATCTCGGCCAGGAAGATACCGCTCACCTTCCGATCCACCGGCCGGTAGCGGCCGAAGACGTCTTCGAGGGCGGCGCTGATTTCGCCGAGCGTTGCGCGCACGCGGGCCGCGGCCACGGATGCTTCGAGCAGGTTGCCGTCGGTGCGGGCCGCGGTGCGGAGGGCGTCGAGGGCCGCCGCCACGGCGGACGGGTCGCGGCGGGCGCGCAGCGCTTCGAGGCGCTCGATTTGGGCGGCCCGGACGGCGGTTTGGTCAATCTTTAAAACCTCGAGGTCCGCCGGCTCGTCCACCGGAAAGAGGTTCACCCCGATGATCCGGTCTTCGCCCCGGTCGATGCGGGCCTGCTTGCGGGCAGCGGCCTCTTCGATGCGGAGTTTCGGCACCCCGCTGTCGATGGCGCGGGCCATGCCGCCCAGTTCCTCCACTTCGGCCATCCAGGTGCTGGCTTGGGCCACCAACTCCGCCGTGAGGTCCTCGACCGCCCGCGAACCGGCCCAAGGATCCACCGTCTCCGTCAATCCGGCTTCGTGCAGGAGGAAGAGCTGGGTGTTGCGGGCGATCCGCGCAGAGGCGTCCGTGGGCAGGGCGATGGCCTCGTCGAGGGAGTTCGTGTGCAGGCTCTGCGTGCCGCCGTAGGTGGCTGACAGGGCTTCGAGCGCGGTCCGCGCGACGTTGTTCCAGGGGTCCTGGGCGGTGAGGGTCCAGCCGCTGGTTTGGCAATGGGTGCGCAGGGCGAGGGAGCGGGCATCGCGCGCACCCAGCGCCTGCATGGCGCGTGCCCAGAGCAACCGGCCCGCGCGCAGCTTCGCAATCTCCCGCAGGTGGTCCATGCCCGCGGCCCAAAAGAAACTCAAGCGCGGCACGAAATCGTCGATCGCCAGTCCCGCACGCAGGCCCGTCCGCACGTACTCGATGCCATCGGCCAGGGTGTAAGCGAGTTCGAGCTCCGGCGTCGCCCCGGCTTCTTGCATGTGGTAGCCGCTGATGGAAATCGAGTTGAAGCGCGGCATGTGGCGCGACGTCCAACCGAAGATGTCCGCAATGATCCGCATCGAAGGTTCCGGCGGATAGATGAACGTGTTGCGAACCATGAACTCCTTCAGGATGTCGTTCTGGATGGTGCCGCTGAGTTGCGCCGGCGTCGCACCTTGTTCTTCGCCCGCGACGATGAAAAAGGCGAGCACCGGGAGCACCGCGCCGTTCATGGTCATGCTGACCGACATCTCGCGCAGGGGAATGCCTTCGAACAGGCGCTTCATGTCCTCGACGCTGTCGATGGCGACGCCCGCCATGCCCACATCCCCCGCCACGCGCGGATGGTCCGAATCGTAGCCGCGGTGGGTGGCCAAATCGAAGGCGACGCTGAGCCCCTTTTGGCCCGCCGCAAGGTTGCGGCGGTAGAAGGCGTTCGACGCCTCAGCGGTCGAAAAGCCCGCATACTGGCGGATGGTCCACGGCTTCGTGGTGTACATCGTCGGATAGGGCCCGCCGAGAAACGGGGGCGTTCCCGGACCAAATGACTCGTGCAAGTGGCTCATCTTCAGCTCTTCGGATAATCTGCCACGAAAAACGAAATCGGCAGACCGGTCGCGGCCTCCACGCAGGCGGGCTCCTCCGCCGTCCCCCGCGGCACATCGATTGGCAAAAACAACGGGGCCGCCTTCAAGGCCGCCCGGCCCCGCTGCAGCGCCGCTTCCGGACCCCGCGCCGCAACCCACCCCGCCCAAGAGGGCTGCGCGGCCAACGCGGCTTCCACCCCTTCCATCAACGCCGCCGTGCGCGCCTCCACCGCCCGGCTGCCCGCAACCGGATCCGCGTACCGGTGCATGCCGCATTCTTCGCGGAGCAGGTGCTGGATGTTCCGCGCCCACCGCATCGGACCGGCCGCAGGCGGTGCCGACCGGGCCGTCGAAGGCAGCGCCTCGATCCCGTCTGCCCCGCCCAACACCGCTGCGTACGTCGAGGCCACCACCCGCAGGAGGTTGTCCTCCGGACGCGCAGCAGTCCACCGCCGGAGCGAAGGGCGCACTTCAATCCGCAACGGCACGCCCGCGGCCCCCTGCCGGGCGAGCATGGCCTCCCACAACAGCCGCAACGCCCGCAGCGCGGCGACCTCGTGCAAAATGTCGGTGTCCACGGCCATGCGCACCACCGCCCGCTCCGCCGCGGCACGGGGTCCGATGCCCGCCACCGCGAGCCCGCCCATGGCCTCTTCGGCCGCCCGAATCACCCCGGCAAGGGCATCCACCGTCCCCATCCCTCCTTCGATCCACGGCAACGCGTCGCACCCCCACGTCCTGAACCGCGGCAACACGGCCGCCCACGATGCCACATGGAGCGCAAGCCGACCGGCGTCGGCACCGGGCTGCATCGCACACCGCGAACAGGTGCCGATGAGCGCCGCGGCATCGGTTCCCGCAGCGAGGTCCATGAAGTCGAGGAGGACGCCGGGCTCGCCGCCTCCATCAAGGTGGACGGCCACCATCGGCAGGTGCACACCGTCGAGGAGGCGCGCGATGCCGGGGTCGCGTTGGGCCGCAGCGGGAATTCGGATGCCTTCAATGCCCTGTCCGAGGGCCGTTTCGAGCGACGCCGCGTCGGTGAAGCTCTGCTCGATTTCCCATCCGCCTGCCCCGACGGGTTGCGGGCGCGGGGGCAACGCGTGCGGCTCGGCCCGGGGGTCGCTGCTGTCGAGCCAAACCGGCACGCGGAGCCCGTCGTACCGGAGGCGTTCCGCCGCGCCTTCGCCGGCCAGCGCCCGCCAAGCGTCCCCGCTCAAGGCCGGAAAGTCGAATCCCTGCTCCATGTTTCAAAGGTACCGAAGACGCCCCCGCCCGCCTACCTTCGCCCGGATGGACACTCCGCTCACCCCCGCCGAGTTTGAACGGGTCGACCTGCGGGTGGGGCGGGTCGTCGAGGCGCTGGCGTTTCCGGAAGCCCGCATTCCCGCGATCCGGCTGTCCATCGACTTCGGGCCCGAGTTGGGGGTGCTGCGTTCGTCCGCGCGCATCACCGACCGGTATGCGCCGGCGGAGCTCGTCGGTCGGCAAGTCGTGGCCGTGGTGAACTTCCCGCCGCGCCAAATCGGACCCGTCCTCTCCCGATGCCTCGTACTGGGCTCACTGTCAGAGGGTGGCGTGAGCTTGCTTGCACCGGACCATGAAGTGCCGCCCGGAAGCCGCATCGGTTGAACGCGTTGTGCGTAGATTCGGCCTTGTGAAGCGACCGGCCCTCTTTCTCGACCGCGACGGAGTCATCAACCACGACCCCGGCGATTACACGGCCTCTCTGGCGGAGTTCGCCCTGTTGCCCACCTTCCTGCCGGCCCTCAAGGTGGCGGTGGATTTCGGGTATGCCGTGGTCGTAATCACCAACCAAGGGGGCATCGCAAAAGGCCTGTACACCCACGAAGCGGTGCGCACCATCCACCGGCACCTCAGCGAAGTCTGCGCTGCACAGCACACGCCCCTCACCGGCATCTTCTACAGCCCTCACCATCCCGAGGCGGGGGCAAGCCTGAGCCGCAAGCCGGGCAGTTTGATGATCGAGCGCGCACTGGCTCGGTTCAGCCTCGACGCCTCCCGCTCGTGGATGATCGGCGACAAAGCCCGCGACCTCGAAGCTGCCGCGGGCGCCGGCGTGCGCGGCCTCCAAATCCCGGTAAACGGCGACCTGCTCGCCGCCGTCGAGACGCTTCCCCTCTGCAAGCCATGTTGAAGTCCCTCACCTTCATCCCCCAGGCCCCGGCGACAACCGCCCCCTGCCTCGTCAACGGCGAGGTGACCGAGGCGCAGCACCTGCCCAGCGTGTTCGAAACCCGGGGCTTTGCCTTTGCCGACGGCTTTTTCGAGTCCATCCGCGTCGTTTCTGGCAAACCCCGCCACGTGGAATTGCATTACGGCCGCGTGCTCGACAGCTGCGCCGGCCACCGGATTGAAGTCCCGGCAGCGTTTACCCTCGCGCAGTTCGAAGCTTCGTTGCAAGCCCTTGCAGACCGCGCCGGCCTCCGCGAAGGCGGGTACATCCGCGCCACGTTTTACCGCGCCGGGGGCGGCCGGTATTTGCCGGTAGGCCACGAAATGGCGTGGGTGGCCACCGCGAAGGCGCTGGAAGACAACGGCTTCGTACTCAACGAACGCGGCCTGAAGGTGGACATCTACACGGACATGCGCAAGCCGCTCAACCCGTTGGCGAACTTCAAGAATCTGGCTGCGACGTTGTACGTCCAGTCCGCGATTTGGGCCGAAGCCGGAGGCTTCGACGAAGCCCTCATCGTCAACGACCAGCACCAAATCATCGAATCCACCCGCTCGAACCTCTTCCTCGCCAGCAACGGGGTGCTCTACACCCCCGGGCTGGAATGCGGCCCCGTCGGTGGGGTGATGCGCGCGGCCGTCATCGGCGTGGCCCAAGCGGCCGGCATGAAGGTGTACGAGTGCAACCTGAGCCCGCAGGAACTCCTGCGCGCGGACGAGCTCTTCCTGACAAACGCCTTGCGCGGCATCCAGTGGGTGTCCAGCTACCGCACGAAGCGCTACTTCAGCGCCACCGCCCAACAGCTCATCCACCACCTGAACGCCAGCTTCACCGCGTAGTCCGCACCCGGGGATCGAGCAGCCGGTAGGCACCCTCCATCGCGGCGTTGAGCACCACGAACGTGACCGCCACCACCGCCACGCACCCGAGCACCGTGGGCAAATCGTTCTGCTCAAGCGCCCGGAACATCAGCATCCCCATGCCCTTCCACCCGAACACGAATTCCACAAAGACCGCACCGGCCAGCATGCCTGCGAACCACCCCGAAGCCGCCGTCAAGACGGGGTTCAGGGCATTGCGCACCACGTGGTGCGAGAACACCCGAACGGTGGAAAGCCCCTTCGAGCGCGCGGTCCGGATGTAGCTGGTTTCCAAAACTTCCAAGGCGGCATTGCGCGTGAGTTGGATCACGACCGACAGCGGGCGCAACGCCAACGTCGCGGCCGGCAACACCGCGTGCGACCACGCCAGCTCTGGCCCGGTGAACGGGTCCACACGGACCATCCCGCCCGTCATCGGCAGCCCGGTCCACGCATGCAGCACGGACCCGAAGAGCCAAGCCACGGCCAGCGCCACGACGAAGGAGGGTGCGGACATTCCCAGCGCGGCCACGCCCAACACCGCCGTATCCCAGCGGCTGCCAGGGTGCGCCGCAAGGAGGAGGCCGATGCCGATGCCCACCGCAAGTGCCGCGGCCATGGCGACGGAAGCCAGCAGCAGCGTTCCCGGGAGGGCTTCGGCCAACGCCTCGGAGACGGGGCGATCGGTGAGGTAGGAACGGCCGAGGTCGGGGGGCAAGACGCGCCACGTTCCGGAGGCGTCCGGGCGAACCGGGCTCAGGCCGAGGAGGAAGGCGCCGTACCGCTCGGGCCAGGGGCGGTCGAGTCCCCACTTCGTGCGGAGTGCGGCCACTGCGGCTTCGGATTCGTTTTGGCCCGCCAACTGGCGGGCAGGATCGGGCACGAAGGAAAACAGGACGAACACGAGGGTCAGCGTGCCCCACAACACGCCGAGTCCGCGCAGCACGCGCCGCAGCAGCACGCGCGGGTTCACGAGGCAACGCCGCACACGCGGCGGGCTTCTTCGACGCTGGGCAGCGCGCGCCACGGCCATTTGCCGAGGACCACGCCGTCTTTGAGCAAAAGCAACGCCGGATTCGAACGGGCGATGATCTTCAGCTCGGTTTGGTCACAGCCGAAAAACGGATAGGTGAGCCGATTTGCCCGCGTGTACTCCTCCACTTCCGCCGGCGGCGCGCTGGTCAACGCGAACAGGTGCCACCCGTGCGCCGCGGCTTCCTGGGTCAAGGCCTGAAATGCCGGCACCCCGCGGCGTTCGGCGACTGCGAGATCGCGCGAAACGTGCAGCCACACGTACCCGTCCAACTGCAACACGGAATCCAACACATCGTTTCCTGCCGCGTCCAACATCTGCAAATCGAGGATCGGCGGTTCGTACCCGTCTTTGATTTTTTTCTGCGGCCCGTCGTAGCTCACCACTTCGTACGTCGCCGTAAACGCGGGGTCCTTGTAAACCGCAAGCCAGTCGGTGCTCAGCACGACCGTGTCCGCTCCGGTCTGCAGGTTGCGGAAGGTGTACTCCACCGCGAATTGAGGGGGCTCAAGTCCTAGCTCTTCTGCGGATTTGCGGTTTTCAATGAGGCTCTCCCCGACGGCATAGGGCCGGTAATCCCGCATGGGCTCGTAAGCCAGCGTGGCCGCCGTAAATGCGGCCGTCAGCACCAACGTGCCAGCGGCCATGGCGGGGATTTGGAGCCGCCCGTTGATGCGCCGACGGGCTCCTTCCGCAACGGCCCAACACCCCGCCAGAAACAACACCGGGAAGTTCCAATGCAGCAGGGCCTCGCAAAAGACCCACAGCAGCACGAGGCTCGACGTCACCGCGATCCAGGCATCTTTGCCGCTGTTCAGCCGCGTGCGCCCGGTGAAGGCACCCACGAGAATAGGCAAGGTTAACGCGCTGATGACCAAATCTTTCACAAAGCTTTCCCACGGCGTGAGCGGAATGGCATTGCCGAAGCAGCCGCACGAGAGCACGCATTGGTTCGGGATGCTCACCGCCGCACCCGCCGCATCGATCACGGTCTTCATGCCGTAGGGATCGCACGTCGACGTATACCACGTGAGCCAGGTAAAAAAGGCCATCATCGCCGCCGTCAGCACCGCCGTCAACCGCGACCAAGCGCCGGTCAACAGGGCCACGCCGAGCAAAATCTCTGCAACGCACACAAACACCGCAAGTTCCAGCGCATGCGGCGTCCACGACACCAAATTCAACGCCCCCGGCTCGAAATACTCCTCCAACTTGTACATGAACCCCAGCGCGTCGTTTGCCTTGATCAGGCCCGAAACCACGAACAAGGTGCCGACCAGGATGCGGGAAATCAGGACGACGTAATGCATGGCTCTCCGGTTAAGCGCGTGAGGATTCCGACAGCAAAATGAGCGCAAAGAGCGCGTAATTGACCATGTCCATGTAGTTCGCCTCGACCCCTTCCGACACCAACGTCCGTCCGCCGGCATCTTCGATTTGCTTCACCCGAAGGATTTTCATCAAAATCAAGTCCACCAGTGAACCGACGCGCATGTCGCGCCAGGCCTCCCCGTAGTCGTGGTTTTTCCGCTGCATCAGCGCGCGGGTCTTCGCAAAGGCGGCCCGGTAGAGCCGCTCCGCTTCCTCTGCTTCCAGCTCCCACGGTGTTTCCGCCGGGAGCGCAAGCTGCACCACCGCCAACAGCCCGTAATTCACAATTCCCACGAACTCCTCTACGATCCCCTCCCCTACGTGGGAAACGCCGGTTTCTTGCAACGTCCGAATGCGATTCGCCTTGATGAACAGCTGATCGGTCAGCGAGGCCGGTCGCAGGATGCGCCACGCGGTCCCGTAATCCACAGTCTTCGCCGTAAACAGGTGCGCACACCGTTCGAACTCGGCATCGTAAGCGGCAATCGTGTCGTGCATCGGTATGTACCTTCGCGACGAAGATACGTCCGGATGCATGCCTACTCCTTGAACCTTCGGGGCACCTTGCTTCCCCTCGACCGCCCGCGGTTGATGGCCGTGGTGAATTGCACCCCGGACTCGTTTTACGCGGGATCGCGCGGGAGGTCCGTGGTGCACGCCACGGCCCTCTGGGACGAGGGCGCGGATTTCATCGACCTCGGTGGGGCCTCCACCCGGCCGGGAGCGGCAGAAGTCAGCGCGGCAGCGGAGTGGGAGCGCATCCGCCCGGTCCTTGAGGGGGTGCTCGCGGCCCGGCCTGAAGCCCGGATTTCCGTAGATACGTTCCGGGCAGAAGTGGCACGCAAGGCCGTCGAGGCGGGGGCCGTCCTCGTCAACGACATCAGCGGCGGGACCTACGACCCGGACATGTTTGCGGCCGTCGCCGAGGCCGGCGTGCCGTACGTCCTCACCCACGTGCAAGGGACGCCTGCCACGATGCAAGTGGCGCCGCACTACGACGACGTGGTGATGGAGGTGCACAGGGCGTTGGGTGGCCGGCTTGCAGAAGCACGGGAAGCCGGTGTCGGCGATGTGCTGCTCGACGTCGGGTTTGGCTTCGGAAAGTCGCTGGAACACAACTATGCGTTGCTGGCGAACCTCGAGCTGTTTCACAGCTTGGGCGCTCCGCTGCTCGTCGGCGTCAGCCGCAAATCGATGGTGTACAAGCCGCTCGGCACCTCCCCCGACGCTGCGCTCAATGGCACCACCGCCCTCCACGCGTGGGCCCTGGAACGCGGCGCGCAGGTGCTCCGTGTGCACGATGTGGCGGCGGCACGTGAGGTGCTGGCGCTCTTCGCCTTGCTTCACCCTGAATCCCTCCCCGGACCGTGGCCAGCGTGATGCCTGATTGGGCTGTCCGGGCGGCGGACCTGCTGCTGCTGCTCGTGCTGGCGTACCAAATGTACCGCGTGGCCCGGGGCACCGCGGCCATCCCGGTCCTCATCGGGTTGGGGGCCGTGTACGCGGTTTGGAAAGTGCTGGATGCGGCGGGATTGCGCTACACAGCAGACGCCCTCGGCGAATTCATCGGCGTGGGCATTTTGATCGTGGCCATCGTCTTTGCGCAGGAAATCCGGTCGTTCCTCCGCATGATCGGCTCGCGCGACGTCTTGAAGCCGCTGACGCGTCGACTGGCCTTTTCTGCCAGCGAATCAGACGGCTGGAGCCGTGCAGCGCTTGAAGCCGTGGTCGAAGGACTCGCACTGACCTCCGACCGAGGCGAGGGCGCTCTGGCAGTGTTCGCCCGATCCACGCCCCTCGAAGCCGTCGTCCCGAGTCGCACTGCGCTCGATGCCCGGCCCGATGCGCGCCTGGTTGCGGCCATCTTTTCGAAAGACAGCCCGCTGCACGACGGCGCCTTGCTGCTCGAATCCGGCCGCATTGCAGGCGCCCAAGGCATCCTCCCCGTGACGTCACGAGAAGACTTGCCCCCCGATGCGGGACTCCGGCACCGGGCCGCACTCGGCCTCTGCGAACAATCCGACGCCGTGGCGCTGCTCGTCAGCGAACAGTCCGGAGCATGGCGCCTCGCCTACGACGGCGACCTCCACGACCTGACCGGGCCCGAGGACGCCGTCCTGCAACTCGTCGAACTCCTCGACCTCACTGCACCGCAAACCGCGTCGTAACGCGGCCGGCGCCTGTGGTCCATTCGGCGACAAACAATCCGGCCGTGAACCCGTGCAAGGGAAGATTCAGCGTTCCTTGAACGAGGACATTGTTCAACTGGGTCACCACCCGTCCACCGGCATCGAACACCCGCAAGTCCCCGCGACCCGCGATGCCCGTCAGCACCACCGACTCCCGCGCGGGGTTCGGATAGGCCTGCAGGGCGTCGGGCTCCCGGGCCTCCACGACCGCCGTTCCGCCTTCCGGCGCGATGGCGTCCGAAGGGCGCACCATGAAAAAGTGGGAGAACGTGCTGATGCCCACGTTGCCGCTGGGGAAGTACGGATAGCAGCTCCATGCCCCGTCGAATTGCGCACCGTCGCTTTCGGGATTCGTGTCGAAGAAACCGACGAGCTCCATCGAGCCGGAAGCGGCATTCGAGGCATCGAGGATGCGCAGACCGCTGAGGTAATTCGCTTGGTAAATTTTGTCCCCGATGACATAGAGGTTGTGGTCGATGGCCGGGCTCGCCGATTCGTAGAATCCGACGATGCTGGGGTTGTCCAAATCATGGATGTCCACAATGTAGGTCCGCGTGCCGTTGCCGAAGTTCATTTCGTCGAGCTCGTCGTCGAGGTAGCAGTAGCGGTGATCCTCGCTGACCCAGCCTTGGTGGGTGTAGCCGAGTTGGGCATACGTCAGGCCGGAAAGCAGCTGCACATCTAGCTTGTCTTCTGCATCTACGATGGCAAAACCGCTGTAGCCGTTGAAGCAAAAGACGATTTCCCGCCCTGCATAGGCGGCATCGGGCCCGTGGTACACCACCGACTGAACGTCGTGGGAGTAGTCGCCTTCGAACGAACCGGCCAGGGTCGGGGCGGACGGCGTGCTGATGTCCACGATGTGCAAGCTTCCGCCGAACGTGTTCGATCCGATGGGGTACGCAAAGCCCGTTTCCTCGTTGATGTTGATGTTGTGGGCGTTGCCAAACCCTTGGTACCACGCCGTCGGAGTCAGGGTCGTCACCTCGCCGACCGGCAATCCTTCGAGCTGGGTCAAATCCACCACTTGCATCCCGTGCCCCGCCGCCTCGGACACGATGAACAGGTGGTCGTTGTACACCTTTGCATCGCGCCACAGGCTGGCCGTGGTCGCGGTCGGAAGTTCCGCCACATACCGGATGTTGAGCGGGTCAGAGACATCTAAAAAGGCCGTGCCGCTCGATTTGCAGTAAAACGCCCATTCCTTGCCCGTGGCCGGATCCACCCAACCCCAGCAGTCGTTTCCATTCGCCCCGCCTCCTGC
>Ga0172372_10006588_pt1 | contig 15825 bp, 15 predicted proteins | sample LakKiv5m_2_FD_114544 | JGI IMG/M metagenome (GOLD analysis project Ga0172372, IMG submission 114544) | Freshwater microbial communities from Kabuno Bay, South-Kivu, Congo - kab_092012_9.5m | ecosystem: Environmental > Aquatic > Freshwater > Lake | place: Democratic Republic of the Congo...
GGACAACTATTTGCTAGAGACGAAAGAATTAATTTCTTATTCGGAGCTTATAGTGTAGTTACAGTTACTGGGGTGGTGGTGTAGAGCCCCACGGCGATTGAGAGAAGAGTTAGCGGAGCGTAACTTGAACAGGAGGGCTTTGCCCGACTAGAGCCCCACGGCGACTGAGAGCCCGCCCCTGAGACAAAAAGCTAGCTTTCGAAGAAAGCGAACCGAAAGGGGCTGGATTTAGTCCAGACCTGTAGGGTCGCCCAGTGAAATGTAGCTGAACAGGAGGGCTTTGCCCGACTAGAGCCCCACGGCGATTGAGAGAAAAGTTAGTGACAACCAAGCTAGAACAGGCAGACTTGCTCTGCCCTAAAGCCAAACGAGACTTATTCCCCTAATATTTTAAAGATTCTACTTGCTCAATAACTCCAATTCAGCAACGACAGGTAAATGATCGGAAATAGTAATTACCGGAGAAACACAAGAGATAGTATTAAAACCCTTGCTAAAAATGTGATCTACAGCTAATCCATTTGGCTCATCAACAAACAACTTTGACCCTAGATTAGGATTCATGGTATTTGTAATACCTTTAGACACCCGCTCTAACTTACTTTCAATCAGTTTAACCGAGTTTGATTCTGCCTGAATATTTAAGTCGCCACTAAAAATCGTAGGTACATCCTTAACGTTATCGATAAACTCTACAACTTGCCTGGCTTGTTGTATAATTTGCAAAGTTTCTGTGCATTTAAACGACACTGTAAAATGGGTTGTGACATTTCTAATTAGCTGATTTTTATATTTCAAAATCCCCCACACAAAGTTCACTGGTACTTCAAACCCACGAATATAATTTTGATATTTATTATTGGGGTCAAACACATTACTTTGTTCTTTAGTATACCAACTAAAATCTGGGCTAAATTTATCAAAAAAACTACCGTAATCAACAATTTCTAAGCTTGTTAAAAACCCATTTCCAAAAAAATAGTTGCCTTTAACATCATCTTTTATCCCAAATCTGGGTACAAAAAACCCATCCATGCCTAGTTCTTTTTTGAGATATTCAAAATCAAAGTTTTTATTAGGATTCATTACCAAATCGCCAATAGAAACTTCTTGTAGGTTTATGATATCAGGCTTTTCGTGTTTTAAAAACTCCAACATTTCTTCAAAATACCTAAAATTCCAGCAATTAAGTTGTACTAATTTGAGCATAAACTATAATTTAAAATTGTTAAACTTTTTTGAGTCGCATAAGATTATTTACGCACTGGAATAGTTCATCAAAACCTCCAGTACATCCTTGGCAACTTTTTCCCAAGTAAATTGTTTGGCCTTGTTGTATAAATTTATTTGAACTGTTTTTTTGTGGTTGTCGCTAATTTTACTAAAATTTTCTAGGGCTTTGGCTATACTTTCGACTTTGGCAGGATCAAAATAAAAACCGTCCTGACCCAAAACTTCTTTAAAAATAAAAATATCACTGCAAATTACAGGATTCATTCGGATAGCAGCTTCTACCAAACTCATGCCCAATCCTTCTGATAAACTAGGCATTAATAGCCCATCAGCTCCATCGTGTAAACAAATTAAATCTTCGTTTGGGATTTTTTCAGCCAAAACAATATTGCCATTTTTATATTGGTAATTAGCTTTGATTTTATCCACAATTTCTGGGTAATTTTTATCAGGACTACCGGCAATGACTAGTTGATATTTGTTACGATTTCTATTTTGAAAAATACTAAAAGCCTGAATTAATCGTTCTAAATTCTTGTGTTTTTTCCAGACAGACACGAACAAAAAATACGGTTTAGTTAAATTCAGTTTGTTTTTTAGACTAGAAAGATTGCTAAACTGATGATGATCAAAAATCAGATTACTGCCGTTTTCCTTAAATAAAAGCTCTTTTTCGGCCACAGCCAAATTTTGGGTTAGGTACATTGAGGTTAGTCCAGACCAAATAACTTTGTGCGGTTTATAATCAGCTTGAGTGGGTTTGCTAAAATTTAGACCCAGATATTTCTGACAATCCAGAGGGCTTTGACTGCCTAAAAAAATGTTATATTTAGAATTTTTAAAACCTGATTTGAGTATCTGTTTCATTACAAAAACTTTGAATTTCCACTTCAGACTAACTTTTTCAAATTCTTGAAGTTTGATTTGGGTGACATCAAAAACCTGATAAATAAAAGGTTTCGTGTAAAATACTGGATAATTGAAAGTGAAAAAATAAACCAAGTCGGCTTCTAAATTCTTTAATTCTGACAAAAAATTGGTTTGTTCGGCAACCGAATAGTATTTAGAATTGGAATAAAAAACCTTAAAAATTGAACTGGTTTTAATGGTTGTCCACCAGGGGCAAGTTTGGCTGAGATCCAAATTTTGGACTTCACTATTTAGAATTAAAGTAATTTGGGTGTATTTTTTTTGAGTGTTTAAAAGTGGAATTAAGTCTGTAAACAAGCCATTAATATATACAGCTAGTCCGTAAGGTTCGGGTTTATAAAATCTAAGATCAATAGCAAGATGCATATATTTGTTTCTTTAAAAAGCTCTGGAAATTAAAAAATCGGCTAAACTAAGCAGAATTGCAAACGGCTTACTGCCAATGTAATCGGTGGAATTTAAAATCTGTTTGCTGTCATTTACAAGTTCTTTGGCCAGATCTTTGGTGCTGTCATAAACACCGGTTTCTTTACATTTTTCCCTAAACCAAGCGATTTCTAGGCCGTTTATTTTATCTGAGACTAGAATTTTTTCCAAAGTTTCTTTATCTTGCAGGGACAAATTTTGGTAAGTTTCTAAAAGTAACAAAGTTCTTTTACCTTCCACCAAATCTCCGCCGCTAGATTTTCCAGTGACTTTTTCATCGCCATAAATACCTAAAATGTCGTCAGCAAGCTGAAAAGCGATACCTAGTTTGATGCCAGCTTGGCTTAAACTTGCTAATTCATTTTCCTTTTTACCCGCCAAAATAGCGCCCAGTAAAAGCGGTTTTTCGATAGAATATCGACCAGATTTGTAATCCAGCATATTCAAAACCTGATCCCGGTTTAATTCAGGCAATTGAGCTAAACCAACACCCAGAGTGTCATCCACTTGGCCATAGCAAACCTCGGTTTCCATTCTCCAAAAATACTCTTCCAGTAGATTTTTATCCTCCATTTTTACTTTAGAAAAGGCTTTGTTGGATAAACTGTAGGCCACATCTCCACCCAAAATACTGCTACTAAGAGCCAAATGTTTGTAATTTACAAATTTAGTCGCTAGTTTGTTTTCATACACAGTTTGAATAGTCGGCAATCCTCTTCGATGTGTGGCTTCATCGATGATATCGTCGTGAATTAAGGCAATTGTTTGAAACAACTCCAGGGCAATGCCGAGGTGAAAAACTTCTGGATTGATGTCTTCTTCGAATTGTCCTTTAGCTAAATAATAGCCTAAATAAGCTAAAAATGGACGCAATCTTTTGCCGCCACCCAGACATAATTCTTGTAAATGAGTGAGCAATTCTGTGGCTGTAGGGTTAATTTTAGAAACTTCGGCTAATTCTTGTTTAAAAAAGTTGGCAAATTGGTGGTCAAATTTTCCTTTAAATTCAACCAAAGTGTTATTTAATTCCATAAATGAAAATAAAAGCTGAAAATAGAATTATTAAGTAAATTAATGTAAATTGATACAAAGTGCTAAGTTGGAATATTTTTTTTGGAATTATAACCGTCAAAATCAGAATAACTGGCGCTACTAAACCAATGGCTAGAAATTGGTATCGAATCAGAACAGCTGAAACCACAAAGCAAATTAAACTAAAAACAATACTTTTTTTTTGTCCAAAAAATTGGACGCTATTTGTCTCACCTGTTTGTTTATCAGCCTCAAAGTCAGCTAAGTAGGACAACAGGGCAATACCTAAAATTAGGCTAGTCAGAGCGATAAAATTAAAAATACCTAACTGATTAAAAAAATCCAAACTAGATTTGTTGTAGGTGTAACCAACAATAACTACAGACCAGGTGCCAACTACGTTTGTAAATAGTTCAAAAAAAGGCCGACTTTTGAATCTAATTGGGGAGAAAGAGTAGCTCCAAGACAAAAAAATTAACAGACAAACCCAAAGCAGCATCTCAATTTTTAGTAAAATTATGGGGAAAACAAGCAATAGAATTCCAGAGATAAAGCAGCCAACCCAGATTAAATTAAAATAAATCGGATCTAAAATTCCACCAGTTATAGCCCGAGATTTTCTAGGGTTTTTAGCGTCTTTGTGACTGTCAGCGATATCGTTTAGACCAAAAACTAACAGACAGGCCGGGAATGTAAATATCAAAAAATTTAGAAAAATTAACAGATTTAATCTGCCACCAGAATAAAAATAACCTGCTAAAAATGTACCGCTAAAAAGTAACCAGCCAATAGGTCTGCTGGTTATAAGTAACTGTTTAACCGAATTGAAAAACATTAAAATTATTTACCAAAATTTCTTAATTGGTCGTTATAAAAATCTAGGGCTTTAACCAAGTCGTTTTCGTCAAATTCTGGCCACAATTTGTCACTAAAAAACAATTCTGAATAACCACATTGCCATAACAAAAAGTTGGACAAACGTTGCACGCCGCCTGTTCGGATGATTAACTCAGGTTCGCCTTGAACAGACAAATATTTGGTAATATTTTCATCGTTTATTTCTAGATTTTGTTCGGAAATTTTTTTCAAACTGTTGATAATATCAGCTTTTCCACCATAATTTAGACAAATTTGTAAAATGCTTTTATCGCAGTTTTCAGTGGCTTTGACTAAATCTAAGAGAGCTTGTTTGGTGCTAATTGGAAACGGAGAAATATCTCCAGCAATTTTAACTTTGATGCCTCCAGCTAATAGCTTATCTTTTTTGGTGGTGGCCATCATTTTCAAAAGCTCCATCAAAGCCGTTAGTTCCACCTGTGACCTGTTGACCAGATTTTCTGTAGATAAAGCGTAAATTGTGACTATATCAATATTGTATTTGGGACAAACTTCTAATATTTTTTCTAAGGTTTCGCCTCCCATATTGTGGCCTACATACGGTAACAAGCCACCTTTTTTTGCCCACCTGCGATTGCCATCCATTATAAATCCTACATGCATACGGACAAGTTATAGAATAATAACATATATTTAATCAATTTTAATTATAGGACACACAATGACTATTTCGTCAAAAAAAATTTATATTTGCATAAAATTAAAAAAATACCAATTAAATATTTGTGGCTCGTTCGTTTCATTTTGTATTCAAAAATTATTCCAAAAAAAACATCTTTATATCGATATTAACCACTTATTTAGTGCTATTTAATCTATTTTTTGTTTTCGAAAAAAGTTGGCCGGGGGAATTGTGGATCAGTTTTTTGCCTTATTGGTTGGTTTTAAGTATAATTTCTACGATTTTATTATTGATTTTTGTACTTTTTAATTGGTTTAAATATTGGCGATTTACTACCGAATTACAAGCCTTGGAAAATGACCCGAAAATTAGTTCTGATACTGAATCAGATGAACAAAATGTGGTATTGGCTAAAATAAACAAATTAAATTCATTTAAACAAAACCCAGTTTTAAATATTTTTTGTGGATTTGTTCTAGTTATTAGCTGTTTTTCGACTACTATTTTGAGTTTGAGAGTCTATGATTATTTTTACCAACCACCTCAAGTTGCGATCTCTACCCAAATAGAAAATGGTCTTAAAATAGGCTTTTTTAATATCCTGGAGACAAATACCGAGTATAATTTGGTAAATATAGAATTGGCTGCACTCAATTTGGACATTATTGCTTTCGCCGAATTTCAGGATAATCACTACCAAAATCTGCCATTTTTGAAAACTTACAGCCATTCTTTTCCAAAAACATTTCCTAAAGTAAGCGGTAGCGCAACCACTATCGCCATTTTTAGTAAACTTCCGTTTAACCAAGTCAGTTACAAAAAACTGATTCACAACAACGCTCTCGTTGCTAAATTTGAATACAATAATAGCCCTTACGAGCTGATTGTTAACCATCTAAGTAACCCCGCTTTTCCCAGGTTTTACGAAAATCGCAATCAAGACCTGGCCTATTTAAGTCGATTATTGGAAGATAAAAAAGATGAAAAAGTTATAGTTTTGGGCGATTTTAATACCACTCCTTGGTCTCCCTATTTTCCAGAATTTAAAGATTATAACAACGTTCTAGCTGGCAGGGGTCCATATATTACTTGGCAAGTGGGACCGCTAGTTTTACCTATTGATCAGCTGTTTATAAGCCAACAGATTCAGGTTAAAAATTTTAAAATTGATTCCCAAAACGGCTCTGATCACCACTTAATATGGGCTACATTGGTGTAATTTACTTTTAAAGTCTCTGAAAAAAAACACTTTGTCGAATCTGTAAATCTTGATACAAATCACAATTTGAAGAAGTAAAACTTGAAGTGTCGATTAATTCCAACACATCTTCCGTTGGCAAGCATTTTATAATTTCTAAATTTTTTTGATCTAACGGGCTAACTATCTTACCCATCCAAGCTGCCATCAATTCTGCAGTAATTGCCTGATTCGGAACGAGTACTGATTTATCGATTATTTGATGATTTTTTAACCAACTATAAATTTCGTAACCTCCTACTTTGATTAATGTAAAAACCATTCTTAAGAAATTTTGTTTCGCCTGGTCATCCGAATTTATCTCTTTCCAATTCTGAGTTTTTCTAGTAATTGGATTGTCCTCAAAGTTTTGGGTAAAAAACACGGCAGTACCTTCTTGTGTAATTAAGCAAGATGATGCAACTTGTTTAAAATTTAACAACCTCCACGTTTCTAAGAAATTTTGCCAGCCAGCATCGTTTTTTATGTCGTAAAAAATTGGTTTTGAGCCAGGATATCTGTCAACAATTTCTTGCTGTGTTAAGGGTGGCTTGCCATTTATAATCTGAAAATGAAAATTAGCAATTGAATTTGACAAGCAGACATTGCCCATAATCAAATGATCTCTAAAGTTTGCTCGAATACAGTCTATAAAATTAGGATTATCTCCGCTTGGTAAAATTTGAGAATTGTTATAGTCAATTAATACATAAGGTTTGAAATCTTCATCAGCAATTATTGGAAATTTATTAGGAGATAAAACAGTTATAATATCATTTAAAACAACTTCTGGAAAAGTTCGAGACTGAAAATTTGTTAAATTACCTAAATCTGAGCTTGAGTTTTTGTAGTCTAAATTTAACATCTCCTGCACTTTTGTAGTTTGAAACGGTGATAGTAAAATTGGGATAATTCCTGGATTATGTATAAGTAAATCTAAAACCTTGCTTATATCTCTAGCCAGATGTGGTATTCTTGATGGGCTTAAAGAAAGTGTGTTTGTAGTTATTGTTTTTAGAGGTTTCAACATTGCAATTAAAATTTCACTTTGTTCTGTGAATAACTCCCAAACTGGCAAAAGGCTTAAATCTTTTATACTCTTATCTCCATTTTCAGAGGGTAGATAAAATTTAGGAAATAAATGCACTTTATTAACCAACAAACTTAAATGAGTTAAATGATTATATTCTCGTGAAGGTTGTCCTAATTCTTCCATATTTCTGTACTTAAAATAAGTATATTCTAAATAATAATCAGATATTTTGATTTTTGAAAAGTGAATCTCAAAAGCTTTCCAGAAAGTATTTTTAAAACAAAATCACTACCTACTTCTTCTCCAAAAATAGCTCCAATTTAGCAATCACAGCCTGAACCGTAGCCAAAGCTTCGTAGGGTGAGCTAAAGGGCTCTACTTTTTTTTCTATGTACAAACTTTTACTAAGATAAAACAAAAATTCCCGACAATGAATGGCAATAAAATCTTTGATGGTTTCTTTGGTGCCCATGGCCTCCGAGTACTCCATTTGATGATTATTGATTTTTGTAAGGCCATATTTCCACAACCTCAGCACGGCCTTTTCCATGTCGCTAAAGCTTGAATAAGATGGTTTTTCTGGAATGCGCAGCTGATGCCGGACCGACCGAATTTTTTTATTTGTAAGTTTTATTTGATATTCATTGGACTCAAAACCAACCGCAAGGGCAAAAGTTTTACTGGCTTGAACCAGATTTTTCTGGAAAATGTTACCATTAACACTGTAAAAACTACTTTCTGGAATAAATTTGAAAAAACATTGATGGTTTCTGTCATGTTGCAGCCAAGAGACTTTTTCCCCATTAAATCGTCTAAAATCAGCCAATTTGTAATCCAAATCTAGATATTTTTTGCCAACTTGAGGTAACAAAAATTCGGTAATTCCAGCTTTTTCGACCACTTTTTCCAGTTCTAAAGAGCGAAATAACTGCGGTAAATACGCCATTTTTGGTGAAAGATTAAATATTTCTTGAACTATTTTGTTGGTACTAACTAGACTATTTACCCACCAATCGCCTAAATATAGACTAGAAAAGCTTTCTCCATGGTAGCTATCTGATACTATTTCTATCAGTTTTTTATCTAAAAGTTGCTGAATTAGATCAATTATCTGGGGTCGGAACTGCCTGGCAGTTTTTAAAAATCTACCCGAAACCACAATATAGGTAGAAATTTCCTGCTGTAAAAAAAAGCTGAGAATTGGAATATAGATCTTATCGGCGTAGTCCCGAAAATATTCATGGGACTTGGTTTTATTGTAAAAGGCCAGTTGTTTGCTACCATAAATGTCCAAAATTGACATTGGCTTGACCCACCTAAATTCGTTAAAAATCACCGCGGTGGCAAAATTGGTATGTAAATTTCTATTCATATTATTCAGTTATTGTTAAAAAAATTTAAAGGTGAGTTTTTGTTTTAAGTGAGAAATTAATATTAGATAGAATTACGGGGGTAGCTCTCGATTAGTTTAATAATTTTACTAACTTCTGTACTCCAATTATGGACTTTCAGCTCTTGTTGTTGTTTTAACAGCAATTCCTGCCTCTGGGAATCATTATGCAAGTAATATAAAATCAAATGCGCAAATTCGTTGGTATCGTAGTATTTAAAAGTTTTGGTTGACGGCACAACGTCTAAAAAGCCACAATTTTGGGAGGAAATCACCGGTAAATCTGATCTAATGGCCTCTAAAGCGGTTAGCCCAAAGGGTTCGCTGGGGCTGGGCATTACAAACAAACTGCAACTTTTATACAATTTCTTTTTAGTTTCCGAGTCTATCCAGCCTGTTAAAATAACATTTTTTTCCAAACCGAGATTAACCAGTTTTTCAACAACCCAAGGTAAAGCCTCACCGTCACCGGCTAAAAAGAATTTAATTTGGGGGTCAATTTCCACTACTTTAGTAGCAGTGTCCAACAAAAAATACAAACCTTTTTGAGCAGCAAAACGACCAATAAACAACACATTTTTATACTTACCTAGGTTCGCAATACTGTCTTTAGCCGGCTCAAATTCTATGTCATCATATATAGTTTCAATTTTGTTTTCGGCTACCTGCAGTTGATTGATCAAGATATTTTTAGTAATTCCAGAAATGGCTAGAGTTTTATCAGCTTGCTGGTAGTAGTCATTTTCCAGTCCCCAAATGGCTTTGGTGGTTTTTGATTGAACTACGCTAGTTAAATGTCGATCGTATTCTGTGCCATGCACATAGAACATAAATGGGATTTTGACTTGCTTTTCTTTTAGAAGCACAAAACTGGGAATAGACATCCAATCAAAGCCGATTATTGCCTTAACATCATTGTTTTTTTGTAAATATTCATACACAGCCCAGGCGTAGGCCTTGGTTAAAAGTGGTGTATTATTGGTGTACAAATTTTGTGCTTTGTTGCTGGCTTTTTTGGAAGTATTAGAAAATAGAGCAGGCCAGACATTTTTGCCGTCAGGGTTATTGGTTTTTCTAAAGTAATCTAAATCAAATTTTAGCCCCGGAATTGGCTCTTTTTTGGCATTATATTTTTTGACTAATTTTTCCAAGCTCACAGTATTTTCGATTGGTTGATCTAGTTTATGAGGCAATAAAACCACCGGTTCTTGGCCTTGAGCGATTAATTCTGAGACAATATTTTTGACCATAACTCCCAGGCCACCGACATAAATCGGGTAATTTTCCCAGGATAACAGTAAAATTTCGTTTTTATTATGGGTTTTTTTCATAAAATTTGTTTAAGTTTAGCGATTACTTTTAAATAGCTATTCAAAGCCTCTTCAATCGATTCATAAGGGCTAAAAAGTTTAACAAAGTCGCCGTCAGCGCCAGTTTTCTGTCCCAAAAAATAAAAATGACAAGATGTCGATAGTTTGCGCCAAGCTTCGATTAGATGAGGTTTATCGGACTCGCGAATGGCCCAATACAAAGATTCTAGCTGTAAAAAAGCCTCTTCTTGGTAATCGCCTCCCCTCCAAACTGTGATATCTCGCTCTTTATGCGCCCAGGAGGTGAATTCAGGACAGTCATACAGTTCTAAATAATTGCTACTGCTGGTAGTTAATTGAATTTTATCGGAGATTTGGTGGGTGGTTAAATTTTTACCCAAATTTATTGCCGCCTGGCTGACTTTTGAAAAAATTATATTTTTGGTAAGTAAATAATCAAGTTGATTTTGTAAGTTGGTAATAGCTACATTATCTGGATCATCGTGTTCACCTAAAAATTCATAATCGGTAAAAACCCCAATTTGCGATTCGCTGGATTCTAGAATATTTTTGGCTAATAGTCCCGGCACAAAAGGATCTTTGGCTACAAACATCAACCCGTCTGAACACTGTCCATTTCTAAAAAATAGATTTAATTTCTTGCTAGGATTTTCCCTGATTTGGTATTTGGCAATTAGTTCGTATTCGTTTGCAGTCAATTTATAGTCATAATTAGCATAAAAACTGTGTTGATTAGGTCTGGGTTTTTGTGGTGCATCCTCAATCACCATTGTTTCATAGCCCAATGATCTAATTATCTCGCCAATATGATTATTATAAATTAATTCGGTGTTTCTGAAAGTTACCGGCTCAAGGTTAAAAAGCTTTTTGACTATATTTCTATGCAGTTTGATCTGCTCCAAATACTCTTTTAAATCAACTAAAAAGCTGAGACTGTGATAATAGGTTTCCCCAAAAACCTCCACTTGTCCGGTGGCAATTAGCTCTTTAAATAGGGCTAAAACAGCTTGGCCATTTTCTTTAAACTCTAAACACTGCTCTAAAAACGTCCCTGAAAAAGATAAATTTATTTTTACTTGTGGGTTTTTTTGTAAGTAATTTAGCCAAAATTCAGTGGTTGGTAGATAACAGTTTGTGGCCACTTTGTTAAAAATAGCCTCGTTGGTCATATCTTGGCCATATTTACCAACTTTCTGCCCCATAAAATAGTTCATCCAATTTCCATTTTCATCTTCAATATCAGGGTTTAGCCGATAAGGCTGGTGAATTTGAAAGTAAAAACAAACCTCGGTACTTTTTTCTGCCATAATTGCTTTTAGCAGGTTTTATTTATAAATATCACAAACTGGTCAAATTTTAATCTTTTCTAAAACATTGTAAGATTACATCGCTCATACAATTCTTAATACTGCTTAAATCTTGATATTCTTGTAATATTTCAGGACCAATTTCGATCCAGGTTCCAATTGCAGTTAAGATAAATTCTTGATCTAGTGTGGAATATTCAGCAGCATACTCGATAAAATATAGTAAAACCCAAGAAATTAAAGAGATTACAAAACTACGATCAATGTTTAATTTTTCTAAAGTTGTCACCCCTACCTTTTCCATAAATACCAAATTTTAAGTGGGTTTGAAGTATAAATGTCAACAAATTTTAAATCACCCCCTTTAAATAGCCTTTTGTAAGATACTCCAACAGCATTCTTTGAGTATTGAAGTGACTACCGTTTAGGGCAATACAATTTTTTTGAATCTCAATCCATTTTTCTGGTTGATTATAAAAAGTAGGTAAAATAATTGACTCTAATTTGAAATACAGGTCCTCGATCTCGATTAGACGGCAATGATCGCCCACACACAAATCCTGACCTATAGACCAACCTGTTGCATTTTCAATACAACCTTCTGGCCACCAACCATCCCAAATTGAAAAGCTAGGAATCCCATTTGCAGCAGCTTTCATGCCACTTGTTCCGGAAGCTTCCAATGGAGGTAATGGATTATTTAGCCATAAATCAACACCAGCCACCAATTTGGCCCCAACTTCCATATTATAATTTTCCAAATAACTGGTTTTTAAATGAATGTTTGACTGTTGACAAAAGGCCAAAACCTCAGCGATTGTGCTTTTTCCTTCTTGGTCATTTCTTCCCGTTTTTCCGGCAAAAACTATTTGTAATCCGCCAAAATTAGTAGCAATTTTTTTCAGCCTTTCTAATTCAGAAAAAATCAATGAAGCCCGTTTATAGGGCACAGCTCGCCTGGCAAAACCAATGGTAAATGTCTTGATGTCAAACAGGGGCACCTCTCTATCTCGGCCAACTTGGATATATTTATTGATATAGTTAACCAGTTCGGTTTTTCCTGCCAAATGGGCCTGCTTTACAATTTCTGGATCCAGCCGCAGCGCCTGCCGTAAATAATCCTGATTCAAACGCCAGTCTGGGATATTTTTATCGAAAACTTCCAAAAAATAAGGGCTAACCCAAGTTGGCAAATGCACACCATTGGTAATATAATCAATTTTGTAATCAGGATACATTTCTTGGCTTACATCTCGATGTCGCCTAGCCACACTGTTACTAAATTTGGAGGCAAAAATACACAATTGGGTAAAGTTTAAACCATTTTCTTTGATTAATTCGCTTGGAATCAGGTCGAAATATTTTTTTGGTAAAAATTCCTTTAATTTATCAATTGCAAAAACTTGATGTGCACCAGCCAAAGGGGTGTGAGTGGTAAAAATCATTCTTGATTGCACTTCTTTCCAAGAACCAAGCTGCTCCCGTAGAGCTAGAGCCAGTACAGCTGCATGACTTTCGTTTAGGTGATAAGTGGCTACATTTTCGTAATCCAAAGCCTTTAAAGCTGCAGCGCCTCCAAGACCAAGCAGCATCTCTTGTCGATACCAAATATCTTTATTATCAGAATAAACTACTTTGCTGGCTTCACGCATTAGCGTAGAATTGACTTCAATATCTGTATCCAAGAAAAAAACCGGCACAATATGCCCACCCTCTCCTAATATAAAATACTCCCAAATTTGCACTTGTACCTCTTCGTTAGCAATTTCAACAGTTACTTTTTCTGGTCTTAGGTTTAAATATTTTTTATAATCCCAATCATCAGCCATTTCAATCTGGCCTTTTTCCAAATCCAAAACTTGTTTGAGCCAACCTTGTTTAGATAAGAGTGTAACTCCAACCATATGTAGTCCCATATCTGCGGCTGATTTTAGAGTATCTCCTGCTAAAATACCAAGTCCTCCAGAATAGGTATTTATGTTTTTATCCAGACCAACTTCCATTGAAAAATAGGCGATTTGTTTTGGTAAAATTAAAGAAGTTAAGGGAGTTGTAAGCATAGAATAATTATGCTATATTATTGATTTTAATAACAATGTTGTAAAGACAAACTTCAATACTCAATGATAACGATTATTGGACATAAATTTCCAATTATATTTTCTCAAAATTGCTAACTCTAGTTTTTCCATAGGATTTAAATCATTTCTAATTATCATAATGGCTTCTGTATTCTCTGGATTAATTACGTCATCAAAATTTTGGGGTAACAAATCAAACCAGAATTTACGATCATTTGGACTAAGTGTTTCCATTGTTAAAAATTCATTTTTTAGACTATCTAGATCACTAGGAAAAATATGAGGTAACTTTTTCAATTCGATAAGTAGTAAAATTTTTTGTTTTATACTTTGATCGATTTTTTCAGTTGTAGTGGGTTAATACGCCCTTCTTGTACTTCAATAGCTTCTAATGATTTTTGCCTTAATTTCGACCAGTCTGTCATAATAATATTTATAAAAATTTAATTTCTACCAGCTCCCCCCGCCACCCACAAACCCACCGGCAACATCACCAATAATACCCGCATCAAAATCTGAGGAAGGTATATAAAACGATGAAATGGTATAAAAATCGAATAAATCAACCGAGGTTTGAATATCAGTATTGTTTGGTATGAGCTGTTCAAAATATTTTGCAAATTGTGCTAAAAGTCCAAAACTAGCTGCAAAAGCCACAGCCTTTAAATAGTATTGCACTCCTTCTTTTGGATTATTACTAAAATCTAGTTTGAGAGTTTCCACTTTTTCAATATAATATCGATATCGATGACAATAGGCTTTAATTTTAGCACCAACAGAATTTACTTTAGCCCAACCGTTGGCGATTAATATAGCCGGAATAATACTAGAAAAGAAAATAAATAAACCAAAAGTGCCATAACTATTGCCAATTAGGAAAACACTTTTGAGTATATTAAAACCTATAAACCCTATAAAACCAAGTAAAAATAACCAACCTAAAGCCCAGCCCCAAGCTCCATAAATTGGTTTTTGAGAATAATATTTGGATAAATTATCTGCCAACAGAGAGTTTAAATCGGCAGCGTCATTTTCGTTTATTTTAGAAGCTAAAATACCTTTATCCAAATCAGATTTGGCTATTTCTAAAACTGTTCTATTAAAGACATGTGGTAATAATTCGGGTAATTCTTTTAAAACTTTTATCTTCATCTTGTGTTTTTTCTTATTGGCACTATGTTCCTTTAAATCTGTTTTAAATTCGATATATTTGTGAGTATTTAACCACAAAATGTAAGCAAGTAGTGTATTTCTTACCGTAATTCCACCTTCTTTGATTAGATAATCAGCCTCCCATGGCAAGACATCTGGTGGTTCAAATTCGGGTTTATCTATTTTATGGCCTTCCAAATTATCTTTTGCCAGTATATTCCACAAAAAATATGTCAAAATACAAACTATCAGCAAAATAAAAAAATATGGAATTAGGCTATAAAACTGATTCCAGCTACTTGGTTTTGGCTTACCTTCAAACACATTAATTCTAGTGCTGTCTTTATTGCAACTAATTTTAGTTCCACATAAATTTTGACCATTATCGATAACTTCAATTTTATTGAGCTCTTCACCCCAACCTTCTAGCAAAGTTAGATTATAGTTATAGTTTGGATTCAAACTTACCTCTAAATCAATTTTGTAGACAAATACACCCAAAGGCAGGATTCTGTCTGGTTTTCCAACCCTGATTCTGAACTCGTTCCATTCTTTTATTTCGTCGTAAGGTTCGTTTTGGAATTGTAACCCTCCTGTATTTCTGGTCACCAAAAAATCTACCAAAGCTGTGACAGTTGTGCTTGTAGCCTTGGTCTGGCTATTAACGTTAATTGCAACTGGATCGACCGTTCTTTGAACCGAATTTAATTTATAATCTGTCCAAATACCATCTTGGTTTTTAGGAAGAACTAAAAATATTCCGCGACTTTCTTTGTTAAAAATTTCTACAACGTAGTAACTTAGGCTTAATTTCGTGTCAGTTTTTTGATTTACTACGATTCGTATAATCTCAGTTTGATTAGGTATTTCAGGAGCAGAACTGTCGGCAAAAGTACTTACTGAAGATAATAAAAAAGCAACTCCAAAAATTAGGGTGGCAACTTTTTTGAACATGGTTTATAATTAATATAAATAATTCATTTTGTAAACCAAAAGCCGAAGTTTGATTCTAAAGGAGATAAAGTAATTAAACCACCACCCCAGTAACTGTAACTACACTATAGGCTCCGAATAAGAAATTAATTCTTTCGTCTCTAGCAAATAGTTGTCCGTCACTGTTTCTTTTACATCGTATTTCTAGATTGTAGTCTGTA
>Ga0172372_10006590_pt1 | contig 15819 bp, 11 predicted proteins | sample LakKiv5m_2_FD_114544 | JGI IMG/M metagenome (GOLD analysis project Ga0172372, IMG submission 114544) | Freshwater microbial communities from Kabuno Bay, South-Kivu, Congo - kab_092012_9.5m | ecosystem: Environmental > Aquatic > Freshwater > Lake | place: Democratic Republic of the Congo...
AATTACTCCGGTGTGCCAAATGCACTTTATCCTAGAGAAAGTCTTCGTGAGGGCCGTAATTTGTTGATGAAAAGTAGCGTGGATTGGTTGCGGGACCCTTCTTTGACTTCTGACGCTCGAGCCCTTCGAGTGGTGTACGAAGCTTTGGATTTTGATGAATCCAAGCAAAGTATTTTGCTGCCGAAGAAGAATCAGGTGACGGTTGACTCAAAACTGCATCAGGACAATGGCCTCATAACAGATGTCGGTGTAAGCCAGGAGTTGTCCTTTATAGCTCAAAACGGAAAACTTTACGACAAAACACTTTACACTTGGACGGTGCTTGAACATCAAAATGGTTCAACATTGGTTAAGGATGAAAACGAACTGGACAATGACGATTGGCATAAAGTTGTTTTTAGAACCGGTTCACAGTCTGGGGTCATTTACAATCTTCAGGTCACGTCTCCTGATGGCGGTAAGGTGAGTATCTTGATAGATACCGCTGACGCGGCGTTGTTTTTAAATTTAGATACAAGCGATGCGAATATCATTAATAAGAAAATGATCTACGATTCAAACGCAACAGTCAGGTTTAGGGCTTTTGGAGGCAGTGGGTTGGGGTCTTATGATTTTTTCGTCCGTGATGGAGGCGAGGACTTTGCCAACGATAAGTTTTTAACTGAACAACAAAATGCCGTGCTTTATGACGTTCCTCAAATTTCGTCAAAATTGTTGGATTCAGTGACGGTTTCAATTGAGGTCCAATCTGGTTCTGAGGTTGAATCTGAAAGCATCACCTTTTTGCCTCCGGTTGAAATAACAAACACTTCTAGTCAGAAATTCATCGTTGTAGGACAAGCGCAATTGACGGTAAATGTGTTTGGGGCAAGTGGCTCTGACTATCAAGGTGCGGTGTCAGATGGGAACATTTTGACTGTGGAAACTGTCCTAGAGAGTAGCACTCTTAAGGTGGCTATTGTCAATGGCGCGACATTGAGCACCGACCCAACCAAGCCGACGACGGTGGGTTTGACGGCGACGGATAATGTGTTCATCAACAGCAGTGACAATATCGACATCAAGGTGTTTGCGAGTCCTTCTTTTGAGCATGCGGTTGTGTTTAATGATGGCACGAGCTATGTTGCATCGAGCACGATTTTTGAAGATCTTACCGATGGCAAAAAAGTGATCATCCCCAAAGATGGTCAGATTCCCTTGCATGTGATTGGTGGTACGGGGACGTACACCGTTTCTGTAACAAAGGTTACGGGAGGTATTTTAAGTTCAAATATCCTTACGGCCGTTGGTGTGGACTATTCTCTTGGCGAATCAGCCGCATTGACCTACTCTGCCAACAGTCAACTTGTCTTAAATTCTGGTAACACTTCTGGCCTTGTAACGTTAAAAGTTGTTACAGAGGGAGGAAGCCAGACGACGGTGAATATTGAACTTGTTTATCCTATTGACATCAGCGTAGAAGGTAATACTTTCAGTTCACTCGAAACTTACAGAATCAAGCCCTTGGAAAACGTGAAGCTGAGTGCTTCGAATGCTTTTGCTCCATACACATGGACATTTTCTCCAAGCAATATTGGCGGTGGTTTTAGCACCTCGAGTGTTTCATCGGGTAATGCTAACACCATAGATACGGATGAAGGAGAGGACATCTATTTCTTTGCAGGTAATTTGCTCACCGCGGGAACAATTACAGTTACCGATAGTAGAGGAAATATCGGATCTATGAAAATTCAAGTGACGAACGTCAGTGCTTTGGTATGGGGAAGCAGCGCTTTAGAGAGCACTTTGGCTTTAGACGAAACGTTTTCAACAAGAGGGGTAGAGTTTACATTCACAGGCGGCGTGCCTGATTACACAGTTAAGCTGAACACGAGTAACTCTGACATAAGAATCTCAAAAACCAATTCTTTTAGTGGGACTAAAGGTTCACAGTTGCTAACTTTTACGAGTGAAGATGGTGAGGCGGATGGAGATGGAAAGCTTGTGTACACCTTCTACTTTTTTAACGGAAGTCCTGTAACTGGAGTGACACTTGAAGTGGTGGACGGTGAGAATGCGTTGTTGCTTTCTAAAGAAATCAACATCTCAAAAGCGACCTCAGTGGGTTCTAGTGGAGCGAGTAGCACGCTGACGTCACCAAGTGGTGGTGGCGGCGGCGGTGGTGGTTGCTTGCTTTTGCGCTGAGTTCGGTGCATGGCTTGACGTCATTGGCATAGAGGGAAAAATAGAGTTTTAGTTTTGCAGGAGTTGGTCTTGGGACTGGGACTCGCCCTCGGTGCTTTTTTGAAATGTTTGGTGAATCCGAGTTTTGCCGATGAGGTGAAAGACTTGGCTTTGCAACGCAAACGACCTGCGGTTGTGGTTGATCCAGTCGTTCAAAAACAACCCGAAATTGAAAGCAGAGAGGAGGTTGAAAAGTTTGACGAACAACCTCGCGTGGGTGATTATGAACTGGGAGCGGTTCAAGTTTTATCGGAGTTACAAAAAGAAGGCCGTTTGATTGACTTTCTTGAAGAGGATTTGACCAATTATGAAGATGACGAAATAGGCAGTTCGGTACGCTCCATTCACGAGGGTTGTCGTAAAGTGGTGAATAAGATCTTGGTGAAAGAAAAGCTCATCGATCAAGAAGAAGAAACGTCGGTTCGCGTCAATAAAGATTACAATCCTAATGAAATTAAATTGAGTGGCCGTGTGAGTGAGGTGTTCCCTCAAAAAGGCATTTTAGTGCATCCCGGTTGGCGTGTTGAACAAATCAGCTTGAGTCAACGACCCGAATCGATGGCGAGCATCATTTGTCCTGCGGAGATAGAAATTGAGTGAGTTGCCTAAGTACACCGTAGGTATTGATTTAGGAACCACGAATACAGTTGTTTCTTATTTTGAAACAAATTCAGATGAACCTGTGATTCGCTTGTTGCCGATTCAACAATTGGTAGGTGCAGGTGTGATTGAAGATGGCGAACAACTGCCATCATTTTTATATCAGCCTTTGAGTCAGGAGCGCAGTGAGTTTCCGAGTAGCTTGCCTTGGGAATCGGGCACTTGGGTTGGTGGGCGATACGCTCGCGATCGCGGTGCAGAAGTGCCGCATCGATTTGTAGCTTCGGCGAAGTCTTGGTTGTGTCAAAGTGGTGTCGATCGCAAAAAAGCTTTTTTGCCTTTTGGCTCTGAAGCGGATGTTGAAAAAATTTCGCCTTTTGAAGCGACGTGCCAATACTTGCGTCATGTTGCCGGCAATTGGCGTAGCAAGATGGCCTGTTTGCTTTCAGATCAGGCTGTGATTCTCACTGTGCCAGCCTCCTTCGATGAACAAGCTAGGAAGTTGACCGAGGAAGCTGCAAAAAGTTTGGGTTTAGAGAATTTAACCATACTAGAAGAGCCCTTGGCGGCTTTGTATGCTTGGGTTTCAAATCAAGGCGAGGGTTGGCGTAAAGAGGTTCAAGCTGGAGACGTCATTTTAGTCTGCGATGTTGGCGGTGGAACTTCCGACTTTAGCTTGATCACCGTGACCGATGAGTCTGGAAATTTGGGTTTGGAGCGCACGGCGGTAGGTGAGCATATTTTGCTTGGTGGCGATAACATGGATTTGGCTTTGGCCTATCAAGCCAAGGCCAAAATGGAGCAGAGTAAAAAGCTGACCAGTTGGCAATTGCGTGGATTGTGGTATCAAGCTCGCAAGATAAAAGAAGACGTTCTCTCGGGAAAAATATCCAATGCGACATTCACCGTGTTGGGCAGTGGCATCAAAAAATTGATAGGCGGCACGGTAAAAGCTGAATTTAGCTTTGAAGAGATCAATCGAACTTTGACTGAGGGTTTTTTTCCGGTCTGTTCCATTGAGGATCACCCTCAAGAGGTCATTCGTGCTGCGGTCAAAGAAATTGGTTTGCCTTATGCCAGCGATGCTGCTGTGACAAAACATTTGGCGCGTTTCATTGCTAGAAATGCGACCAAAGAGGGATTCAAATGGCCGACTAAAATTTTATTTAATGGCGGCGTGTTCAACTGTGAAGCCATGCGCAGCCGCGTGGTGGCAGTGATCAACTCTTGGTTGAATGAGATGGAGCAGCCTGCGCTGACAGCTTTAAATTACAGCTCGTTGGACCAATCGGTTGCCTTTGGCGCGTCCTACTACGGTTGGTCGCGACAGGGCAAGGGCATTCGCATTCGGGCTGGAATTCCCAGAAGTTACTACATCGAAGTTGAAAGTTCAATGCCCGCGATTCCAGGCTTTGATGCTCCCAAGAAGGCTTGCTGCGTGGCCTCGTTTGGCATGGAAGAGGGTTCTGAAGCTTCACTCAAGGGCGAAACGTTTGCTTTGCGCACGGGTGAGCCCGTGAAGTTCAAATTTTTGTCTTCAAGTGTGCGTCAAGAAGACACTTCGGGTTTGGTCATCGACGACTGGGATGAAGATGAAATTGAAGAGGCGGCAGTCATGGAAATCACCTTAGAGCCGGAACCGGGGCTAGAGAGTCCAGTTCCCGTCCAGTTAGGTGCTAGAGTTACAGAAGTAGGCACCTTGGAGTTGTTTTTTCAAAATCCTGAATCAGGTAAACGTTGGTCGCTGGAGTATCACGTTAGAGAAAACGAAAGCAACTAGCACGTGCAAATGGTGGAACCCCGTTTTGCAATTGGATTAGATTTAGGCACCACCAATTGCGTTTTAGCTGCGGTGGATTTGCAGGATAAAGCGCGCTTTCCAGAAATTCACGACATACCGATAGTTCAAAAGCTTGATGAAAATTTAAAAGGCGAATCAAAGCGTTTGCCCTCTTTCCTCTTTGCCCTGACGCAACGTCAAATGGAGACGATGGAGCTCGATGCTTGCGATCCAGAAAATTGGTTGGTTGGCGAAGCAGCCGTTGAATTGGGACGAAGGATCCCTGGTAGGCTCGTGACCTCGGCAAAAAGTTGGTTGTGCCATCAACGCCTTGATCCCTCTAAGGCTTTTTTGCCTTGGAATAGTTCTGATGAGATGCAAAAAATATCTCCCTTGCAAGCGACCATTTGGATCCTTGAGCATTTAAAGCGAGCTTGGCAAAAAGCTCATTTTTCACTTGGGACCAAGATGGAGGATCAAATCCTCACGGTGACTTTGCCAGCATCGTTTGATCAAGCTGCACGGCAATGGACTTTACAAGCATGCAAACAAGCGGGTTTATCCCATGCCAAATTGCTGGAAGAGCCTCAGGCTGCTTTTTATGCTTGGATCACTTTGCGCAAAGGTCGTTGGGGTGAAGCTTTACAAGGCGGAAGAAAAATCCTAGTTTGCGATGTTGGTGGAGGCACGAGCGATTTCAGCTTGATGCAAGGCATTGAAGATGGAGACAACTTTAAATTTGAACGTCTAGCGGTTGGCGACCATCTTTTATTGGGAGGAGACAATGTGGACTTGGCACTAGCTCACTATGCTGAATCAAAATTAAGTGAAGGCAAAGGGAAATTGAACGCCTCACAGTGGCAATTGTTGGCGCAGTTGGCTAGGTCGGCCAAAGAATCTTTGTTGTCCGATGCCAATCTGGAACAAGTGACCTTGCGTTTGCCAGGCTCAGGGAGAAAAGTCATTGGCGGTTTGCGTCAAGTCACTCTGACGAGAGCTGAGTTAAATAAGTTGGTCTTGGAGGGCTTTTACCCAGAGGTCGATGACAACTATCAGCCAAGATCGAATGCGGGTCTTTCTGAAATGGGGCTTCCCTACGAAGCCGAGCCTGCGATCACTTGGCATGTTTTAAATTTCATCAAGAAGCATGGTGCTGCTTTGGCTTACCCCGATTGGGTTCTTTTTAATGGTGGATCGTTGGAGCCGCAGATGATTCGAGAGCGCATTTTGAAGGTGTTGAATGCACATGCTCCAAATCTGGAACATAGAGTGGGGGTGTTGGAAAGTGATTCCTTGGCGAATGCCGTGGCAAGAGGTGCTGCTTATTACAGTTTTATTTCTCTAAAGGGTGGCTTGAGAATAGGTGGAGGTTCTTCCAAGACTTATTATCTAGAACTGGGAGGGATAGATCGCAATAGAGTTTGTCTCATCCCAAAAGGTGCTGAACCGCACGAGAAGCATGAGTTGAATCTGGAGGGTTTAGAAGTGAGAACCAATCATCCGGTTTCGTTTATGCTGTATGAGAGCGATCAATTTCCTTTGGACGAAGTGGGGCAATTGCGTGCGTTGGAAGATCAGCAGAGCTCGGGTCAATTGAACACTTTGGTGAAGTTCGGAAAACAAGGGCAAAGAACCATCCCAGTGCAGGTGTCGGGTCAGTTGACTGAATTGGACACCTTGCAATTGGAGTTGGTCTCCAAGCACACTGAGCACCATTGGGATTTGGAATTTGACTTAAGGCAATCGCCTCGAGTTGAGAAAAGCGAACATGAGCCGCTTAAAAACGATAAGTTTGAATGGCCTTTTGATGTCAATGCTTGGGTGCGCGAGCAATTGTCTGAGCAACAGCCTAAAAGTTTGATCAAACAGTTGGAGCTCAAACTTGAAGTGCCGAAAGCAGATTGGCGACTGACGTTGTTAAGAGATTTAGCCGATGCGCTATTAAATGGTCATGAACTTGCCAAGAAAAGTCCGCAACACGAGGCAATGTGGTTTGCTGCAATCAGCTTTGCGATGCGTCCGGGCATTGGTGAAATGAAAGACGAGCTGCGTTGCAATAAGTTGTGGTCTCTTTTTCGATTGAGCCCTCATTTTGGTCGTGAGACCAGATCCAATGCAGAGTGGGCCATTTTATGGCGCCGCATGGCGATGGGACTTGAAGCAGGCCGACAGGAGGATTTGTATGGTCGATTGAAGAAAAATTTATTCGACAAAAAAGGCATGCCTTCGTTTAAAGGTGAGTGTGCCGAGATATGGCGCATGGTGGCTAGTTTTGAGCATTTAAGTCGTCGGGATAAAAAAAAATGTGGCGATGCATTGGTGAAAAACCTGTCGATGGAGCGCAGTAAAATCAATTTAGAACTGTCGTTTTGGGCTTTGTCTAGATTTGGTGCGAGGTTGCCACTTCAGGCTCAGGTTACGAGTATTCCAACTTTTGCTGAGATTGAAGTTTGGATCGAGGCTTTGCTTGATCATCCACAATGGAAAAATGAAGGAGCTGCGCAGGCCTTGTTGGAAATGTGTCGCAAGTGTGGCGAAGGAAGTCTTGATGTGAGTGAAGCTGTCAAAACCAGAGTTGAAGCTTATTTTGAACAGGGCCAGATCTCAGCTATTTCGCAATGGAAGAATGCATTGAATCAGGTTGAGCGCCGAGATCTCTCCATGCATCAAAAATTGATAGGTGAGAGTCTTCCTAGTGGCTTGGAGTTAAAGTTAGATTAAATAAAAAAAGAGCTTCACTTTAAAGGAGTAACCCTAGAATCATTGACCCTATGTTGATAAGAGCACCTATGTCTGGGATGAGACTCCAGCCCCTAATGCCATATTTCTTCGTCGGCTTCATTGTTTTGGCGTATTTTAACTTTCAAATCGAGCGTTTGCATGCGGCAAACCCACATGAGGTTGCTATAGAAGTTCACGATGAGCACCACGGTGAGGAAGCTCATGGTTCTCATCATGGTGTTGATGGTGCTTACTTGCCTTTGTATTGGGGCTTGCCGTTTGCAGGCATATTGTTGTCTATTGCATTGTTGCCTTTGGTCATGCAACATTTCTGGCATCATAACTATGGCAAAGTGGCCTTGTTTTGGGCCTCGATTTTCTCAATTCCCTTTTATTTAAAATACGGGGGTGATGCGATATACGAGTATCTCCACATTATCTTATTGGATTATGTGCCTTTTATCATCTTGCTTGCGACGTTATTTATCGCGGCAGGAGGTATTTGTGTGAAAGGGACCTTGCGTGGTTCGCCAATTTTAAACACCTTTATTCTGGCATTAGGGGCCTCTTTGGCGAGTTTTATGGGAACAACAGGCGCTGCAATGCTGTTGGTTCGCCCTTTGATTAAAGCCAATAAATGGAGACGGAGCAAGGTTCATTTGATCGTGTTCTTCATTTTTCTTGTAGCGAACATAGGTGGTTCTTTAATGCCCTTGGGCGACCCGCCGTTGTTTTTGGGTTTCTTAAAAGGCGTTGATTTTTTTTGGACGATGCACCTGTTTAAAATGATGTTTCCGGCAGTGCTCATTTTGCTGACAGTTTTTTATATCATTGATGCTTCACTATACAAAAAAGAAGGCGTTCCTCCCGATGATGGAGTGAAGGAGCCAATAAAAATAGAGGGGAAAATCAATTTCCTATTTTTGATAGGCATTATAGGTGCAATACTTTATTCTTCGTCCTTGTCAAAAGCACCAGGGTATTTTGACCAAGTGACATTTGATAACTTCAATCAAAAAATCGAAATAGCCAAGGCACATCAAGATGAAATTCAGAAAAAGTTGTTTGACTTTAACGATACGCATCGTTTGAAGCTTGATGACGTAGCAGACGAGTTACACAATTTGCGCACTCAACATCAAGATGCCATTGCACATACGAATGGATTGCGCAGTCAACAAAATCACGATAGCACTCTAGGTGTTTCGGTTGGTGGGGTGATAGTCCCTTATACGAACATCATTAGAGATGCTTTGTTGTTGTTGATTAGTTTTTTTAGCATGCTATTGACCTCGAAAGCCACGCGAGAAGCGAACTTTTTCACTTGGGAGCCCATACTTGAGGTGGCAAAGTTATTTTCGGCAATTTTTTTAACGATCATTCCTGTGTTATTAATCTTAAAAGCAGGTGTTCATGGTGAGCTCTCCAATGTGATTTGGGCTGTTTTGGGGACGGACAATCAACCGAATAATGTGATGTACTTCTGGTTAACGGGAGTATTGTCGAGCTTTCTCGATAATGCACCGACTTACGTGGTGTTTTTCAACACTGCCGGCGGTGATGCGGCATCTTTAATGGCGGGTGAAACAACATTATTGGCCATTTCCGCAGGTGCGGTATTTATGGGTGCAAATACCTATATCGGCAATGCGCCTAACTTCATGGTGAAGTCGATAGCAGAAGAAAATGGAATTAGAATGCCTTCATTTTTTGGCTACATGGCTTGGTCTTTTGGCATTCTTGTGCCGGTCTTTATTCTACTCACCTTCCTCTTTTTCTGAGCGCCACTCTCGTAGAGGCTTGGGACTCAGAACTGGTTGCTCTCGTCAAATGGCTTGAGCAATTTCCTTTTCCGCCTGCCCCTTTTAAAATAGGTCACGCTCTCACGGTTGTTGACGTCGAGGTTTTTTTGAAAGATGTCTACTTAATGATCGACCGTTGTGAATTTCAAAAGGAACAAATAGCTCCTTTGCGAGTTCGGTTGAAGGACTTGAAAGCATGGATGGAAGAAGAAGTCGCGCTGACTTAAAATAACACTTGCGGTTCGCAAAGGTTCGTATAGCATGAGCCGATGAGTAAAGAATTATTAACGAGAAGACAGACTGAAATTTTAGATTTCATTAAGGTTTACGAGCAATTGCATGGGTGGCCTCCACAGCAAGTGGAAATCATGAAGCAATTCAATTTGTCGTCTAAAGCGACGGCTCATCAGCACGTTGAGACGTTGATCAATAAAGGTTACCTGAAACGCAGTGGACATGGTCAAATCAGTCTAATCAAACGTGGGCGCCCTAAAAATCTCATGAAAACGAGAACCATCCCCTTGTTTGGTTCCATTCCAGCTAGCCCTCCAACTGAAGTCTATCCCGATGAGCAAATGATTGAAGTGCCAGAGTCATTTTTAGGGGTTGGCGATCATTTTGCATTAGAAGTCAAAGGCGACTCGATGATGGAGGCAGATATCAATGATGGTGATATGGTTTTTTTGCGCAGACAGAGTACGGCTAGAAATGGAGAAATCATTGCGGCACTTATAGATAATGTTGAAGTGACTTTAAAAGAATTTAGGCGTACCGCTGAATTCGTGATATTACAGCCTCACAATCGCGAGATGGATCCCATCATTATTAAAGACCGTCCTTTTGAAATCCAGGGAGTGATGGTGGGACTGTATCGCAAATATGTGTAGATGGGTAGTAAATCAATAGGCTACGTCAACTGTGGTGACCCATACTAGATTGCAAAAACCAAATGCGCTTACTCGACCTTATTGAAAAATAAGGTCGAGTATCATTTTGTAGGTTCGACTGCCACTGCTGTGCAAGTACCATGCGATATAAAACAACGTGCAAAATAAAAATCCAAATTTTAGAATTAAAATTTGAAGATTATCTTTCACAGTTTGTCATTAGGCGAGTACAAAGAGTTCTTCTGGAATAAGCGGTGGGCGCATGATTAATTTTGTGGCCACTCTTGCGGCCTCAGACAACTCTGGTTTTAAATCTTTGAGATAGTACATGCTGCGCAGCAATTCACCAGCGCGAATGAGGGCACGGAAAACGTCACCTTGCATATTTTTTGATTTAAAGGGTTCGATGAAGGCGTTCCAATCACTGGCGCCAACCCACTGTTCAGCAATGACACCAGCGCCTGGATTCCAATTGATGAAGACGGACCTTCCCCTTTGGTTTTCCCATAAGTTTGGGAATAAAAAGCTTGGATAAATTTTCTTGGCAATGTCCAAATGCACACGATGGCGGGATCCGATGAAGTCAATGTGTCCTGAGGCGGAAACGGTGGCCGCATATCTGACCAAATTGTCAGGGCGTACCCTTCCCGCAACAATGTCATGCGCAACTAGCAATCCCATTTCGCTGTGAAATCTCTCGGCCAATCGCCCTTTGAAGGTTAATGAAAAGTCTTCTGTTAAGTAGCCATTGAGCTTAAGGTGTTTAACCATACGTTGAAGTGGGTTTTTCTTTATTTTCTCTTCATAGGTTTTCGTGCATGTTTTGAGATTAGAGCAAGAGGCACAACGATATTGATCGATCAACTCTTTGCTCGGTGTGTGAGCGTAAACAGCTTGACGATAAGGAGGTAATTCATAGGCAGGGGAGGTGCAGATAGCGCCTGCTTCGCGAATCATGGTTTCATCTGAGAAGACTCGGTATTGTGCGCCCTCAACAAAAGAGCTGAAGGATTTCTGACAGAGCTCTTGCAGCCGTTCTACTGAAAATCGACTTAAAATGGAAAGCAAATTGACCGGTGAGACGAAGTTATCCCTTACAATAGCCTCAGGGAAGGCTTCGACGCTATTGAATTTAGGCGTGTCTTCAATTTTCATGCAAGGAACGACATAGCCCTCAACATCCAAACCACGACGACCGGCACGGCCCCACATTTGCAAAACTTCTGACGGTGTAAGTTCTTGCATAGTACCGCCATTGCCAGGTCGATGGTATTCTGAAATATAGCAAGTTCTTACTGAAAAATTAACACCAGAGGCCAGACTCATGGTTGCTGAGATGAAACGCAATTTGCCTTTTTTGGCAAGGTGCTCGACCACGCGTTTTTCTGGGGGCAATAGGCCTGAATGGTGATAAGCGCAGCCCTTGCGTTCGATCATGCGGCGTAGGCGTAAATTTAGCAAGGTAGAATCGGGCATGGTGAGCAATAGTGCTTTTAGTTCTTTTTGATGCTCAGGCTTTGTGTCGCCAATGTCTTTGAAAACGTCTTCACAATCTCTACGCCTCGGCATGAAAAGTAATACTGGGGTCATTTCCGCCTCTTCGAGAGCTTCAAAAAATTGCGGTAGATTTTCATAATAAGGGCGATGAATTTTATTGGAAAGGTGTGCCAGACTAGGCCAATCCTCCTTTTTTAAGAAGCCGTGACCGAAGGGAAATGCAAATTCCAAAGGCACCGGACGGTGGGTTTCAGTATAAAGTGTCATGGTTCGCTCTTTGATGCTTTGTATCCAGTTGCATACAACACCTGCATTGGCAACTGAACCAGAGAGGAAAACAAGTAGCGTTTCATCACTCGACATGATGATCGATTCTTCCCAAGCTCCGCCACGTTCGGGATCGCCTAGGTACTGCGCTTCATCGAAAGCGATGACATTGTAGGCATCGGGTTTATCAAGTAAGATATTCCTTACTATTTCAGTTGTCCCGATGACGATTTGTGCATCGGCATGAAGGGTGATGTCTCCTGTGTTGATGCCGACATTTTTTTGACCATAGAGGTCGCAAAAGTCAAAAAATTTGTCATTGGCCAGAGCTTTGATGGGAACGGCATAGAAAAGTTTCAAACCCGAATCGAGATTGCGTTTGAGAAATTGCTCCACCACCGCAGTTTTACCTGAACCAGTAGGAGCTTGGACAAACACGTGTTCGGCATTTTCAATCGATTGTATGGCTTTGATCTGCCATGGATCGAGCACATAGCCAAGTTCTGAAGACACTTCGAGACGTTCTTCATTGCTCACCTCTAAAAACTGAGTCTCGTTGGCTTCATTTGTGGGGGCGGCGGGACGGTCAGCGGTGCTGACAATACGAGCGAGCAGATCCGACTCTTCTGATTGATAGCGCTCACGTAAGTCGTGTTTATGTTGCACGAGGTTGGCGTGAAAATGATCGACCTCGACTTGTATTTGTTTTTCTTTCTTTAGCAATTGCCCCAAGCGGAACAGACTGCGCAAATGCCCTTTGCGTTTCTTCTTACTATAGGAATGAATGATTTTTTTTGAAACCAACAGTCCAACCTGATCGCCAGGTAGATTGAGTAGGGTTTGCAGTTCCAAAGTGGAGAGCGGTAGGTGATAGATGATGTTATCGGGGTCATTGCGCATCATGGCAATTGAATCGGTGCTGACGCTGCGTCTGTGATCTTGCAACTCTTCTTTGATATAATCGTCTTTAATCAAACTGTAGAGTTGAAATTCCATCAGTTCCAATTGTCGGGCTAGTTCTGAAACGGAGTGCGGGCGGTTTTGCAAGGCCGCCATTTTTGTTCTTAAATTTTTACTGAATTCACTTAATATCATAGTTATGGCTTAATGGATATGAATGAGTTTGGCTGGAACCCCGCCAACGGTACTATGGGAAGGAACGTCTTTGTTGACGACAGCTCCAGCGGCAACCACGGCATGATCGCCAATAACAACACCGGGGAGGATGATGGCTCCGGCTCCAATGAAAACGTGATCACCAATATCGACTTTTGCTACAGTGTGGCTGGCATCGTCATGAGCTAAAATGGTGACTCTTAGTGCAATCACCGTGTTTTTTCCAATCGAGATGAGCTCTGGAAAAACATCATCGAGGTAAGTTTCGAGTCCAATGAATTTTATGTCAGGGTCCAAATGAATTCCGAGATGGCGGTATAGCTTGCGTCTGAGTTTGAATCCAGGTAAGTTAGGCAGGAGACGGCCTAAGAGTTTTCGCTTAAAATGTCGCGGCTGTCGATAAGTCTGGTAGTTTGCTTCATATTGGCATCTATCTGTACTTGGGTTCATGATTCGTCACTACTGAAAAAATCGTCCATTTCACGTTGTAATTTTTGAAAGGCGACAGGAGTGAGATTGGGTACAGTGACGGTGATTTCGATTTTGCGACTTATATTTGAATAAGTTTGAAACTCTTGTCCTTTTTTAGTCAGGGTTTTGGTCACACGCAGCTTTCTTTTTCTAGCCATCATCAGGCATAAGATATAAGTGAGGGGCTTTGTCCCGATATCTGGATTGCCACTTTTTAAAACTTGCCAAATAGCGCTTTCAGAGAGAACATGCTTTTTTTTCTTTTCAACTTTTACCTTCCATTCGGCAATGACTTCTTCGGGAGATTGTTGTTTCCAGCATTTTTCACAATAGTCACGACGAACCCAACTCTCTGCGGCAATTTGCAAAGTGGAGTTGTAGGTGGTTCCAGATTTAAAGGGCTCTTGGCAGGTATGACAAATGCCACGAGGGCGATCAATTTTCATAGTGGGTTAGTCAAGTGTTGTGCGTCTAATCAAGGTTAGCCATGAGAGAAAGAGCGCATTTTAATGGAGCTCGCGTGTTCTCGAGCTCGAGGAGCATAAAGATTATGAAGTTTTGGACATGAAGTTGATAAATTAAGGTATTGCAATTCAATAGTTTAAAAATAATTTTAAAATAATCTTAAAAATTTATGTGAAATGTGAAATAAAGGTATATACTGGTGGGCAATTGATTAATTTAGAGGAATGTCCAATGTTGAATGAGATAGCCCTTCACCGCCTAGTGATACTACTGACGGTTCGAGTTTTGTTGATGCAGGGAATTTATGCTGACTCGCCTGAGCCCATGATGTATAAATTACGGCGCGGCAATGAATTGGAAATACGCCACTTGGCGCAAGTGCCAAATTGTGAAAGTGTGGCCCAATTGAAAACGTGGATTGTAGAGTGCTTTAAAAGCACAAATTATCCAATTGAAAAGGGTGATCAGATCCAAGTTGACCTATATCACAATAACGTGTTTGAGGCAAAACATCGTCTGGCTAGCATGGTCAGATCTTCAAATGAAGATAAAGCTAAAATACAGCTTTTTATGTCAGCCTTACAAGTTTGTGTGGATGAAATGAAGGCTTCAAAAAAAATACTGCTAGCCACCCAAAAAAAAGAGGCTTCATAATTTAACCTTTTGCAGAGTTGAATCTTGTGAGTCATCGTAAGCATAGTAGCGTCTTTTTGTATTAATGGAGTGCAACATTGAAACCTAAAATCCTTTTCTTATGCACAGGTAATTCTTGTCGCTCGCAGATGGCGGAGGGTTGGGCTAAGCATTTGCGTTCGGAAGACTTTGACGCTTATTCGGCTGGAATTGAAAAACACGGTTTAAACCCAAATGCGGTTAAGGTCATGGCCGAGGCAGGTGTAGATATTTCAAAACACCAATCAAAATTGTTGAGTGAGTTAGCGGTGAGTTTTGATTTAGTTCTAACCGTATGTGGCCATGCACACGAATCTTGCCCGATTTTTCCAGGCCAGACAAAAGTGGTGCACCACGGATTTGATGACCCACCTAAGTTGGCTAAAGAAGCAACGTCCGAAGCGGAAGCTTTGGGGCACTACCGTCGAGTGCGCGATGAAATTAAAGCTTACATCCAACATTTAAAAATTTCCAATTAAGTTTAAACCCTTTTTAGATGAGTTGCAACTCAATGCTGTCTTTTGAGGAGAGGTTATGTGGGTATCTATGACAATTGTATTGACGGCATATCTAGGGTGTCTAATCAGTTGTTCTAAAATTTGATCTGCTTTGCTTTCATATCGGCAATAAGATCCGCTTGAGTCCATACGACAAGGCCTAGCTCGCGGGCCTTTTTAAGTTTTGACGAATGGCCTTCTATATCTTTCGCGACGAGGTGAGTTGTTTTGGCATTGATGCCAGAGACAATCTTTCCGCCGCAACTTTCGACTAAAGTTTCCAATCCTTTATCTCGAAAGCCTGTGAAGCAAAGTCGCATGTCTTTCATGGGTGCATTGGATAAATCTAATTTTTGCTGTGGTGCGATGCTGATAGGCAAGGCGTCAAGAAAGTTCCAAAAATCATCAATTCCATCTAGATAAGCTCTGGCACTGATCTCAGAGTAACCGTCGATTTGCAGCAACTCTTCAAGGGTGGGTTGATGTGCCTTATCTCTAAAATGACTGACCAAGGCTAATTTTTTGGTGCCTAGACCAACAAAACAACCGCTGGCATGTTGCACTCGTTCCAAGGGGACATCTTTGCATTTGTTGTGAATGCTGTCGTAAATTAAATTTGCTTTTCGCTCAGCAAAGCGATCGAGTGCATTGAAGTCATTTGGAGTTAGTTTCATGATGGCGGCGATGGTGGTGTAACCGGCATCATAAAGTTGTTCTACCAGTTTTTCGCCAACCTCTTCTATCTCCATCACCTTGAAAAAGCTGACCATGGCTTGAGTCAAAATAGAACGACAATGTGATTGATTGCTGCAGACGAGGTG
>Ga0172372_10006591_pt1 | contig 15818 bp, 13 predicted proteins | sample LakKiv5m_2_FD_114544 | JGI IMG/M metagenome (GOLD analysis project Ga0172372, IMG submission 114544) | Freshwater microbial communities from Kabuno Bay, South-Kivu, Congo - kab_092012_9.5m | ecosystem: Environmental > Aquatic > Freshwater > Lake | place: Democratic Republic of the Congo...
TCCATTCAGATGGAATTTTTAAATTTAAAGAGCCTACCTTGATTAGACTGGAATCGGACCAACCAAAGCTCGACAAGGTGAAAATCAGAAGGGGGATGAATTTTATGTTCATGTTATTTTGATTGAGAAGTTGATCTGAATTTTTTAATAAAAATTCAGAAGTCTAGAGTGAAGGGCTTGTCTTTGTTCAAATCGCGGACTAAGGGTAGGGGCCTTTTCCTGAAACGCCTTTGAAAAAATCGCGGATGGCCTGTGAAATAGCTTTAGAAGCCAAAGGGTATTGCTCAGATTGTTTGAGCCGCATTTGAGTGGCCAGTCGATAGATGCGCCAATAAACTCGCCATCTTTTAGGCCAAGAATGTACTATTTTTGTCAACCAAAAACGATTTCTATAAAAATAATAGTTCCTTAAAGGTGAAGGCGTGTCCCTACTTCCGCTAGACCCATACTCTTTATGGTAAAGAATGGCATCGGCCTGATAGTAAAATTTTGCGCCCGCTTTTCTAAGCCGTAGGAAAAGCTCGACATCCTCGTAGTACATGAAAAAAAGCGGGTCGAACCTGAAACCTTTTTCAATCCAAGAGCGATGAATCAAAAAACAACAGCCATCGCTTTGGCCAATCGGTTGCAGTCCAGCTGGAACTTCATGGCGTTTTTTGCCTTCAAACAGATTGTCCATTTTCATCATGGTCAAGTTTAGTTCGCCGGCACTTTGGATGACGGTTTCCTTGTCGCGGTGCCACAGAATCATGGGACTGATGATTCGATTTGGTAGGGCTTCTTTTAGAAGTTGATAAAGAAATTCTGGAGTTGCTTCGGTATCGTTATTGATAGCCAAAAAATATTCGGCTGAACTGAGTTTTAATCCTTCATCGAAGAGTTGGTTGAAGCCGGCGGCAAAACCCAAGTTGTCAGGTGAATCAATGCTATCGATATGAAACTGATGGGCATTCGACTTTAACAGAGATTTGTTTTCTGTGTTTGAGCCATTGTCAAGTAAAAGGAATTTATCAATAAAAGATCTCTGCGTTTCCAAAGATGCTGCACACTGGAAGGCATCATTTATGCCATTGTAAGATAACATGAGAATGCAGCATTTTTGAGTTGGGCCATTCATTTGAATAGGTTCTAAGGCAAAGATTGAATGTTAAACCTTTGTAAAGAAGATTATTTTAGGGCAAGATCTATGGCGAAATTGCAATTTGAGAGCACGGGCACTCAAATCGTCCGAGAGGATGCGTTATAATCTAGGAGTGATTTTTAACTTAGTAAAAAGATGGGTTAAAGCGATCATCGCGAAGGTTAGCGCTAAGCAATTTGCCAACCCTTTTATGCCAACGCCATATTTCATGTAGGCATAAGGTAAGCCTAAAAAATAAAATAATGAACTAAAAATGTTTGGCATCAGATAGGCTACGATGGGGTTTTTTCCGATGCTCACCAACATTTTTGGAGACTTGAGTCCTTTTGCTTCAATTAAAAAGTACAGCAGACAGAAACTTAAACAGTTTATGCCTGAAGATACTAAGGCATAAGCGTCTGTTCCTTGAATCTTACTAATCGTATGGAGGGGACGTATCAAGTAACCCATCACGGTTAAGCCTATGCCAAGAGTGATTATTTCATAACATTTATGATTAATTTTTGAGGATGAATCAATTAAAATCACTCCGATCATCACACCCGTTAAGACGATAAGCGTGTGAGTGCCAAAAATTGTAGGCAAGGGAAAAAAATCATTGCTAATGGATAAAAAGTCCAATGAGCTTGAGTGCTTTCTGTTAATGTAGATCGTTAAGATCAAACCAAAAAATATCCAAAGATAGTTTTTTTTGTTACCACACAGCATATATATGAGCGATGCTCCCAAAGAAGCCCATCCAATTTTGCCCAATATTCCCCACCATGAGTGTGACAACCAAGTGTGATCCTCTTTTCTAAAAATAAATAATAAATAGAGGATGATTAATGCGGCGACAATTCTGGCCGTATTAAAAAAATTTTGATACTCAAAGGGTTTTGTCCAAAGCAAAAACACACTTGAGTAAAAAAAGAATTGCCAAGTGTGTTTGGAAATACCGGAGTGGGTTGAGGAATAATCGGGCAAACTGACCATGACAACTCCTAAAAAAACTAAGGAAGATGTTCTTAGAAACAGCCTTTTGAAAACGTCTAAATAAGAACAGTCGGTTTTATTTTTGAAAGAAAATGGGATTGAGACACCCGTGATGAGCAAGAAACCCGGAAACACCAAATCGACAAAAGTGTAGCGATCCTCCGTTGCCGTAGCATGATAGAGCCAACTTGGAATGTCCTTGAGTCCGGCACAGTAGTTAACAAAGATCATGATGATGATGACCAAGCCTCGAAAGGCATCTAGCGAAGTTAATCTAGAATGGATTGCAATTTTAGGATCTGTATCTTTCATGGCGGATAAGATAAACAGAGTATTCTTTATTTTAAATAGCTATATTATATAATTTTTTATACGTTTTGTCTGATTCTGAAGAAATCATTTTGTGTCGCAGTGACAACCGTGGCGTGTTCCGTTTTTAGATTTGGACGGCATAAAGCATTGATTGTCGTTTAGAAAGAACTCAATGTTGTAGATAAAGCAATTGTATTTCTTGTTCAGTTAAGATTTTATTGAACAAGCGAAACTCATCAATGTAACCTTGAAAATAACCGCTTCCGCTGACGGATCTCCCGAAAAAGGCATTGGTGAAAATGTTGATGCCTGAGGTTCCTCCTGAAGCATCGTTGTCGGTAAAAGCCAATATGCCATCAACGTACACCAGACCTGTTCTTTGACCGTTTCTGATGCCAACGACATGATGCCATTGGTTGTCGTTGTAGCTTCCCGTGATCTCGTAATTGGCATTGGCGCTGCCCGGATCCCACGAGAAAATAATATTTCCTGAGGCTTCCAGTCTGAGGCCCACATGGTCATTGTCATCTGAATCGTTGCCACCGCTAGTATGAAAAATACGGCCATTGGAATTTGATTTAAACCAGCAGCTCAAGGAAAAATTTGACGTGTTGATATCGTAGTCGCTACCGCTGCCGGCTACGATTTCAACATAGTTATCGACGCCATTGAAGTATAGGCCTTTATTCGCAATTCCTTCTTGGCCACTGAAGCTAAACGTTCCTCCGCTGTTTTTTAATGTGCCTGCATTTGATTGTCCAGACTGATCGCTGAGTTGGTTTCCACTCGTGGCATCGAAATTGTACCAAGCTAAAAGACTTGAAGTCACGGGAATATTGCCGCTATAATTGGTGCTTTCCAACACTCGCCATTGTCCACCATCACTTAATAACGTGAGGGATGGCGATAGCGTTTCTCCAGTAGGGAGAATTTCCAAACTGATGTATTGATCAATTGTGTTGCCATTGCCGCGTAAGTAAAGGGTGTTTTGATCCGAGACTTTTTTAATGCGCAGCAATTGTCCCATGTGATTTCCGGCATAGGGCAAGGTGAGTGTGACATCATTGTCGAGTGTATCAACTAATACTACGCTGGTGTTCTGTATGAGGGAGTTGCTTGAATAAGTGAGAAATGAGAACGAAAGTGAGCCGTTGATTTGTAAGTTAGAGCCTGTTGTTGTTCCAGAGCCGATTTTTAAGCCAGTGGTGTTGAGTTGCATTTCTGGGTTTTGATCGCTTTCGACGTCAAATAAAATGGTGCCACTTGAAGATCGAACATCTGCAAACGATGGGGAAGCAACATTGCTGATGAAGGAACACAAAAATAGGCAAATAATTAAATGTTTACTTTTCATAGCTGAATTTAGTTGATGAAACACATATTCACTGCAATTATTAGAGTGCAATTAAAGTTTGCAATGGTTCAAATCAATTTAAGGCAAATTTGAATTTGATTGTTTGTGGAGAAAGAAACTATGGCAACGAGCTTGTTGATAAGCGTGTCAAAGCCATAATGTTCATATCACACTGGTTGGTTTACTTCAAAATGGGCAGGTTGTAGATCATACCTAAATTGGTACTTTTGACTTAAAAGAGAGAGATGACTGACTTTGTCTGAAAAAGTGACAAGAGATCAAGTTGCAAAAGCGGTGGGGGTCTCCCCATCAACCGTGACAAGAGCTTTGAACCATCACCCTGGTATTCCAGAAAAAACCAGATTGAAAATTCAAAAAGCTAGCTTAGAACTAGGCTACATTCCTTCGCAATTGTCCAGAAGTCATTACCAGAATCGAAGTTTTAGATTGGGCTTTGTGATTCCATTTTCACGAGAGGGTGAACAGGTGGAGACTTTGCCAAAAGAGTATTTTTCTAAAGTGTTGATGGGGGCGACAAATTCAGCTTTAAATCAACGTTATAGTATCACCTTAACTCCAGATGAAAATTTAAGTGCCGATGATTTAATTAAAATGGTGAAAGAGAAATCGGTCGATGGCTTCATCATTGTTGGTGGCAAGACGGGTGATTCGCGTTATGCAGCATTATTGGAGCAGGAGGTGCCTTTTATATTGATACATAACTATGAACGAAGCTTGGATGTTTTATATGTCGATATAGACCCCGAGCAGGGCATTCATGAGGCCTTGGTTTACTTAAGAAAAAAAGGCATCTCCAAAGTGGCTTATTTGGGAGCTGGTGATGATTTTATAAACTCGCAGGATCGAGAGTTGGCCATCATCAATGGCTGTAGGAAGTTGAATCTGTCGTGTACAAAAATTGTTCAAAGTCGAGGTTGGTCGCGCGAAGAGGCTTATAAAAGTTGTGAAAAATTCATTGGAGCATCAATGCCAGAGGTGATTTTTTGTGCCAATGACAGAATGGCTTTTGGTGTTATTCAAAAAATGCAGGTATTGGGAAAAAAAGTACCTGACGATATACGTGTGGTGGGTTTTGATCACCAAGACATTGCAACCTTGGTGAGCCCAAAAATTTCAACGATTGAGAATCCTTTTTTTAGTATAGGACAAAAGTCAGCCGAATTATTGATCGCTAAGCTCAATGGAGAAGAGGTTAAAAGCGTGTCGATACGCTCCCGTTTTATAAGTTATGAAAGTGCCTAAATGAGATAGGGTATTTGGACCCTATCTCATGATAGATTTAATATTTAGATATAGTTGTTGATCATATTTTCTAGGTACTCTTGACGACCTGAGATTTGTTTTGGTTCGCCAACTTTTTGAGCGATTTCGGTCAATTGTTCTAAGTCCAATTGGCCTTTTTCAAAGGAAGCTCCATGACCAGCATCAAAACTTGAGTAACGCTCTTTTTTCAATTTCAAATATTCCGATTCATTTAAGATTTTATCGGCAATGATGAGTCCACGCGCGAACACATCCATGGCCCCAATATGACCGTAAAAAATATCGGCTAGATCAGTTGAATTTCTTCTCGTTTTTGCATCGAAGTTAAAGCCGCCTGAACCTAAGCCACCGGCAGATAACACCACCATCATGGCTTCAACGGCATCGTAGATATTGGTTGGGAACTGGTCGGTATCCCAGCCGTTTTGGGCATCACCGCGATTTGCATCGATACTGCCTAGCATGCCCGCATCCGCTGCAACTTGTAGTTCATGCATGAAAGTATGTGATGCCAATGTAGCGTGATTATTTTCGATATTGATTTTAAAGTCGGCGTCGAGTCCGAATTCCCTTAGGAAGCCAATCACGGTAGCGGAGTCGAAATCGTATTGGTGTTTGGTGGGTTCCATGGGTTTGGGTTCAATCAGGAAGGTTCCTTTGAAACCAATTTTACGACCGTAATCACGAGCTTTGCTGAGGAACATGCCAAAGTGCTCGCGTTCTCGTTTCATGTTGGTGTTGAGCAAGCTTTCGTACCCTTCGCGACCGCCCCAAAATACGTAATTCTCACCACCTAAAGCGACGGTGGCATCTAGGGCAGCTTTGACTTGAGCTCCAGTATGCGCGACCACTTCAAAGTTCGGATTGGTTGAAGCGCCATTCATGTAGCGAGGGTTGGAGAACGCATTTGCGGTGCCCCAAAGCAATTTAATGCCAGATTCTTTTTGCTTTTGAAGAGCACGGGCGGTCATCGTTTTTAAATGTTCTTCTGACTCTCGAACGCTACTGCCTTCAGGTGCCATGTCGCGATCGTGAAAGCAGTAAAAAGGTGCGCCAAGTTTGGATGTAAATTCGAAAGCGGCGTCCATTTTGTCGTTGGCAATGTCCATTGGATTGCTACTTTGAGTTAACCAAGGTAAATTTTGAGTGCCAGGTCCAAACGGATCTGCGCCGGTGCCACAGAACGTATGCCAGTAACAAACCGCAAAGCGAAGGTGGTCTTTGAGTGTTTTTCCAGCTACGACTAGATTTTCATCGTAGTAGCGATAGGCAAGAGGATTTTTTGACTCTTTTCCTTCAAAGGCAATTTTTCCAATGCCTTTAAAGTATTCAGTTTTTCCGATGACGACGTTGATGGACATGTTGTGAGCTCCTAGTGTGGATATGGTATTACGACAATTTATGCACTATAGTGCAAAAGTCAACATGTTTTTTAATTGTTTTTTTATTCACCTAGACTTTGTGTAGTGATAGAAGGCAAAACCTTGGGTGCTGTCATCGAGGCACTCGAATAAAAACAAGGATTTGATGCCAGATTAAAGAGATTCAGCTTTGAGTTTGAACTTCAAGCACAAGTTTTAACTCGGGTCTTGGTCAAATTCAGGTTTCGATAATGATTTTTGCAGCCTTGATTTCTTTGGCCAACTCAGGTAACCCTTCAATGAGTTGAGATGGGTCTAGCTCCAAATTGACCCAATCTTCATCGTAGCATTTTTTCCTGATGGATTTGTAGCTTAGATCGCATTCTGATAAGGCATTGGCGAGGAACACGGCTGATTCAATTTTGCTGCCTCGTCTTTTGCGGCCATCTAAAGCGTCGATCACTTCGTTGAACTCAGAGCCTAAATTCCACTGATGTGACAAGTATAGTGTGATACTATAAGCATTGAACCCCATTTTGTCTTTCATGTAAACTTGAGGGTGTTCTTCATCTTCCTCGGCTTGAATCTTAACTTCTTGCAGGGATTGAGGAATGTGATAAAGCAAGACAAATTCACCTACATCGTGAAGCAAACCCGCAAAAAAAGCGTTTTCATACTCTTGGCGAGGTGCGTTGACTTGTTTTAATAACCAACGACTTGTCACTGCAACTTCAACCAAGTGTGAGAGCAATTGCTGAGACTGTTTATAATGTTTTTTTGAAATAGTGGCGCTGATGGCGAGTATTTCATAAGCAAGGGCAATCGATCTGATCATGTCAAAACCCAACATCATGATGGCATGTTGAAGATTGCTGAGTTTATGAACGGGAGATATGTAGGATGAGTTGACCAAGCTCATGATTCGAGCCGACAAAATGGGAGTTGTTTCTAGTAACTTCACGATCGTTGCGGGGCTGGTGTCAGGGTTTGTCGTGGCAGCAATGATTTTTCTGACGGTGGGAGACAGTTGCGGCATTTCGCCAAGCATGTGCAGCCAGAGATCGACAATCTCTTCAGTTTTGTGGGAAAGGTAGCGAGATTGGATATGATCCATTTCATCCAAGGCCAGTTGGTTGAGAACGCCAATGCCAAAATGTTCATGGACATCGGTGATACATTCCACTTCAAGTTCAAGTGGATTGCCTTTATTGATTTTATTAATGATACGCTGACACAGTTCGGGGCGCTCCATGATTTTTTTTACAATTTCAGAATCATCCGCTTTTCGAGTGATGTAAGCTCTCAAATCGTTCCAGTAGAACAAGCTCTCTTGAGCATCGAGTTGTTGAAAATGCATGTGTTGTGTCATGCCCGTCTTTAAAAATAGAGGGTAGTTCTTAACTTCAATTCTTTATTTGCAAAGGTTTTCACAAATGAGTGATACAAAAATAGGGAGAAGTTTTTCATGATAGTTTCATTCATTTAGGGAGGCAATTATTTAATTTGCCTGAAAAGACTTTAGTTTTGTGTCTTTGTGAGTATGATCAAAGTTAATGAATATTTTGAGGTCAAGGGTTTGAATTATTTTTTGCGATGGTTTTTATTGGTGTTAAGTTTTGAGGCGAGTTTGACCTCAGCACCTCTTCAATCCGTGCCCACATATGTCAATGAAGTTGAGGCGATGACCATGAAGAGTTACCAACTTCAAGGAGAGTATTTGTCTATTCTGCCGTCGAGTTTTGACGCCTTGCAAATTGTCGCCTTGGCAGGAGACAGATATAGGGTGGTGGTTTATCCTGAAGGATTGCCTTCAAAGGAAACTAAAGATCAAAAAGTATTGATTTCAGAGGTGTTACAAGAGCAATTGTATCAAAAAACAATGGGGTTTCAAAAAATAAAGCGAGTTAGTCCAACGATGGGTTTGAAGCCACCCGCTAAAGCAAAAATCATATTTGTGGAGGGCAAGGGTGACTTTGATGGCGAAGTGAATGGTGACTTTTTAAGGGCAGGAGCGAGTTCAAAATTTGAAGTAGGTTCATTTTATATGCATTTAGAGTTTAAGTTGCCTTATAAGCCTGACCGAACTCCAAGCAGCCAAGACAGGGGCAATAGTGGCGTGTATATTTTCAATCGTTATGAGATTCAGGTTTTAGACACATTTGGATTGGATTTGAATGAAGCTAACAATCCAGGAACACTGGAGTCCGAAAAAGAACGTTGGTGTGGTGCTTTGTATAAAACGAAAGCTCCAATGCTGAATATGGCCTTACCACCCTTGGATTGGCAAACTTATGACATCAATTTCAGTGCACCTGAATTTGATGCAGAAGGCAAAAAAGTGATGAATGCAAAAATCAGCGTGCGGCATAATGGCGAGTGGATCCATAGTGATTTGGTGCTAGAGCAGGGCACGGGAGCTGGAGCTAAGAAAGTAGAAGTTGCAAGGGAGAGGATTTATTTTCAAGACCATGGCAATCCTGCCGAATACCGTAATGTCTGGTTGATTGAAAAAGAGTAATGGAGCTGAGTTGTTGCGGCTATAGTGAACATTAAAAATCCTCTCTAGAAGATAAGTTGGATTGTTCTGTGCACGAGTAGTGTAGAATTATCAATTCATATAGCGATAATTTGTTTAGATTGTTTTCATTAAAGGAGAGGTGATGAGGTGGACGATTCTTTGCATGGTCACATGCTGTTTATGTGCGTTTGGCGCGAATGATAAGCCCGCGCCTCCAAAGAAGCCCAGTCGACCAGAGCCGCCAACTCGTCCTTTTGATGCACCAGAAGCTCCTGCTTTCATCAGATTGGATGGAAAGCCCGGAGTGAATCCGCCGCCGGATGCGATAGGCGATTTTTTAATGGGCCCCAATTACTTACCAGCACCTGAATTTAAGGTGGTAGAAGGGGTTCCCCAAGGAAAGGTTGAACAGTTCACTTTATATTCAAAAGATGGAACACTATTTAATCCTGGTATTGCTCGGCATGAGTTTGGTACAGTCGACCCCAACAATCCTAAAACGTTGATTGTTGAAACTCATCCGATTGATTACACACGCACGATCACCGTTTATATCCCAGCGCAATATCAAAAGGGAAGCGCGGCTCCTTTTATGGTTACGCATGATGGCCCTAAATTGGGACATCCTGATATGAATACGGCGCACGTTCTTGATAACTTGATTGCGCAACGTCGGATTCCCGTCATGATCGTGATTATGGTTGCCAATGGTGGCGGAGATGCTCAGGGGCATGAGCGTGGTCGTGAATACGATACGATGTCGGGGTTATATGCTGAGTATATTGAAACTCACGTTTTGCCTGAGGTTGAAAAGAAATACGAGGTTAAATTAACCAAAGATCCAGATGGACGGGCGACCATGGGCACGAGCTCTGGCGGCTCAGCTGCGCTTATTATGGCTTGGTATCATCCTGAACTTTATCATAGAGTGTTGACATTTTCAGGCACTTTTGTCAATCAACAATGGCCTTTTAATCCAGACACTCCAGATGGGGCTTGGGGATTTCACAATAAACTTATACCTGAGAGCGACCCCAAACCGCTTCGTATCTTTTTGTCCGTGGGTGATCGCGATAATTACAACCCCAACGTCATGCGTGATGGTATGCACGACTGGGTTGAAGCTAACCATCGAATGGCGAAGGTGCTCAAGGCTAAAGGCTATCAATACCAATATATTTATTGTCTGAATGCTGGGCATGGCATCAAACCAGCTCGAGAGCAAATGTTTCCGCATGCTTTGGAGTGGTTGTGGAAAGATTATAAGGTGCAGTGAATTCGGCTGAGTTGAAGCTCAGGCAGTGCTCATTTTAGTTTAGATTTTATCTTGTATTGAGAGGGGGGGGCAAGCTATTAAACTAATTCAAAATCTTTTAGGTATTTTTCCATGTATCACATTTCTCCCCTGCAAGTAGAGCGATTAAAATACTCTCCCAAACTACCTGTTATTTTAGCTAATTCTCTAAAAACTATTGAGTTGGTGGAAAATGAGAGGACAACGGCTATCGGCGATGTTGAGGCCTTGCGTGCATTATTTCCCAATACGTTTGGTCAACCAAACTTGAGCTTTAAAGCGGGAATGACGAATAAAAACGAGGCTTATCGCGTAGGTGTGGTCTTGTCGGGTGGTCCTGCTTCTGGGGGGCATAATGTAATTTTGGGTCTGTTCGATGCGTTGAAATCGCTCAATCCAGATAATAAATTATTGGGCTTTAAAAAAGGACCAGGCGGTATTGTCGATAACGATGTGATGGAGATTACCGCTGAAATTGCCGATCGCTTCCGCAACACAGGCGGGTTTGACATCATCATGAGTGGTCGCACTAAAATTGAGAGCGATGAGCAATTCATCGCCTGTTTGAAAAATTGCGAGGCTTTAGGTCTGAAAGCTCTTTTGGTGATTGGAGGCGATGATTCCAACACGAATGCGGCCTTGTTGGCAGAGTATTTTAGAGCTAAGGGTTCGAGCGTGAATGTGATTGGAGCTCCCAAAACAATAGATGGCGATTTGAAAAACGAACAGATTGAAGCGAGTTTTGGCTTTGACACGGCCTGCAAAACCTACGCTGAATTAGTGGGAAATATCGCTCGTGATGCTATTTCTTCAGTTAAATATTGGCATTTTATTAAATTGATGGGTCGCAGTGCCAGTCACATCGCCCTAGAGGTTGGCTTGCAGACTCAAGCAAACTTGACGTTGATTGGTGAAGAAGTCAAGGCAAAGTCCCAGACGCTCCAACAAGTGGTGCAGCAAGTTGCGGAGGTTGTCGCGCAGCGTTCCAAGCAGGGCAAACAATATGGTGTTATACTCATACCGGAAGGCCTGATTGAATTTATTCCGGAAGTGGGCCGTTTGATCTCAAACTTAAATGACAGCATGGCACATCATGAAGCTGAGTTTAATGCTCTTGGTGATAATGAGGTCCAACTTGCCTATGTGATCACCCTGTTGGATCAGGCTGACGCCGATTTGTTTAAATCGCTGCCATTGAATATACAGATGCAATTGATAGCTGAACGTGACCCTCATGGAAATGTTCAGGTATCCTTGATCGAAACGGAGCGGTTATTGTCGGAAATGGTGTTGAATCATCTAGCCGCGATGAAAGCCAAGGGACAGTACAGTGGTAAATGCACGGTGGTCCACCACTTTTTTGGCTATGAGGGCAGATGTGCCGCGCCTTCTAACTTTGATGCAGATTATGCCTATGGTCTGGGCACGGTGGCTTGTTGTCTCATCAATCAAGGCAAAACGGGTTATATAGCTTGTTTGAAAGAGTTGCACTTGGCCGCTGAGTCATGGGTGCCAATGGGCATTCCACTCACTTCAATGATGAACATGGAAAAGCGCCACGGAAAAGATAAACCTGTGATAAGAAAAGCTTTGGTAGAACTTGACGGTGCGCCATTTAAAACATATACTAAATACCGAACGACATGGGCGATCGAAGACGCGTACATTTTTCCTGGGCCAATTCAATACTTTGGACCAAGCTCTGTTGCCGATGCAAAAACCATTTCCCTTAATCTGGAAAAAAACGCAAAATGACAAAAGAGATCAAAATTCTCCTGCTCACCTTCCTAGCTTTGGTTGGAGGAATCGTCTATCTAGAGGTTCAAAAGCGGAATGTAGATAAGCCGATGGAGCCTTTTAAGGAAGAGGTGAAGTTGGTTAAGCCCGAGCCTATCAAGGTGGTGATGAAGGACCCTAACGAAGTTAAGCCCAAAGTGGAACCGCCTAAAGTTCAACCTGTTCCGGCAAAGCTGGTGATTAAACCTGAACAGCCTACAGTTAAAGCGGTGGTGACGGCTAAACCTAGTCCTGCTCCTGTGCTTGCTCCTGAGCCTATTGCAAAGCCGCTTGAAAAACCTCAACCAAATGCTGCGGGTGCCAATGACAATAAAAATTTAAGTGTAGATGTCTTAGGAGCAAAAACTGCCGTAAATGTAAATTCAAATATTCCCAAAAGTTATGTGGTTAAAAAAGGTGATATTTTAACTCAGGTAGCGGAAAGGGAGCTAGGTAGCATTCATTTTGTTGCAGAAATCATTGAGAAAAATCCTGAATTGATACCAGATCGACTTTTAGTGGGTGTGGAGTTGGTGATGCCAGAGAGGGACATTTTGTTAAAAAAAGCAGAGAGACTCAATGACAAAATCAAGCACTTTCAAGTTGAGGGAGGCTACGAGATTAAAAAAGGCGATAACCTCTATTCTATCTGCAAGGAGCAATTGGGATCCACTAAAAGGGTTTCGGAAATCATCGACTTAAACCCTGGACTCAATCCTCAAGCTTTAAGAGTGGGTGATAAAATTCGCTTGCCCAAGTGAGGCTACCTAGATTTATTTGGGTTTACGCTAGAATCGAATCTTTAGGTCATTGACTAGATGAGTCAAAAAAAGAGGATCACCTACTACTTGGCCATGTGCTATTTTGCCATGAGCGCAGCTCTTTTTTTCGTATTCATCTATACTTATAGTTATTATTTCTATAAAATCCAAGAGCAAATGATCGTTGAGAAAGCTCGTAAAAGCGAGGAGCTTTCGCTTAAGATTGCGATGGAAAGATTTGTTTCGCTGCAAGGTCGTTACGAATTGAGGAAAGATCTTCACGATCGTTTAGCGAGAACGATGGCAAGAGATAAATTGGATGATTTGGTGATCGCTTTGAATTCAAAGAGCGACCCTGTGCCGTTGCCAAAAGCGCTCCAAGATGAGAAAAAAGTTGACCCTGCGGCGATTTTTATCGAGGACAGCGCCCCTGTGTTGAAGGAAGAGCCGGCTTTAAAACCCATTTCTAAAAATGAACTTGAAAAACCATTTTTAGATGTGTTTTCTAGAATGTCGATGAATGGAAAAGACCTTGTCGATTTAAGGCGTTTTACCAAGGGCATGGAGCAAATTGTCGACATTAGTTATATTTTGGTGGATAAACGCAAGGTTAAGCTTTATAAAGGTGAGGAGGTGTTTGATTGGGAGATACGCGCTTACGCGGTGCCTTTTCAAGAAAAAGAAGATAGTTTTGCGAAGAAATTTGAGGTTTTAAAAAATGATCCGGACATTCAGTTGGAGCGTTTTGCCATTTTTCAAGAAGGGGGTACAACCGCTCTTTATGAAGGTAAGGATTTTGAGGTTGAGCGAGACTTAGTGTCTTATACTTTTGAGAAAGCTGGTAAACAAAACAAAACTTATTACGAAGCGACGATGGCCAGTGAGATGGCTCTCAACCAAGGTAATGATGAATATTGTTTAAAACTCACATCGTACATGGTTCATCCTGAGTTAAAAATTGCCATGGTGAGTTCAAAAAATATTTTCGAATCCGACTGGACACAATTTTCGTTTATTGAAAGGAACCTGATTCCCATTTTGGCGTTCATGATTTTAGCTTGGATTGTATGTCCTATTTTAGCTTGGATCGCTTACAAAAAGGCCTCTCAGTTTCAGTTTAATCTGACGGTCGATTTGGATGGCGAAGAAGAGGTGTCTTCTTTGCCAAAATATACAAAAATGACCGCTTCATCTCAGTTGGAAGTGACTCCTCATGAAATTGAGGCAAAAGATCAAGACCTTGAAAGTGAGCAACAAGAGGTGACTGAAGTTAAAAAAACAAAGGATAAGGCGGGGCTCACCTTCGCCGATTTAAGCAAGCAAACTCAAGCGTCTATCAAGTTAGAGGCGAATACCCTGCAGTTGGAATCTAAGGATCTCGACGTTATTCGCGACAATAATATTCGCAAGAGCACAGGTAGTTTTAATCGTCACAAAGATGAGGAAAAAGACACTGACTACCTAGCAGGGGTGCAATCTGAGGTGTTGAAATCTTTGATCAAAAAATTGAGGCAAGAATAGATGTACCTTCAATACTGGGGCTTGTCTGAAATACCTTTTAAAAACACGCCAGATCCGAAATTTATTTTCTATTCACGCGAACATGAAGAGGCCTTGGTGCGTTTGTTGTACGTGGTGACAGAGGGTCGAGGTGGCTTGTTGTTGACTGGGGAATACGGTTGCGGCAAGACCCTTCTTAGTCGTGTTTTCTTGAAAGAATTGAATGAGAGTAAATTTTTGGTGGCGTTGATCACGAATCCGAATCTTACGGATGTCGATTTTCTGAGAGAGGTGCTTTACCAATTGGGGGTAGAGGTGAAATCCAATATTAAGGTTGAATTGCTGCATGAAATGGACAAATTGGTCTTGAGAACCCATCAGTCAGGTCGTTCTATCGTGATTATTGTCGATGAAGCCCAGCAGGTGGACGATCCCAAAACCTTTGAAGAGATTCGCCTATTGCTCAATTATCAACAGTATGATGAGTTTATGGTTTCTTTGGTTTTGATGGGACAACCAGAATTGCGCGAGAAAGTTGCCAGCATCCCCCAATTGAAACAAAGATTGGGAATGAGGTACCATTTACAGGCCTTAAATTTAGAGGAATGTCATCGTTACATCGATCACAGATTAGATGTTGCCGGACAAACAAGATTGATTTTTCAGAAAGAAGCTAAAGATGCGGTCTATGAATACTCAAAAGGGACTCCTAGAGAGATCAATAATATTTGTGACATGGCTTTGCTGACGGGATTTGGTTATAACTCTGCTTCGATTGACGCTTCGTTGATTCAAATGGTGGTGGAGGATATGTCGCTGGAAGTGGCGGAGTCCTAAAATGGTAGACATCACCAAAATTGTAGAGAAAGGCATAAAAGAACAGGCCGAGCTGGGACAAAATCAATCCGTTTCAGAATCTGATCAAGCGAAAGACAATAAAAATAAATCTGAAAAAACAGTCTTGGACGATCTGTTTGGAGACAAGAATACCATTAAGGTGAAGTCAGAAAAAAGTAGTGTGCAGTATTCGAGAAAATTAGGACAAATTTTCGGAGTCGATGAGAGCAAAAATGGCTAAAGACGACATTGATGATTTGTTGCAAGAGTGGGGAGAGGATTCGATTCCTTCCGATGGCGCTGTAAATTCAGATGAAGCCGGTGATTGGGAAGGTATCAGTCCTGAAGAAATGTCGGAGCTCGAGCAAACTACGGTGGAGGACGTGGATGATCAAGATGAAGACTGGGGAGCTGATTCAGATTTGGAAACAGATTTTCCGGAAACTAAAGTTGAAGTTGAATTTCCAGAGACCACTGCTAACGAGGCGGCGAGCTCAGGTTTAACGGAGGGAGCGACTAAAAGCATTGATAATTTACTAGATGACGTCGATTTTACTTCAAATAAAGTGGTCTCCGAGCCAGAAATAGATGACGTTGAAGAGGTCGAAAACTCGGAAGAGGTGAATGAAGCGGATTGGGGAGACGATGAATCCATAAGCGAGACTGAGGCAGAAGCTTCGGATGCAACTTCTGATCTTGATGGCA
>Ga0172372_10006592_pt1 | contig 15817 bp, 16 predicted proteins | sample LakKiv5m_2_FD_114544 | JGI IMG/M metagenome (GOLD analysis project Ga0172372, IMG submission 114544) | Freshwater microbial communities from Kabuno Bay, South-Kivu, Congo - kab_092012_9.5m | ecosystem: Environmental > Aquatic > Freshwater > Lake | place: Democratic Republic of the Congo...
ATTGGCGCCATAGGTTGAGCGTCTAACGAATGAATGGCACCGTCCCACATGAAACTACTGCGATAAGCTAGATTGAAAAGGGGCGGTGCATTGCGCGTTCCCACTCGGTCATAAATGCCATGACTAAGAGCGTGATCGGTGTGTGCAAAGCCGGTGTATGACAAATGACAACTTGCGCACGATATGGTATTGTTTTCAGAAAGAAGCGGATCGTAAAATAAGAATCGTCCCAAGGCAATCTTTTCCGATGTTAAGGTGTTCTTCGATTCATCGTAAATTTTTGCTGGCCAGATGGGCGTTTTGAATGAAGGGCCCATATAGAACGCACACAAACCAATGCTTGTAATAAAAAGAAAAGCTAAACTCTTTTTCATTGAATTCGAACCACGGAAATTCCTTTCTCAATCGCATCCATAAACTGCGTGGTTGCAGGCGAAGGCGACATGAGTTTGTTTATCTCACTTGAGGTAGCAAAATCTAAGAAAGGTTTAATGTCAATATACAAGGTTGTGCTTTTAGCTACAGCTTTTGTATTCAGGCTCGGTAGCGAAAGTCGCGGTGATATGAGTTGAACATGTTCGCGCGATGAGAAATTGGCACGTTCAAATCCACCTAAATGCAAGCTGTATTCTTTCCCATTCCAACGGCCTTCAAACTTAAATTGAATGTATCCGCTTTGCCACGACCAATACATGCCTTTACTCGGATCTAAATCATCGCCATGCACACCTTCGGCATTGGTAAGTGAATCCACTCCTAGATTGAATATCAATTTTTCCGGAACTTCATTGACAAGGTAGTTCCATTGAAGACTAGCCGGGTTGTTGTAATCCAACAAACGATATCCCGCATCAAATCCAACCAATCGACCGTCATTTTTCACGGCTTTGATATTGCCGATATAACATTTCAAATTGCGCACTTCCAATTCTTTCGTGTCACTCAACGGATGATTGTCGTACACAAAACACACATGAAAATCTATGGACAGTTGGGTTTTTTCAAATTCAGACACAACGGCGTAATGGTCAGAGATGTATTCGTTTGGTAATTTGTTTTCATTGCAAACGGAATAAGATGTAGGTCGAAATCCGTTGGAACGGTAGAGCACGTAGTCGATGCGTGGCTTGTTGTCCATGCCGTGATTGAAGCCGTTGAATGTTCCCACTTGGGCTTGTTTTTCAGGACAACTGTCGAATAGGTTTTCGCGAAGCACCTGAATGCCTCTATCGGTTTCAATCGAGTTGAAATCGCCCATGACAAAAAGAGTGGTCTCAGATGAAAAAGTTTTCACGTAGTTCGAAATCATTTCAGCACTGTGGGCGCGGGCTTCGGTACCTACATGATCCCAATGCGAATTAATAACAACCAAAGTGTCTAAGGTTTGTAAATCAAAAAGCACGGCAACCGTGGCAATGCGCTCACACGCGGCATCCCATCCTTTGCTAGGTTCGTGCGGAGTTTCAGAAAGCCAAAAACACTCTTGTCGAATCAGCTGAAAGCGTTCTTGTTTGAAATAAATAGGAGCGAACTCTCCCTTGGTTTTTCCATCTTCTCTTCCCACGCCAATACGCAGGTAGGTTGAAGGTGTTTGTGATGAAAGAAATTCATCAAGCTCAGAGGCCTGATTGAATAATGCTTCTTGAATGCCAATGATGTCGGCGTTTTCGTCTTTTAAGAATTGTTTAACTCGCCCAGAGCGGTTTACCCAACTGTTGCTTCCATCTTGGGCATTGTCATACCGAATGTTGAAGGTAATCAGCTTCAGCGGAGTGAATGCCTTGCTTTGGCCGTCATTGGGAAGTGCGATTCCCAAGCAAATAAGGAGGACACTAGTTTTTATGAAGCCATCCCAAAATTTCATCGCTCTCAATTTTATATCTCTTTAAAAATAACTAAAAAAGCCACCCGAAGGTGGCTTTTTATCAAGAGGGGAGAAGATTATTTGCTTTCTCCGTCCATTTTCTCTTTCAAAGCAGCAAGAGCGTCTAAGTCACCTAAAGTAGATTTTTCTACTTGAGCGTTAACCGCTTTCACAGCTGTGTTGTTGTCAGCACCAGGCTTGTTAGCACCAGCACGTTTTGGTTTAGCGTCAGCGCTGATTTCCTCTGGCTTCCAAGTTTGGGTGTGAGAAACAGCGATCTTACGTTGGTTTTTGTTGAACTCAAGAACGATGAAGTCAAGAGTTTCTTCCACTTTCGCAGATGAACCATCTTCTTTCTTCAAGTTTTTGTTCAAGCAGAAACCTTCAAGACCGTATTGAAGAGCCACGATAGAGTGGTTACCTTCTTTCTTCACGATTGTTCCTTGGTGCTTAGTACCTTCAACGAAAACAGTTTCGAATACATCCCATGGGTTTTCTTCGATTTGTTTGTGTCCTAGGCTAATCTTGCGTCCTTCACGGTCAAGTTCCAAAACAACCACGTCCATGCTGTCGCCGATAGCGCAGAATTCAGATGGGTGCTTGATTTTCTTAGCCCAAGAAAGGTCAGAGATGTGAACTAAACCGTCGATACCTTCAGCCAATTCGCAGAATACTCCGAATGTAGTGAATGCACGAACTTTAGCAGTGTGTTTGCTTCCAACAGCGAAACGTCCTTCGATACCTTCCCATGGATCAGCAGATAATTGCTTAAGACCAATGCTTAATTTGCGCTCGTCTTTTTCCATGCTAAGGATAACCGCTTCAACTTCGTCGCCTACTTTCAAGAAATCTTGAGCAGAACGTAAGTGAGAGCTCCAAGACATTTCAGAAACGTGGATAAGACCTTCAACTCCAGGAGCAATTTCAACAAATGCACCGTAGTCAGCAAGAACTACCACTTTTCCTTTTACTTTTTGTCCAACTTCAAGAGTATCTTGAATAGCATCCCATGGGTGAGAAGTCAATTGTTTCAAGCCAAGAGCGATACGCTTCTTGTCATCATCGAAGTCAAGAATAACCACGTTGATTTTAGAATCTAATTGAACAATCTCTTCAGGGTGAACGATACGTCCCCATGAAAGGTCAGTGATGTGGATTAATCCATCTACGCCGCCAAGGTCAACGAATACACCGTAGCTTGTGATGTTTTTAACAACACCTTCCAATACCTGACCTTTTTCAAGACCAGACATGATTTGTTTTTTCTGTTCTTCCAATTCAGCTTCGATAAGCGCTTTGTGAGAAACAACTACGTTTTTGAATTCGTTGTTGATTTTCACCACTTTCAATTCCATGATTTTTCCAACGTAAACGTCGTAGTCACGGATAGGCTTAACGTCGATTTGAGAACCTGGAAGGAATGCCTCAATACCAAATACGTCAACGATAAGACCACCTTTGGTGCGGCATTTAACCTCACCTTTAATGATTTCACCGCTTTCAAGAGCGCTGTTCACATTACCCCAAGCGCTGAATAAGCGTGCGGTTTTGTGAGAAACGATTAATTGTCCGTTTTTGTCTTCTTGTAATTCAACGTAAACTGGAACGCGGTCACCAGCTTTTAAGTCTGGATTGTAACGGAATTCAGTTACAGGAACTACACCTTCAGATTTGTAGCCAATGTTGATGACTACTTCTTTCTTTCCAACAGAGACAACAGTACCTTCGATTACTTCTTTTTCAGCAATAGTCGAAAGGGTGTTTTCATACAACTCGTCATATTTCTGACGGTCAGTTGTGGTGTAACCACCAGCAGCTTCGTATGCATCCCAGTTAAATTCACCGCTAGCAGTCATATACTCAGCATCGTCAGCGGTGCTGTATAACTCTAGAGGTTCTTCAGCAGCAACTTCTTCTTCTACGATTGGCGTAGTGTTAACTGCTTGGTTGTTTGTGTTTTCAGCTTCTTCAGCTGGATTTAAATTTTCTGCCATGTGGCATGTTTAATTTGTATTTCATTCGCCAAGGCACGCGTGTGGAATGAAAGGGTTATTATTTTACAGTAACTCAGCGTCTTGTTACCGCCCCAAAAGGGAGCGCGAATATACGAAGAAAATCTTGATTTCTAACGGATTGAGTAATTTTTCTCACTCTCTTTTGGGCATGCCCCTACGGGTCGGGCTATTCGTTCCAAGTCCTCGCGGTTTTCAACCGCTCCGGGCTTTCCACTGCTATCCCTCATGCAATCTTATTCATTCTGTTTCTCCCTATGTTTCTCACTCTATCTCTTCCTATTCTTCGCCTACCTTTTCTACAGTAGGAACGCTGTAATCAGAAAATCCGTCGAAGACCCTCGTCGCAGACCTTCGCGATGAAATCGCCTTCGCAACGCATGTCGCCTTCGCAACGCATGTTGCCTTCGCAACGCATGTTGCCTTCGCAACGTAATTCATGATAGGCATTTCACCCTTTCAATACCCAAACATAAATCACCGCCCATATTAAGCCGAAAAACAAAGCGACATAAACGGCATTCATATGCTTTTTCAAATCGCGTTTAACAACCAATCGGAAAAGCACCCAAAGAATAAAAATTAGGCTAAATGCAATAGGGAGATAAAGTCTAAACATAGTCCGTGAGTGTTTGATGTACCTAAAATTGAAATCCCATCTTAATTCCAAAGTTCGAATTAAAGAAATGATTATTCGGATCTGAATACGTGTAGTACAGTCTCGGTGAATACCCAATTCCTAAGAATCCGCCAAAATTCTTCGGCGTAATACGAAGTCCACACCAGGCATTTACGTTCACGAAAGAGATGGATTTGTAAAAATAGCTTGTCGGATAAATGCCCAATTCAGCTTGTAATACTGAAGGGCCGATCAGAAAAAGACTTCCCGTATGAATACCGTAAATGGGTCTGTCCGTTGGGTCTGAATCATCGGCGTATTCATTTATTCCGCCGCCTGCATAACTGAGAATGTCAATCCATTTTGTGTCCACCAATTTGTAAGTATGATGAAACGAAACCAAGGTTTGTCCACCAACTTGAAATGCAATTGCGTTTCTCGTGCTATCTACTTGACCTATTGCAATTCCATTAGAAATGGCGAATAGGAATAGCAATCCTGAAATTTGCAAATATGTTTTGCCTTTCAATGCAAACATCCGACGAAGATTTTCGATTTCATCACGTGCGTTTCTGGGATTGTCATACGTAGCGATTTCAATGCCGAGTCAGCTTTTGCTTTGTTTTCGTAAATCCCTGAGACCAACGCAAAGGTTAGACTGTCGGACTGTTCATCGTAAAATGCTAAATATTCAATGCTTAAATGTTCAGATGGAAACCTACGGGGGAAATAGCTTCCCGCGTAAATTTCGTCTTCATCTGATTCCGACAAAATCAACTTTTGTCGCTGTTCATTAAAATACCTTCCCATCGTATCAATGGGTAGGGAAGATGTATGATGCAGTTGCTCCATAGCTCTTCGTAGGTCGTGATAGTTTTTTCCTGTTTTGCTAATAACCACATAGTAGGTAGCGTATTCATCATTCGAAGTGCTACGAAGAGATTTACAAGAAATTATACTTGCGGCTAAGAGAAATGCAACGATTAATTTCATTGCAGCGGGAAATTCAGCATCCAACGAATTCCGTATTTATCGAGACAGCAACCCCAAAGCGCTCCCCAAAATTGTTCTGCTAAAGGTGCCATTTCCGTAGAACCCTCCGAAAGTAAAGCAAAGATTCGTTCCGTTTCCTCGCGCGATGCGGGTTCTAAACTAATGGTTGTGTTATTTCCAATAATGGTTTTGTGTCCCATGCTTTCCAAATTGTCGGTTCCCATGATTTCAACGCCATTAAATAAGGGAAGGGCCACATGCATAATTTTTCGTTTGTCCTCGTCAGAAAGCGGGGGCATCCCTTCAGGTGCAGGCATGTCACCCATACGAGCCATTTCTGCACTGAATTCAGTTTTGAAAACCGATTTGTAAAATAAGAATGCTTCCTCTGCTGTTCCCGGGAAGTTCAAATAGATAGAAACTTTAGCCATGATTTTTTTTGTGAAAGATAAGTACGTACGCAAGCTTGAAGAGCGTGAATCAGATTTTTCTTCTCGCTATTCTTTGATAGCCACGCGAGCTATTTTTCCAGCTTCGATCCAAAAACAAAAACAGGCATTCCTAAATAGAAAGATTCTCGCATGATGTGCATGCCGTTCTTTTTCGCAACATTCATAGAATCGGTGTTCGATTGATGAATGATGGAAATGAAATATGGCGCTAGTTTATTCACCTCGCCAAAGTGCTTTAAATGTTTTGCTGCTTCCGTTGCATAACCTTTTTTCCAATAAGCTGGAATAAACGAATAGGCGATTTCATATTCTATCAGACCATCAATTTCGCGAGGTATTATTCCAGCAAGACCAATAAAATTTCCTGATGATTTTTCAATCACAGCCAGAGAACCAAATCCTTGGTTTTTGTACCGTTCCATCTGCATGTTAATCCAATCGGCAGCAAGAACTTGATGCTCTTTCGTTACATCTATTCCCAAGTATTCCAGTCGGTCGTTTTTATGAAAAAAAGTAAGCCACAGTGGAATATCCTCTGCGGTTACTTTTCTAAATATCAATCGTTCCGATTCTTGGTTGAAGTAGGACATAGTGGCTGGATGTAAATGAAAAACTATGAATTAGAAGCTGTTTCAAAGGCTACCCAGGCGAGGAAGGCAAGCCAGGCTAATCCTTTAATGAGGAAAAAAAGGAATCCCAACCAACCGGCTGCTTTTAACCGTTTTTTCCATTTTGCATTCATGAAGCGAAAATATGCCATTCGTGGCTACTATTCATTCGTTTTAACCACTTCCAAAAGTTCACTTTCAAAGATGGCAGCTGGGGAGATGACTATTTCTTCCGTTGGAATAGAATCGCCGTAACGTTCTTTCATTTTTTGTTGAACCACCTCGTGGGTCAAATCAAAGTCACGCAGATGCTGAAGCTTTCCAATTTCAATGCCGGTAGCTCGATGGTAAATTTTCCAAATCAACTCTGAACAATAGATTTTATCGTCTGACCACTCGAAGGTTGAATCGTATTTCTTGCCTTTAAATTTTTCACTTTCCTGCTTCATTTTCTGCAAAACATCGAGGGTAATAATTTTTTCAGCGTTCTTCAGGCGTTTAATAACGTAGTGCCCGTCTTTACCTCGTGCAATCCATTGTTCAAGCGGTGTTGATTTTACCGGTTGAATGGCTTCAAAAACATAGAACTGACCATTCTCCTTCAGCAGAATACCACAATGAGAGTATTTCGAGTTTGTAGCAAGCTGAATGGCCTTGCTTTGCTCAGAAAGCGAAGTCTGAAAGATGAGGTCACCCTCTTTGAGAAGTTCACTTTGAACTAATTCGTTAACCTGTGTTTTGGCTTGTTCAAGCTGGTGTTTAGGTTCATGTAAATGCTGTGAAATATAGAACCCTGCTAAAACAACTAATACGGTTAATCCTAGAAAGATTATTCCTTTTTTCATGTATTGTTTGATTGATAATGATATGATTTTTCAATTTCAAGTAATAGGTATGTCTAAAGTCTAAGTCGAAATATTTCAATTTAATCTATCTAGCAGATAGCATTATTATTCAGTCGTTCAATTCAATAAGCTTCTCAACTTCGGCAATGCCGTTGGTCCAATGCCATGCAAAGCTAATAACGCTTCATCGCTCCATTTATTTAATGCCGATAATGAATTAATACCCGCCGATTTCAACGCGCGTTGTGCGGGCGCACTCAGCTTCGCTTCTTTAACTAATTCTTCGAAACTCTTTGTGATTTCACGTTGAGGTTTCACGCTCACACTCTTTGCCAAGGTCTTAAACCGAACCCCACTGTCTTGCGTTACCGTAATGGTTAAATGTCCCGTTTTACTGGTATGCATATCTGACACAATACCCGTTTTCCCTTTGTGTGTGCCGGTTAACACTTCACAATACAACCCGTTTGTAATGGTTTGATTTTTCATGATTGTTCGAATCAAAGATCTTTCAAGTTAAAGGTACAATCGATTTCAACCCCGTCAAAGTCATTCGCGAAGCATTCGCCGAAGGCATTCGCACAAAGTGCATTCTTTTTTATTTCCTTGTACTAGGTAGAATAACAGATTGCATTACAAAAAAAAAGCCCCTTGCGGGGCTTTTAAACTATCCTAAATAAGATTTGAGTATCTTACTGCGGCTGGTGTGCTTTAAGCGACGAATCGCTTTCTCTTTAATCTGACGAACACGCTCGCGTGTTAAATCAAATCGCTCACCAATCTCTTCCAAGGTCAACGGATGCTCGCCGTTCAATCCGAAATACAAGCGAACTACATCACCCTCTCTTGCGGTTAAGGTGCGAAGACTGCGCTCAATTTCTTTACGCAAACTCTCATGCAACAAATCCGTGTCAGGTGATGGGGTATCATTCGTTTGCAATACATCATACATCGTAGAGCTGCTGTCATCCCCATCTTTCAATGGCGCATCCATAGATACGTGACGACCGCTATTGCGCAAACTTTGCTTCACTTCGTCTAAGGTCATCTCCAATACCTCAGCCAATTCAGCTGGGGTAGGCGGACGCTCGAACTCTTGTTCCAATTTCGCAAAAGCCTTGTTAATCTTGTTGATCGAACCAATCTTATTCAATGGCAAGCGAACAATACGAGATTGCTCAGCCAAAGCCTGAAGAATAGACTGACGAATCCACCAAACGGCATACGAAATAAACTTGAATCCACGCGTCTCATCAAAGCGTTGTGCCGCTTTAATCAAGCCTAAGTTTCCTTCGTTAATTAAGTCAGGAAGTGATAATCCTTGATTTTGGTATTGCTTCGATACAGACACCACGAATCGTAAGTTCGCTTTCGTTAGCTTCTCTAACGCAGCTTGGTCGCCTTGTTTAATGCGACGAGCCAACTCAACTTCTTCTTCAGCCGTAATCAAATCAACACGACCAATCTCTTGCAAATACTTGTCTAAAGAGGCGGTCTCGCGATTCGTTACCTGCTTGGTAATTTTTAACTGTCTCATGTATTAATGAACGTTCAGTGTTTGTAATCGTTTAACGGAAGAATTCAAATTTAGTTTTGTTCTTCCGGTTTTGGTAATAAAACTTTGCGTGATAGTTTCAATTTTCCAGTCTTAGGATCTCTTCCTACAACCTTGAATTTAACCAAGTCACCCACGTTCAATACCTCTTTCACATCTTCCACACGACGCCACTCTAACTCACTGATGTGAATCAATCCGTCTTGCCCTGGAAGAATCTCTACAAACGCTCCGAATGGTTGAATAGTCTTTACTGGACCTTCATACACCTCTCCAATTTCAACTTGTGGAGGCCATACAATGCTGCGAACACGCTTCACTGCTGCATCCAATCCGTCTTTATCTGGTGAAGAAATCTCAACGAATCCTTTTCCGTCGCGCTCTTCAATAGTAATTACAGAGCCTGTAGTTTTTTGAATCTCTTGAATCACTTTACCACCTGGACCGATTACTTTTCCGATCTCCTCGGTTGGGATTTCGAAACTTACCATACGCGGTGCGTGTGGCTTGTAATCAGCATTTGGCGCAGAAATGGTTTTCATCATTTCACCAAGGATATGCATACGTCCTTGCTTTGCTTGCTCAAGAGCGTTGCGTAACAATTCCATCGATAATCCTTGAATCTTAATGTCCATCTGACAAGCAGTAATTCCTTTCGAAGTTCCTGTTACTTTGAAGTCCATATCGCCCAAGTGATCCTCGTCGCCTAAGATGTCAGAAAGAATGGCATATTTTCCTTTGTCGTCGGTGATCAATCCCATGGCAATACCACTCACAGGTGATGAAATTTGAACTCCACCGTCCATCAATGCCAAGGTTCCTGCACAAACAGTTGCCATAGAAGATGAACCGTTCGATTCTAAAATATCAGACACGATACGAATGGTGTACGGACAAGCTTCTGTGCTTGGTAGCACGGGCTTCAACGCACGAAGTGCTAAGTTACCGTGACCAATTTCACGACGCCCAGTTCCACGAATCGGACGAGCCTCTCCGGTGCTGAATGGTGGGAAGTTGTAGTGCAACATGAATTTGTCATTGCGCACTTTTACCGCTCCGTCAACCAATTGCTCGTCTAACTTAGTTCCTAAGGTTAACGTAGTCAATGATTGCGTTTCACCACGGGTGAAGATACTTGAACCGTGTGGTCCTGGAAGGTATCCTACTTCGCACCAAATTGGACGAATAGTGGTGGTGTTACGACCGTCCAGACGAATTCCTTCGTCTAAGATCATGCGACGCATAGCGTCTTTCAAACAGTCGTGAGTATATTTCTTCAACAAGAATGCGTTTTCTGCGCGCTCTTCGTCAGTTAATGTAGCGAAGAACTTTTCTTCAATTTCATGAAACGCTGCACTACGCTCGCTCTTGCTTGATGGCGTTTTAGCTGCATTGTAGAAAGCGGTATAACACGCTTCCCAAACACGTGTCTTCAAATCTTCATTTTTAGGCTCGTGGTTGTAAGTACGCTTAACTTTTGACTTTTCTACTTTCGAAGCAAGCTCTAATTGACCTTGCACTTGCTTGCCAATAGCAGCATGCGCAAGAGCAATGGCTTCAATCATTACTTCTTCAGAAACTTCTTTCATTTCACCTTCCACCATAACAATACTGTCTTGGCTTCCAGCTACCATTAATTCTAAATCAGCTTGCTCTAATTGTGACCAAGTTGGATTAATAACCAACTCACCATTGATGCGAGCAACACGAACTTCAGAGATAGGCCCGTTGAACGGAATGTCTGATACAGCTATCGCTGCAGAAGCAGCTAAACCCGCAAGGCTATCTGACATATTTTCTTGGTCAGCAGAAATCAAGGTTACAATAACCTGGGTGTCGCTGTGATAATCATCTGGGAACATCGGACGCAAAGCGCGGTCGATCAAACGAGATACTAAAATTTCATCATCGTAAGGACGGGCCTCACGCTTGAAATAACCTCCCGGAAAACGTCCAGTACTTGCGTATTTTTCACGGTACTCTACCGTAAGCGGCAGAAAGTCTAATCCTTCTTTTGCTTCTTCGTTGGATACAACGGTTGCCAGGAGCATCGTATCTCCTTGACGAACAACTACTGAACCGTTAGCTTGCTTAGCCAATTTACCAGTTTCAATGGTAATCGGTGCTGCTGCTCCCATGTCAATAGTCGTAGTGATTGCTTCTATTTTCATCTTATTAATTTACTTCTTTTTCGGCCTAAATTTTTTCGCGCTTAAAAACGCAAAAAGGCAATTGTTGAAATTGCCTTTGCGTGGAATATTGACGTGGAATTACTTACGTAAATCAAGTTCCTTCACAATTGCACGGTAACGGGCAATGTCAGTCTTGTGTAAATAGTCCAATAAACTTCTACGTTTGCCTACCAAGTTGATCAACGCACGTTGTGTGTTGTAATCTTTCTTGTTAGCTTTTAAGTGGTTAGTTAAATGGGCAATTCTGAATGTGAACAAAGCGATTTGTCCTTCAGAAGAACCAGTGTCTTTAGCAGATTTTCCGTGTTTTGAGAAAATCTCTTCTTTCTTTTGAGATGTAAGGTACATGCCAATACTTTTTTTTAGTGATTATTATGTGGTCCTTTACGTTAAAGTTTCCTTCTTCGTTTTAAGGAGTGCAAAGATAGTGATTTTTTCAGTCTATCCAAGTTTATTTCAACATTCTAAGCGTAAGCGCTAGTTTTTTCTTCATTTCGCGGCGCCCTACAATGTAATCTAAGAATCCGTGCTCTAACACAAATTCAGAGCTCTGGAATCCGCTTGGAAGGTCCTTTTTAATGGTTTCCTTAACCACACGTGGTCCGGCAAATCCAATCAAAGCTTTCGGTTCAGCAATATTCAAATCACCCAACATAGCAAACGATGCAGTAACTCCTCCGGTTGTCGGATCGGTAAGAATTGAGATGTAAGGAAGCTTCGCATCGGCCAATTGAGTCAATTTAGCAGATGTCTTAGCCATTTGCATCAAGGAGAATCCGGCTTCCATCATTCGCGCCCCACCTGATTTAGATATGCAGATGAACGGACAGTTGTTTTTAATGGCTTCGTCAACGCCTTTCGCAAATTTTTCTCCGACTACCGAACCCATAGACCCGCCAATAAATGCGAAATCCATGCAGGCAATCACTGCGTTTTCCCCTTCAATTTTACCTAAAGCCACGCGCAACGCATCTTTCAATCCGGTTTTTGCTATGGTTGTTTTAATACGGTCTTTGTATGGCTTGGTATCGGTGAACGTGAGTGGGTCACCGCTAGTGAAGTTCTCAGCAATTTCATTCCACTCGTGTTCGTCAAACAACACGGAAAAATACTGCAACGAACCAATTTTATCGTGGTATCCGCAACTTTCGCAAACCCAATCATTTTCTGCATGTTGGTCGCTTGTAACGACATGCTTACACTCGTGACATTGATACCACAAGCCTTCTGGGATTTCCTTCTTCTCTTGATTCTGGGTGGTAATTCCTTTGTTCTTTCTTTTAAACCAACTCATTGTCGTATTCGTTTAGGTGGACAAAAATAGGTAAAACAAATGTTTTACATCTATTTCATATTCTATTCATCAAAAAAGGCGGAATTCTTAATACATTCGTCGCAAATTTCAATGGCATGGCCTTCAACCTGAATACCGTTTTTCAAGCACTTGTTCCCAAAGACAAAAAGTGTTTTCCTCTTTTCAAACGCGCTTCTGAAAATGCGCATGAAATGGCGATAAAACTACATGAGGCTTTTACAACAGACAGCGTCTCTCGCTTGCAAATTCATGGTGTGATTTTTCAGATGGAAGAACACGGCGACGACATTTCCCATGCCATTAAACACGAAAGTTCAGTGAACTTCCATGTGCCATTCGATCGCGAACAGGTATATGAATTAGCGAATCTTATCGACGATGTTTGCGACGATATTCAAGGTATTTCCAAGCGTGTAGAGCTGTACAAGATTCATCAAATTCCAGATACGTTCAGTAAGTTTTCCGCAACCTTGGTGGAAGCTACAAACGCCTTAAACCGTTTAATTAACGAGTTTCAACATCTGCGTTATACCCCTGCGGCTCGCGAAATTATTGAAGAAATTAGAGCTTGCGAATCACAAGCCGATCATATCTTAGAACAAGCCACCGCTGAGCTTTTCTCTTCGGGCGTGCTGACCTTAGATTTAATCAAGCAACAAGAAGTGTTTACTATCATGGCCCGAGCCATGAAACGCGCGGAAGAAGCAGCTAGCCTTATGGAGTCGGTGCTGGTAACTTTTAACTAGAAAACTATGAGAACGATTTGTATCACCGGAGCCACATCAGGTTTTGGTAAAGCTGCTGTGCAGTTATTTGCGGAAAACGGATGGAAGGTCATTGCTTTGGCCCGCAGAAAAGACAGACTAACAGAATTAGAAAACCAATTCCCGCAGGTTTCCACCTATACATGCGATGTTAGAAATCAAGAAGAAGTGAATCAGGTTTTTAGCGAAATCAGTGCTAAAGTAGGACAATTGGATGCGCTGTTTAACAACGCAGGTCTGGCTCGTGGTCGTGACTACTTCAGCGATTCAAAAGAATCCCATTGGCATGAGATGATTGACACGAATGTAAAGGGACTCATGTACGTAACTAAAGCTGCATTGCCTTTGCTGCGCAAGGGAAGCGCTGCTTATGTAGTAAATGTGGGCTCCATTGCCGGACGTGAGAGCTACATTGGAGGTAATGTATATTCCGCATCGAAAGCCGCTGTCAAGTCGCTCACGGCAAGCATGCGCTTAGAGCTAGCAGTAGAAGGAATTCGTGTCGGAGAGATTGCGCCAGGTGCAGCAGAGACTGAGTTTAGTGTGGTACGTTTTGAAGGTGATGAATCGAAGGCTTCGGGTGTTTACACCGGGTTTACGCCATTGACGGCGGAAGATATTGCTTCTGCACTGTATTATATGTGCACGCTTCCGCCTCATGTGTGTATTCCAGAGATGGTGATTATGCCAACGGCTCAACCCAACGCCAATACTATTTTTAAAAAATGAAAAGGAAGATATTCTTTGGCTTGATTGTCCTGGTTTCTCTATTTAGTTGCACACCGAAAGAGAAAGTAGATTTGATTTTGCACAACGGTAAAATCGTTACCCTTGACGCTTCGAACACTGTCTATCAGGCCATGGCGGTGAAAGATGGTAAAGTGGTGGCGCTTGGTCCCGAGTATGAAATTCTCAATGGCTACGAAGCAGGGCGGATTGTTGATTTAGCAGGAAATTACGTTTATCCTGGTTTCATTGAATCGCACGGACATTTAGTTGGAATGGCTTCAACCATTCACGACGTTGATCTTTCTGCATGTACTTCATGGGAAGAAGTCTTGAATAAAATATCGACGGAAGTAAAAATAAAATCGAACGGTTACCTCGTTGGTCGTGGCTGGAATCAAACCAAATGGAGCAATGCCATCATGCCTACGAACAAAGAATTGAACGAGCGATTTCCATCTACGCCTGTAGTGCTTATTCGAATTGATGGGCACGCTGCAGTAGCGAATGACGAGGCCTTGCGCAGAGCAGGAATAGATGCTTCATATAAGGAAATAGGAGGTGAGGCTGTTCGTGAAGGTGGTGTGCTAACCGGGCTAGTCATTGACAACGCTTATTCAAAAGTGCTAGCGAGTATTCCACCCGTTTCCAAAGCAGAGCGTGTAACAGGGCTTATAGAAGCACAAAAGGAATGTTTGAAATGGGGATTAACAACGGTTGATGAAGCGGGCATAGAATACCCTGATTTGAAATTGATAGATTCATTGCAACGCGCAAAAGTGTTTCACTTGCGTATGTATGCCATGCTAACTGACAGTGAAGAGAACATCAACAACCTTGTTATGAAAGGGCCTGACACGTTGAATAACATGTTACGCATTCGCGCCATGAAGTTTATGGTGGATGGTGCGTTGGGCAGTCGTGGTGCGTGTTTGAAGAATCCGTATTACGATGTGTTACCGAAGACCAACGGATTTTTATTGAAAGAACCGAAGGATTATTTATACAAATTCGCGTTAGCCTATTCAAAAGGATTTCAAGTGTGTACCCATGCCATAGGCGACTCAGCGAATAAGGTTGTATTGCAGTGGTATGCCGAGATATTAGACGGTGTGAATGACAAGCGCTGGCGTGTAGAGCATGCGCAGGTGGTGGACAGTTTGGACTTGCATTATTTCATAGAGAACAGAATAATACCCAGTGTTCAACCAACGCATGCAGTGAGTGATGGACCGTGGGCTATGGATAGACTGGGTATGCAGCGAATTAAGAACGCATACGCCTACAAGCGCTTGTTGAATGTATCAGGTATGTTAGCATTAGGAACTGATTTTCCGGTAGAGGTTATGAATCCCTTGCGCACGTATTACGCAGCGGTGTATCGGAAGGAGTTAGGAGGAAGTCAGGCGTATCGAATCGAGGAAGCGATAGACAGGAGGTCGGCCTTATTAGGAATGACGATGTGGCCTGCCATTGCGAACTTTGAAGAGAATGAGAAGGGGACGATAGAAGTGGGCAAACTAGCTGATTTTACAGTGGTTTCAGCTGATTTACAAGAAGGAAGTGAAGAGCAGATTTTGCGAAGTAAGGTGATGTATACGGTGGTGGGCGGAATGGTATTTAGTGGGGGAGAGGAAGTGCGATAAAAAAAAGCAAAAAAAAAAATGCATTTTTAGTTCTGTCAGATTGAGCGAGTTAAGTAGTACTCGCGAAAAAAAAGAAAAAAAACTTTTAGGAAACACTTGCACATGTGAAATATGTGTGTACTTTTGCACCCGCTTTAGAGAAACAATGTGACTCTAAAACGAGAAAAAAACTTTAAGAAACGGGTTAACGAAGGTTAGTAACGACTTAGAGAAGCAAGAAAAGTTC
>Ga0172372_10006593_pt1 | contig 15817 bp, 14 predicted proteins | sample LakKiv5m_2_FD_114544 | JGI IMG/M metagenome (GOLD analysis project Ga0172372, IMG submission 114544) | Freshwater microbial communities from Kabuno Bay, South-Kivu, Congo - kab_092012_9.5m | ecosystem: Environmental > Aquatic > Freshwater > Lake | place: Democratic Republic of the Congo...
CAAGCTCGTATTCGTGTTCAATTATCTGCCGCTCACGAACCAGAGCATATAGATAAAGCGATTGCTGCATTCACCAAAGTTGGAAAAGAACTTGGTGTGATTCAATAAATTGCTATTTTTGTCAATCTACGTTTAAAACTATGTCTATTTGGAGAAAAAAGTCCTTGAGTGAATTATTGCTTCAGGCTGAAGGAAGCAATTTAAAACGCACTTTAGGTGCAGGAAGTTTAGTTGCCTTAGGAATTGGAGCCATCATTGGTGCAGGACTGTTTGTGAGAACCGCAGCCGCTGCTTCAGACGCGGCAGGTGCTGGGGTTACTTTGTCATTTGTTGTTGCAGCTATTGGTTGTGCGTTAGCAGGACTATGTTACGCAGAGTTTGCTGCTATGATTCCTATTTCTGGTAGTGCTTACGCCTACAGTTTTGTAACAATGGGTGAGTTGGTTGCTTGGATTATTGGATGGGCCCTTATGATGGAATACGCATTAGGTGCAGCAACGGTTTCTATTGCTTGGAGTGAATACTTAAATAATTTGTTAGGAGGAGCCATACCCTATGAATGGTGTCATTCACCCTTTGAAAAATTGTATAAAATCTCCTCTGATGCCATTGCTCAGATTTCTGCACTACCCAGTTTTAAAGCTTCTGAATGGATCGGATTTGATAAAGGAGTATTAAGTGCTGAACAGTTTGAAAAATTGCCAGCGAATATTGCTTCATCAGTACAAATAACGCAGGGTATCATAAATGTCCCCGCTTTGTTTATTTTGTTTTTATTAACCCTGTTATTAATCAAAGGAACCAAAGAGTCAGCTACAGTCAATGCAATCATAGTATTCATTAAAGTGGCCATTGTTTTGGTTTTTATTACCGTAGGTTGGAATTTCATCAATCCAGCGAATCATGATCCCTATTTGATTCCACAAGGCACGCCTGGACATTCGGGTTTCTTTGAATGGGGTTGGGGCGGTGTCATTGGTGGTGCGGGTATTGTTTTCTTTGCTTTCATTGGATTTGATGCCGTAAGTACGACAGCTCAAGAGGCAAAAAACCCAAAGCGTGATATGCCTATCGGAATATTAGGTTCTTTGGCTGTTGCAACCTTGTTGTATATTCTTTTTGGACATGTTTTAACTGGGGTTGCACCTTGGCAGGAGTTTGCTACCGCTGGTAAAGAAGCTTCAGTTTCATATGCAATTAAAACCTACATGGAAGGATACGAATGGCTAGGAAACTCAATTACAATCGCTATTTTGGCTGGTTTTTCTTCGGTAATTCTAGTAATGCTAATGGGACAAAGCCGTGTGTTTTTCTCAATGTCGAACGACGGTCTTATTCCTAAAGCATTTAGTGAACTTCACCCAAAATTTCAGACTCCCTTCAAAGCAAACTGGATCCTTTTCGTTTTTGTAGGATTGTTTGCTGGTTTTGTACCTGGCAGTCTTGCAGGTGATTTGACTTCATTCGGAACATTATTTGCATTTGTTTTGGTTTGTGCAGGAATTTTAATTATGCGTAAAACAAACCCTGAAGTTCCTCGTCCCTTTAAAACTCCATTAGTGCCAGTTGTTCCAATTCTTGGAATTTTGGTATGTGGACTTATGATTGTTTCTTTGGACGCATTTACGCTTAAATCTGCCATCGTTTGGATGGTAATAGGCTTGGTAATTTATTTTACTTACAGCCGTAAACACTCTCATCTCAACGATAAGAAATAACTATTTTAAGGGCGGGTTAAACCGCCCTTTTTTATGCAGATTATGCAACAGAAAAAATTAGGCTTGTTTGATTCGGTACTTCTGGTTTCAGGAAGTATGATTGGCAGTGGAATTTTCTTGGTATCGGCAGACATGACTAGAAACCTAGGAAGCGCACCATGGGTAATGTTGGCTTGGATTCTTGGTGGGGTAATTACACTTCTAGCCGCATTAAATTTTGGTGAATTGGCTTCAATGATGCCTAATTCAGGTGGTCAATTTAATTTCATTTCTAGAATTTACGGTAGAAAAATGGGCTTCATTTATGGTTGGTCCGTTTTTACCGTGATTCAGACAGGGGTGATTGCTGCTGTCGCAATGGCATTTTCGAAACATGTCTGGCTTCTGTATGATTATTTTTATGTGACGTGTTCGGCTCATCCCAATCATACTGTAGGTACTTCTGTTGTAGCCATAATGAGCATAATCGTATTGACTGGAATTAACATGGTTGGAGTTCAAGAGAGTAAGTGGGTACAACGGATTTTCACATTGGCTAAAATATTAGCATTAACGGCGTTAATTTTAGGTGGCTTTTGGGTTATTTATCAAAGTGGAGGCAATGATAGTAATAGATCAATTTTTAATGATTTTCAGCCTAAAATACTGTCTAAAAATAATATCTGGACCAATATTTCTGGAATTACATTAATGTTGGCTTTTGCTTCAGCAATGGTTGGAAGTTTGTTTTCCTCGGATGCTTGGCAAGGAATTACTTTTATGGGTTCTGAAATAAAAAACTCATACCGTACAATACCTAAAGCACTGATATTGGGAACTTTAATAGTTACTTTATTGTATTGTTTTGCAAATTTGGCATATTTCAGTGTTTTAAATATGAACGAAGTTGCAAATGCGGAGTCGGATAGAGTTGGTGTAGCGGCAATGGGAAAATTGATGTCAAATCATTCTTTCAATTTACTCCCTGAGATTTTAATGGCTATTTTGATTTTGATTAGCACCTTCGGTTGCAATAATGGACTCATTTTAGCGGGAAGTAGACTCTATCAATCCATGGCAGAAAAAGGACTTTTCTTCAAATCAGTAGTAAAGTTAAATAAAAGGGGAGTCCCTCAAAACGCACTTATTTATCAAGCAATTTGGGCGGGGGTGCTATGTTTAAGTGGAACTTATGGTCAGCTTTTGTCTTATTGTACCTTTGCTTCGTTGCTTTTTTACATCATAACTGTTGCAGGTGTGATAAAATTACGAATGCAAGAACCTAATGCTGAAAGACCCTATAAGGTTTGGTTTTACCCTTATTCTACTTATTTGTATTTGATTTTAGCAGGATTTGTTGCAATTGGAATTCTCATTAGTCAATTCACCATTGCCATTACTGGTATAGCTATAGTACTATTGGGTTGGCCCATATACCGATTTTTCGGTAGATAAATTCTGCACTTCGAAATCGAAGCGTTTATTTCTGAAACGAGCAAGTTCTTGAAGTGGTGAGAGCATAGATTGAAACTGATCTAAATACAAACTTTGATCACCATCACTTAGTGCTTCATTGGGTTGATTATGAATTTCAACTATCAGTCCGTCAGCACCTGCAGCAATTCCAGCATAACTGATAGGCGCTATAAGTTCTCTTGTTCCTGTTCCTTGACTTGGGTCAAGAATTACGGGTAGATGACTTAATTGCTTTACTAATGCAATGGCAGCAATATCAACGGTGTTTCTTGTGGCTGTTTCAAACGTTCTGATTCCGCGTTCACATAGAACAACCTGTTCGTTCCCTCCAGATACAATGTATTCTGCAGCTAACAACCATTCTTCAATGGTGCTGCTCATTCCGCGTTTGAGTAAAATGGGTTTATTGACCTTAGAAAGGGCTCTCAGCAGAGGATAATTCTGCATGTTTCGAGTTCCAACTTGGAATACGTCAACTAGTTCGTTGAATTCATCAATTTTATCAATACTCATGATTTCAGATACCACAGACATCCCGTGTTTGTCTGCTGCTTGTCTCATGAGTTGAAGTCCTTCCGTTTTAAGCCCCTGGAAGGAATAAGGACTGGTTCTTGGTTTGTATGCACCGCCGCGTAGAAATTTAATGTTCTGCTTGGCTAAAAATTCAGAGATTGTAAAAATCTGTTCTTCATTTTCAACGGCGCACGGTCCTGCAATCATCAATAAATCCTTTCCAATTTTGGTACCATTTACTTCTATGATGGTATCGGTACTTTTCCAGTCCCGACTCACCAATTGATAGGGTTTACGATGAGACATAGTCAATTAATTGGGTTTGGTATAAATGAGGTGAAGCTTTGTTTTGGAATGATCAAATATTGCTCTCGCACCTATAACAGGTTGATCTGCTGGAACTGCAAGATATAATCCCAAATTTGTATTCAGGGAGTTAAAGACAGAGTCATTTAGAACTTCTTGAAGATGACGGGTAATTTCAAATTTGTAACTTCTGGTTTTGGTATTATAACTTCCACCGTAATTTGAAAGTACTAAGGCGTCTTTGAGTAGATAATTTCTCGAGCTACCGCCGTTTAGTGGTTTGTATAGATTTAAACGAGGAGGAACAAAGTAGTTTTCATTGTAATCAATGGGGAAGAATTCAATTTCTGCTTTTTGAATGGCAATGTTTCCCTCAGAGATTAAATTATACAAATACGGAATGGTTATTTTTGTTTTAACGCCGCCCAATGCCTGAGCATAGGTTTTGGTGTAGTTTGAATTAGGATTATTCAACTGAGTGGCTATTTCGCCGTTGTAGGGTCCAGTCAGGCCTTGACTTACAGCATTGCTTTTACCTGAAAAGCTAAATAAGAATGTACTTGTATCATCGTAATAGAGCATAATTTTAGCCCTGTACGAGGTGGAAATAACATTTTGAATGTCCCAAACGGCAAAAGAACCTTGACCAGGGGCGAGTTCATTGTTTTCAGGAATGATGGCTAATCCCTTGAAATGTTTATCTAGATTGGCATTGGTTTCATAGGCTTCCTTCGGCATATTCATGAGGAATTTGGCGAAGTCGGAAGATAGTTTAACCCTTATGCCGTTGTAGGGAGCGAGTTTAATCTTTCGGTATTTAACAGAATCATTGTACTCGTTGATCAATTGTCCGTTATAATATGTGGCTAAATTTTCATCAACGGGGAAGGATTGAGTTTGAAAATAAATGGAATCTGATGAAACTGCTGTGGTCAGTGGGGCAATTTTAAGTCGATGAACAAAGTTTCGATCTCCGTAGTGCTGAAGTCCTGCGATAGCAGGAATAAAAAGCACCGCCGAATCTGGTTCTTTGGTATTAGGAAAATTATTGTTTGGCTCAATCAAGTTGAGGTCTGCAAAAAGTGATGATTTGGAGATACCAAAAACAGGATCATTGATTTCACCAATCAAAGCATAACTTAATCCTTTTGCAGGCAGTGAATCTTCATCGATAGTAGAACCAAGTAGTGTGAGGGTATCTGTAATGTTCAGCCCCATTTGGTTTCCTTGCCCTTGGCCGTCTATGACAATATTTCCTTGCTCTCTGTCACAAGCAACAAAAAAAGTAAAGAAAATTGGCAGTAAAAGAATTCGGAGCAACGGCTTCACGAAGAAATAACGAATGAGTTATGCTAAAAGTTTCTCGTAAAAAGAAACATAATTAATTTCCGGGTTTTCGTCTGTATGTCTCATGACGGGTTTGCCGTCAAGAAATTGTTCAACAGCTTTATGAGCTTCCTCACACCCCGTAACTACACCATCAGCGTGTTTTACTGCACCCAAACTAACTTTATTCAATGTGGCATCACCGAAACACTCTAAACAAGCATCGTCAATGGAGTTTAAGCTAGCTTTTCTGAGAAAATCTGTACCCAAGTGGTCGTTGCAATTTTCGTGATATACGCTATAAACCACTTTTGTACTTTTAAATACTGGTTCATCTTTGTAAACGGTTTTAAGGTATAACGGAATTAAGCTTGTCATCCAACCTTGACAATGAATAATGTCTGGTGACCAACCTAATTTTTTGACAGTCTCCATTACTCCCTTACAGAAGAAAATGGTTCTTTCGTCATTGTCATCAAAGAATTTTCCATTGTCATCATTGAAAACATTTTTTCTGTGAAAGAAGTCTTCGTTGTCAAGGAAATACACCTGCATTTTAGTGTTTGGCACAGAAGCTACCTTAATAATTAAAGGATTGTCATTATCATCGATTGAGATGTTAATTCCTGAAAGTCTTACTACTTCATGCAATCTATTGCGGCGTTCATTGATAACACCAAAACGAGGCACTAAGATTCTGATTTCGTTGTCTTGCTCTTGAAGTGCTTGGGGTAGCATTCTGGCAATGGTTGCGACTGGCGAGGTTTCAAGAAAGGGAGACATTTCTGAACTCACATACAGTACACGTTTTTTTGTTCCTTCCATAAACTGTGTTGACCCCTGTAAAAGAGGTTCTACAAAATTAACGAAAAAAATCCGGTTTTTGAAAGTTATTGATGTCGGGAGACTTAATTTGCATTTCATATTCATGAGGATTTTTTATACAGCCGGTCATTTACAAGAAAGCGTGCATGCACAGTTGAATCAATGGGCTTTTATACCCACTATGGGCGCTTTGCATCAAGGTCATTTGTCTCTGATTCATAAAGCCAAAGAGCAAGGACATAAAACTGTGGTAAGTATTTTTGTAAATCCAACTCAATTCAATAATTCTGAAGATTTAAATAAGTATCCGAGAACTGTATTCGAAGACTTGATTAAATTATCTCAGGCAGGGGTAGACGCTGTATTTTTACCAGCTGTAACTGAGATTTATCCGGCTACTCATGAGCTTCAAAAGGTAATTTTAGGTGTTGAGGCGCAAAATTTAGAGGGATATTTTAGACCCGGACATTTTGAAGGCGTGGTTATGGTATTGCGAAGATTGTTTTCAATGGTAAAGCCAGGTCATGTATTTTTTGGACAAAAAGACTTGCAACAATGCATGGTGGTTAGAAGGTTGATTTTGGAAGAATTCAATCATATCAAATTCAATATGATTGAAACGATTAGGGAGGATGATGGACTTGCCATGAGTTCAAGAAATGTTCGGTTATCAGCAGATGAGAGAAAAGTTGCATGTGAGATATATAGAATATTAGAACAACTGACAACCAATGACATGAGTACAGATGATCTAAGTTATCTGGTACGAGTTTTGGCCACTAAAGGCATCCAAACCGAATATCTTAATTATGTAACACTTCCACAGTTGGAGGTGGTTTCAACGCGTCAAGAAGCTTGTGCCGCAGTGTATGCTGGCTATCTTGGGAATGTCAGATTGATTGATAATGTGGTTTTTAGAGAAATAATCTAAATTATTTTTCCAAATATTCAAAACCTGTAGTATCAACAAAAAACCTTTTGCCTCTTTTCTCCACCAAACTTAAACCGTTATCAAAATCTGAGGCTAGTTCGTATTTGTGGGGAATAATGGTTTGACCTTGAACATTGATGAATCCATAGAATCCATTTAGTTCAGTTTTAGCCATTCCTCCACTGAAATTATATGCATTACTAAATAGGGGTTCAACAACCAAAAGTCCTTCCAGATTTATGTATCCATAATAACCTTCGCTGTAAAACTTGGCAAGTCCTTCGTGAAAGGAACCTATTTCCGGGTCTTTAAACTCGAGACGACTCATACCTAAAGTATCGATGAATTGAACCCTGCCGCGATTTTCAACTCGTGCAATTCCTGAAGAAAAATTGGCAATTTCATCGTAAATTGGAGGTACTTTAACTTCGTATTTACGGTTGATATAACCCCATGATCCATTGATGTTTACGGGAGCAAAGCCATTTTTGAAGCTCCTTGCGAGATCAAATCTTGTTTTTTGTGAAACTTGGGCAATACCTAATTTATTTATGAATCCCCATTTGCCTGAAAGTTTAATAGTTGCTAATCCTTCACTAAAATCTGAAACTTCTTCAAACAGGGCATTGATTTGCCATTCGCCTTTGGTGTTTATAAAGCCCCAATTTGCTTTGTTACGTGCGGCAGCCATACCCTCTCGGAACGGTCTCAATTCAGTGAATAAGAAATCAATTTTGAGTTTTAAAGTAGAATCTATAAATCCCCAACGCCCTTTAGATTTAACACCGTAATAACCTTCTTTGTAATCAATGCCACCTTCGTATTTTGCTTCTATGATAAAGTTGCCGTTTTTATCAATGAATCCATAAAATCCGTTGAATTGAACCCAAGCTCTGCCATTGTGAAAATCACCAACTTTTTCAAATTTCGGAGCGATGACTGTTTTGCCGTAAACGTCTAAAAATCCCCAAGAACTATTTGATTGAAAAGCAGCTAAACCTTCAGAAAATTGTGAAACCTGAGGATAACTTGGCTCAATTATGTATTTACCAGCCGAATCAATTAATCCGAAAAGATCATTGGTTTTTACTAAGGCAACATTACTGTAAAAGTCAAATGCAGCTTCATACTGTGGGGCTATTACAATTTCTGAATTTTCATTGAGATAGCCGTATACACTAGCCATTTTAATCCTTCTTTTTCGGTGATAAAGATGGGATATTTCTTCGTATTGAGGTAAAACTACCCAATCACCTTGAAGATTTATGATACCAAAAAATGAATTTTCCTTTACAATTACTTCGTTATTTTTGGGATTACTTAGATACTCAAACTCGGGAAGGAAGTAATAATTGTGAAGAGGATCAATGATACCAAAAGTATTATCAATACTTACTGCTGCTAAGCCATCTTTAAAGGTATTTGCCAATTCGTAGATAGGTTCAACTAAATTCGCCAAATTCCCTTCTTTGTCCATGAAACCAATTCCTCCTTGAAGGTCAAAGGGCACCAATTCATCAGAAAATGAACCTACATTTTCATAAATTACAGGTATTACTACCTGTCCAATAGTATTTATTATACCATATCTGCCGTTTCTAAAAACCCGAGCATACCCACCTTTGAATTCTGCTGGGTCATCTTGGATGAAACCAATTATCAGTTCACCTTTTTTGTTGACATAACCATATTTTCCACCAAGTTTGACGTTGCTTAGCCCGTCTTTAAATGGACCCGCATCTTCGTAGGAGAGAGGCACAATAAACTCTGCATATGGATTGATTACACCAAATCTTCCATTTACCTCAACATAAGCATGGCTATCAACAAAGTTCCCAGCAAAATCAAAAACTGGAGTGATGACCATTTCTCCAAATCTGCCAATGTAACCCCATTTATTATTTACTCTAACAGCAGCTAATCCGTTACCAAAATCACCGGTCTGAATATACTTTGGAACAAAAATTACATTTCCGAATTTGTCAACATACCCCCATTTTCCATTCATGAACACATTGAATTGATTTTCTGTTAGATTGCCTGCATCATCAAATTTTGGCTGGGTTAAATATTTGCCTTCGGAATTAATAAATCCCCATTTTTTACCCACTTTAACTGCAGCCGCATCATCCGAAAAACGACCAATATAATCAAAGTTGAAGGGTACTTTTAGAGCATTATTGAAATCTACAACGCCCCATTTTTTGCCTTTTCTAACAGGAATTAGCCCTTCATTTGGTTCTCCAAATTCTTCATAGTCTGGAGGAATAATCTCATAACCGTCGTATCCTACAACAACCCATTTATTTGCGGTGTCAATTGCAGTAAAATATGAATCATATAGCTTTTTAATGCTTCGATAAACCGGATTGACAATAAATTTACCTTTGGTATCTATGATTCCAAGGAAGTCGTCTGATTTCGCTATGGCATAACCATAAGTACTAAAAGCAGTTGCGAAGGGGAATGATGCATCTATTGATTGATAACCGTCTTGATTGATGTAATAAAAACTATCTAACTTTCGAACACAAGCTAATCCATTTACAAATTCTGAGGCATCTTCAAAGTCAAAATCAATCATCTTTTTTCCTTGAGCATTGATGTAGCCCCATTTAGAGTTTTTCATTACAGGAATTAAACCATCTGAATAGATCCCTGCATTTTCATAAATAGCCTCAATTGCATCGGTTCCTTGGAGATCAATGAACCCGTAGAAGCCTGTTTTTTCAACTTTTGCTAGCCCATCGTGAAAATCTTCTACATTGATCATGGTGGTAGGAATGGCAATTTCATTTCTGAAGTCAACAAATCCCCACAATCCATCTTTTTTAATGCGGGCCATCCCCTCTTTAAATTCTCCGGCAAAATCAAATTTGAATTCAGAGGGTACTATGTTATTTCCTGTTTTGTCTATAAAATCAAACCTTCCAGAAATTTCAATTTTCGCAACTCCATTTTTAAATTCACCCGCCGAAGTAAATTTAGGTTGAATAGCATATTTCCCATCGGTATTGATATATCCCCAGCTACCAAGTTTTTTTACGGGTGCCAACCCTTCGGAGAACTGACCGTATTCTTCGTAACGTTCAGGAAACAAGAACTCTCCCGTTTGAATCGATGAAGCCCCATTTTCCATTGCTTTTAACGTGTGCAAGTCCCTCAGAAAAATCACCTGCATCCTCAAAAAGCAACCCACCTTTTAATGTACCTTGAATGTTGATGTAACCCCATTTTTTTCCGATACGCACAGCGGCCATTCCTTCATTAAAGTCGCCAGCAGCATCAAATTTTTCAGGAATGATGAGTTTACCAGAAGTATCGATAAAACCGTATTTGGTGCTGGAAGAGACTTTGGCTCGGCCGTTGAAAAAGTCGTTTCCAAAGAGGTATTTAGGTGGAACAATGATCTTGCCTTTTTGATTGATGTATCCAATTTCACCATACACTTCAATTTTTGCCATTCCATCGTGAAAGTTTCCTATCCAATCAAAAGCCGTATCGATGGCACGTTGTTCGGTTTCCTTAAAAACCAGGGTGTATTTACCATCTTTTCTTAGGTAAGGAATTAGATTGCTATTTAATGCCTGCGAGAAGGCTTGATTCGAAAAAAGAGAACCCCAAATTGCAATAAGGGCGATGAAATAGGAGTAGAATATTTATAAATTTATGGAAAATATGCGATTCACTGTTATGCAATATGTTGTACAAAGGTACAATTGTTTTACAAATTGGTTTATTCACGTTGTTTAGAGTCGATGAAAATAGTAACTGGTCCGTCGTTAATCAATGCAACTTTCATATCAGCACCAAAGATTCCGGTTTTGACGGTACTTATTTTTTCTTTTAGTGAATGTACAAAGTGTTCATACAGTGGAAGTGCATGATCTTGTTTCGCTGCTTTTATAAAAGACGGCCTATTACCTTTTGCTGTAGCAGCGTGAAGGGTAAATTGACTGATCACCAGGATTTCTCCATTGACTTGGTCAATGTTTAAATTCATTTTATCGTTTTCGTCATTGAAAATGCGCATTTGGGTGATTTTTTGGATAAGCCAATCAGCATCTTCTTGATTATCTTGGTGTTCAATTCCTAAAAGAACTAAAAATCCCCGGTTTATTTGGGCATGATTTTTTTGATTAATTGTAACGCTTGATTCAGAAACACGTTGAATAATGGCTCTCATTTAGCAGACTTTGAAATGGTGACATTGGTCACTGTTTGTTTAACTTGTGAGTATGAACTTCGCTTTAACAAACTTAAATAATATCTGCCATGCAAGTAGAACAAATTTACACTGGATGTTTGGCTCACGGAGCTTATTACATCGCATCAAATGGCGAAGCTGCCATTGTTGATCCATTGAGGGAGGTTTCTCCTTACGTTGAAAGAGCAAAAAAAGATGGTAATACCATAAAGTACATCTTTGAAACTCATTTTCATGCTGATTTTGTTAGTGGACATTTAGACTTGGCCAAACAAACAGGTGGCCAAATTGTGTATGGTCCTACTGCAAAACCCAATTTTGAAGCTGTAATTGCAGAAGACAATCAAGAATTTACTGTTGGAAACGTAAAAATCAGAGCAATCCATACGCCTGGTCACACCATGGAAAGCACCACTTATCTTTTGATTGATGAAAATGGAAAAGAAACAGCAATATTCACTGGTGATACTTTGTTTATTGGAGATGTTGGACGTCCAGATTTGGCTCAGAAAGTGATTGCAGAATTGACCCAAGAAAAGTTGGCATCGCACATGTATCATTCTTTAAGAGAAAAAATCATGCCGTTATCTGACGAAATCATTGTATATCCTGGTCACGGCGCAGGTTCTGCTTGCGGAAAGAACATGAGTAAAGAAACTACAGATACCTTGGGCAATCAGAAGAAAACCAATTATGCTTTGAGAGAAGGTTTGGATGAGCCAACCTTTATTGCAGAGTTGTTGGACGGATTAATGCCTCCTCCAGGTTATTTTCCTAAAAATGTTCTGATGAATATTCAAGGGTATGCTTCTATTGATGACGTTATGTCTCAAGGGTTGAGAGAGCTTTCACCAGCAGCATTTGAAGCGGCAGCGGAAGAAACCGATGCTTTAATTCTAGATACTCGCAAAGCCGATGTTTTTGCAGAGGGCTTCATTCCTGGTAGCATTAATATTGGTATCGACGGAAGTTTTGCTCCATGGGTTGGTACATTGATAACGGATATTCAGCAGGCTATTTTAATTATAGCAAATGAAGGTGAAGAGCAAGAAGTAGTAACTCGATTGGCTCGAGTAGGTTATGATGGTTCGATTGGATTTTTAAAGGGAGGATTTCAAACTTGGAAAGACTCAGGAAAACCATTTGATACCATTGAGTCAATATCTGTTGAAGAGTTTGCTTCGCTTTATGCGGCTGACTCTCAATTGAACACTTTAGATGTTCGTAAAGCCAGTGAGTTCTATTCTCAAAGAATTGAAGGAGCTATCAACGGTCCGTTAGATTATATCAATGACAGCATGACCTTGATTGATCCAAAGAAGACCTATTATGTTCACTGTGCTGGGGGATATCGTTCCATGATTTTCATTTCCATATTGAAAGCTAGAGGATACGATAATTTAGTTGATGTTAAAGGTGGATTCAATGCCATCAAGAACAATCCCGCATTCAAGGTTACAGACTATGTCTGCCCAACCACCATGTTATAATTGAATGTTTGTGTACAAAAAAGGAGGCCAAGGCCTCCTTTTTTTATGGTAACTAAAAATCAGAGTCTGTAATTTCAAATAAATACAAATGTTCTTGATTGGATGGCATGCTGCTGCGTTCAATGACACTTTTGTTCCAAGTGTTTCCATTCACATCTTTTTTACAAGGTTTGCCATCAACGGTTGTTAATTGCCATTCTGAGAAAATGGCCCCTGGGTTCTGGTCAGCTTCTTTTACTCCGCCACGTTGTGCGAAAATGGCCATAACATTTCTTAAACCCGCAGGTATGATGGTATCAATTTGATAGCTTTCCTGCGCGTTAACCTTCGCTCTAAGTCTCAGATTATAAGCACTCTTGTTGTCTAGTTTGTAAATTCTGTCTGTGTTTCCTTCGCACGATATTAATGCTATGGCCAAACAGATAAAAGTGTTGATTTTTAGCAATTTCACAAAGTCAAATATAGGTCTGAATTAATAAAAACTGTGATTCTCAACATAAATTCTATGGTAACAGCCATGGCTATAACAATGAAAGTCAGAATGTATGGTAGCGTTTGTTGTTTCAATTTACTAAACAAGTAAAGCGTTAAAAGTATGTTAATTAAAGCTACAGGATGAGATCCAGGTAGTTTGAAGTACCAAGTAACATAAACAATTCCTAGCAGTAATGATTGTAAACTGGATAGTTTACGAACGATTTCTGAAGATTCTTTGATGTAAATTATGGCACCTCCTAAGGTAAAAATTATTGTAGCTATGAATTTAGTTAGTCTTAAATTTTCAATAGAATGCATTTCAATGGGATATTGCACAAATCTTGTACCCAAGAACATTAAGAAAAACCCCAGAATATTTAAATAGGACCATCTATTCAGAATACTGAAAACCATGATACTCAAGGTAAACCAATGGAAAATGAAGAAAATCATAATTTCTGAATTATATAGGCAAATTAGGTTTTATTTGTGACTACCGATGCTGAGGTCTCCTGTTTTTCAGAAAATTCCAAGATTTTTACCTGAGAGTTTTTTAGGATCTGTATTGCTTGTACTACTATTCTGGAATTTTCAATCAAAACAAATCATTTGGTTTACTGCTGATAGCGGTACCTATTTGTTAAACTCTTTAGAATTGAAAGTACCCGGAGATAGAACGGTGTTCTACTCTCTGTTTATCGCGGTTTTAAGGTTCTTTTTTGAACTCTTACATTGGAGATCATTGTTTCCGGTAGTGTTTATACCCTTGTGGCTGGTTGTTTATGCCTCTATGCATACATTTTTCAAATTGTCTCCCAAAAGAATTTGCCATTACAAGTATTGGATTTCCATTCTCGCTACTCTTTCGGGGATTTGGTTTTCGGGAGCTTTGTGGATATTTCTTCAAGTTATGCCCGACGGGTTTACATCCATCATGTTTCTATCTAGTATTTTATGGATGTATTCAATCGAAGAAAACAGAAAAAGCGCTGCTTGGTTTTGGGGAGTTGTTGCAGTTTTTTCAGCCGTTATGCACAACGGCAACTTAATTCCGTTTACAGGGATTATTTTATTGAATATTATGTTTAAATTAATAATTACAAATGATTATTATAAAGAAAGATATAATTTAAAAATAACTTTTTCATTACTGCCTTGGATATTGATATTGTTGAGCAATTTTGTTGGAGGCAATGGTTGGACGTTTTCCAAAAATGCCCCAGTTTTTTTGATTGCGAAAATGTCTGAAAACGGTGTTTTGATAAAATATTTAGATAAAAATTGCTCAAGAGAAAATCATCCCATTTGCGAATTTAAAGGTCAATTGCCTGATCATGCTTGGGATTTTATATGGCGAGGGGATGGCATTCACATGAAATTGGGTGGTTGGTATCATACTGATTCTCTTTACCGAACAACCATCAAGCATATTTTAACAGACCAATCTATGCTAGCGTTTTGCATAAAAGCAGGATTTTTAGATACGTGGAAGCAGTTATTTTTATGGGGTGTGGGAGACGGCGTAATTAATGCATCACAAAATGAAACCATCAGCAAATATGCGCGAGAATTTTATGATTTCGAAGATAAAGTGGGGTGTCAAACTGATTTTACCGATTTCAACTCTGTGAGTGGAAACTTTGCGTGGGTTTTATGTGTGCTTTGTATACTGCTTTTCGCTGTTCGCGAAAAGTCTGTTTGGAGTGAGAGGGCATTGGTAGGTTTTTTTGCTCTTTTAATCGGATTTTGTGTTTTACAAGCATTTTCAACAGGAGCGTTAGCCAACATTCTTACAAGATTGAATATGAGGGCAGTATGGTATTTTTTACCCTTGATGTTATTCTTTGTGCTTAGTGAATTGATACAGATAATTCAGTCAATTCGAGTTTGGTTTTTTAAAAAAAATTGCTAAATTGAATTTCGATTGATTAGAAGATCAATCAAAATCAAATTTCAAGTTTAACCTTAAAACTAAAAAATCATGAGTAACAAGAAATCAGACAAAGGAAAGTTGTATCACAAATTACATCAACTTCAAAAACGTATGACTAGAATGACTGTAAATGATGGTCATTCTGAGGGTAAACTTAAAGTAAGACAATCTAGAATTAATGAATTAATACTGGCAATAAAAGGCAGTGGAAGACGAACGAAACCTGCTTTTTAAGTAGATGTTACGATAACATTCTATACTTTTCCACATCTTTTCCTATTATATTGAGTATTAGCCGCTGTTTTATCAAAAACTGCGGCTATTTTTGATTTAGAAATATCTTAGTATAACTATGAACAAAAACTTTTTTAGAATCTTAGGTGTAATTGCTGCACTCCTTGGTTCTTCCAACCTTAATGCTTAAACACTCACCGCAGCGTCAGCAAATGGTCTCCTCACGGAATCATCCGGTATAATACTCCCTGAATCCTGGACCAGAGGTTTAGTTAAATTATCACTTAATTTGACTAAACGATATGACCAAACAAACCCGACGCAAATTCACGCCTGAATTCAAGGCCAAAGTTGCATTAGAAGCAGCCAAAGACCAACTTACCTTGGCACAGTTGTCGCAGA
>Ga0172372_10006594_pt1 | contig 15816 bp, 11 predicted proteins | sample LakKiv5m_2_FD_114544 | JGI IMG/M metagenome (GOLD analysis project Ga0172372, IMG submission 114544) | Freshwater microbial communities from Kabuno Bay, South-Kivu, Congo - kab_092012_9.5m | ecosystem: Environmental > Aquatic > Freshwater > Lake | place: Democratic Republic of the Congo...
AGCGCCCGAGAAGTGCGCACTTGAAATCGCCGCCGCAGCGAGCAAACACCCAAGTGCAACACGCGCGATGCGCGGGCGTGCGATCAAGTCCGAACGAGTTTGCGCGTTCTCCTCTAATCCACGCGCACTCCGCAGCATCGCGGCGAGTTCGCGTGCGTCGGGTGTTCCAGACAAAGCCGTCGCCGCACTCATGCTGCTTTCCGCAGGAGTCCGCCGATGTATGGCGATCGACGCGAAAGAACAAAGAACATCGCTCCTGCCGCGACCATCGTGGCTGAGAGCAGCATCGGCAGCGTGAGGAACCCGAGCGCGATCACCGGAGAATCGGGCTCGCGGAACTGCTCGGTCGTGTAACGCAGCACGCCGTAGCCCGCGAAGAACACGCCCGCGATCACTCCTGCACGGTGCGGCACGAGCCAGACGAGCGCCATCAGCACGAGCAGGCACGGACCTTCCGCGATCGCCTGGAAGAACTGGCTTGGGTAGTAGGCGGTGAGCACAGGCGCGATCGCGGCGACAACCGTATCGTGCGCGCTGTTTGCGTGGTCGTACGCGGTCGCCTGGATCCACGCGAGCAGACGCTCATCGCTCAGTCGCTCCGTCGCGGGTGCGAGTTCGCGCAACGGTTCAAGTTGCGCGGGCACACGCGTGAGGAGTGTGAGTTCCTCTGGATACTTCACGCTCCACCATGGTGGATCTACCTGTATCGACTCGGGCAGCGGTCGACCCCACAGCTCGCCGTTCACCCAGTTCGCAAGGCGGCCGAACATCAGGCCCCAAGGCACCGTGAACGCGACCGCGTCACCGGCCACGAGGATCGGAACCCTTTCACGGCGCGCGAAGAGAATGATCGCAAGCGTGACACCGATCACACCACCATGGCTCGACATGCCGCCTTTGTTGATTGCGAACAGACCCCAGAACGGGAAGGAGTCGCTGAACTCGACGAGGAGATGCGGTTCGTAGAAAATGACGTGCCCGAGCCGGCCTCCAACGATCACGCCGACGATGACGTTGGTGACAAGATCGAGCACCTGCCGTCGGTCGAGCGGAATGCGGCCCGATGTCGCGAGCCAGCGCAGGATGAGCCAGCCGAGCAGAAACCCGGCCAGATACGCCGTGCCGTACCAGCGTGGCCCGAGGCCCGGACCGATCTCGAAGACGAACGGATCGAGCGTGTGGACGATCTCGGCGAGGATCGACGGAAGGGGCGGACACGCCATGCGCGGATGCTACGGGATTTCCGCGATCTGTCGCTACGCTAGCGGCATGCCGCACGATGGACCATCCGAGTTTGCGAAGCCGACGCGCCCCGGTGAACTGACGCCGTATCTCCGCACGCTGCTTCGAGGAGGAACCCTCACCGAGCAGGACGCGCGCAAGGCTTTCGAGGAAATCGCCTCGGGTGAGTCGCATCATGCGGAAATGGGTGCGTTTCTGGCGTTGATGGCGACCCGACTTCCGACCGTCGATGAGATCGTGGGCGCGGCGACCGTGATGCGCGCGCGCGTCGAACGTGTCCCGTGCAAGACCGATCCGAGCTTGATCGTCGACACCGCCGGCACCGGAGGTGCTCCGAAGACGTTCAACGTCTCGACGCTTGCTGCGGTTGTTGCCGCGGGTGCGGGCGCGAAAGTGGCGAAGCACGGCAACCGCTCGCGGACCGGTCGCGGATCGGCCGAAGTGATGGAGAAACTCGGTGTCGACGTCAATGCGTCGCCCGCGACGCAGGCGAACTGCATTGACGAGATCGGCATCTGCTTCTCCTTCGCAATCCACCACCATCCGGCCGCCCGACACGTGATGCCGGTGCGGAAGGCGCTCGGCGTGCCGACGCTCTTCAATCTGCTCGGTCCGCTCACGAATCCCGCGGGTGCGGGCAGGCAGGTGATGGGCGTCTACGCTGGACACTTCGTGCGACCAATCGCGGAGGCGTTGGTGCGGCTCGGCTCAACGCACGCGCTCGTCCTTCACTCGGACGATGGACTCGACGAGATCTCGATCGCGGTGCCGACGCGGGTGGCAGAGGTGCGAGACGGCAAGGTGCGCGAATGGACCGTCGATCCGCGCGCGCTTGGCCTCGAACGCGCTGATCCGGCGGCACTCGCGCAGGGATCGCTCGAGGACGCGGCGAGCCTCTTCACGAACATCCTCTCCGGCGAGGAACGCGGCGCGCGGCGCGCGATGGTGCTGGTGAACGCCGCCGCAGCGTTGTACGTGACCGGTGTCGCTCCCTCCATCGAGGATGGAATCGGTCTCGCGGCCGAGTCGATCGACTTCGGACGTGCGCTCGGCGTGCTTGAGGCGCTGCGCGAGAAGTCGCACGGCCGCTGAACGGAAGCAGACGAACTCCTCGAGATTCATGACCAGACGTTGAACAGGCGTGCTCGTACAAGCGAGCACGATTTTCTGCATGGAAGAAATTCCGGGTTCGGGGATTGGTGATTTCCCGTTGCTAGTTTCCCCGCGGCGCACCGATTGCAAAGACGGAACCGAAACCCGCGTGGCGTGCCATTGGGAGCAGGGGATTGAGGGAAAGGACGACAACATCTCGGAGCGATCCCGTGGACACATCGCATTCCGATGCGTGCGACCGCGTCAGCGTCGGTATGGAGAATCGTGCCCGTGATGGGACGAGTATCGACCATGACGCGCGATCTCCAACAGCCGCCGAGTGGTCGCACGCGGCTCTCGACGATTCGTTGCCACGTGCATCGCCACCGTACCTGTTCATCGTTTGCATAGCCTCGCTCTGGACTGGTGCGGTACTTCCCGAGTCGACGGGACTTGTGGATGTGGGAAGGGGAGCATGCGGTGCGGACCTTGCACCGACGGTTTCACTCGTGGCGCTTGTCCTTGCTCTCGGAGCCGCCGTGCTCTCGGCGCTTGGGTGGTGGAGAGCGCGTCGCAACCCAACGGACGCAACGAGCATGATCGGTGGCCGGCTGTCGATCGTGGTCGCTCTGCTGCTGCTTGCATCAGGTGCGGTCGGTATGGCGATGCGATTGCGGCAGGCAGCGATGGAACGAGATCGGGTGGAACTCGTGCTTCCATCGAGTGGGATCGGAGACAGCGCGACGGCCGCTCCGGCGATCACCGCGATCGAAGGAACGGTCGAAGAGGGCTTCTCGCCCCGGGGATTCGCCACCGACATCCTCGCAAGACACTTCGACAAGGAAACCCGTTGGCGCGCGGTACTCCGGGACGTGGTGTTCGTCGGTGGCGATGGCGTACGCACGTCCATCGACGGAGCGGATGACGATGACTCTCAGGTAACTTCTCGAATCGCCGTCTTCGTCGCCGGCGCACCGCCGCCATGGAAGGTCACCGACCGAGTGCGTGTTCTCGGCGTTCTGTCGACACCACGCGATATCGGCAATCCGGGCGACCGAGATCCTCGATCGCTTGCGGCGCGAAGCGGTGTGGTGGGATTTCTGTCCGTCGAATCGTCGGAGCTCTGTGCAATCGTCGAGGGATACGCGCCGCGGACACCGGTCTCGGACTTCATGCTGCGAATTCGCGACCGAGTTCGAAGCGCATTGCGAAACGGTCTTCTCGCGGGGATCGATGCTGACGAAGACGAACGGGCGGTCCGAACCGACGATGGAGTCGGAGCGATGCTCGTCGCGCTTGTGCTCGGAGACTCCGAGGCGGGATACGCGCCGATCGAGAACGGCTTTCGGGCCGTCGGGCTCGCGCATATTCTCGCCATCTCGGGATTCAACCTCGCCGTCCTCGGATGGATGGTCGCCGTCGTGGCGCGTCTCATGCTACGGAGCGATCGACGGGCGGCTGCGTGCGTCGCGATCACAGCGATCGTCGCACTCGTTCTGATGGCTCCGGCACCGAGCGCGACCCGTTCGGCGTTGATGGCGATCGTCGGCGCAATCGGTGTCCTGCTGCGGCGAGACTGGAACGGCGATGCGATCCTCGCCCTCGCTGCAGCTTGTATGGTCGTCGACGAGCCATCGGTCGCCTCTAATGCTGGATTTCAGTTGAGTTTCGCGTGCGTGATAGGTCTGCGACACCTCTCCTCGCGGATTCGGAGTGTGTGGCTCGGCTGGATTCCACGCGATGATGCGACGAGTACACGCCATGCGTGGCTTGGCCTCGCGGGCGAGGTCGTCGGTCGTACCGTTGCGGCGGGCATCGCCGCGTTCGTGGCGAGTGCACCGATCGCACTCGCGCACTTCGGGAGTATCCAGCCGCTCGCAGTCGTACTGAGTATCGTCTGTAGCCCGATCTCGGCAGCGACGTTGGTCGTTGCGTATCCAAAGGCGGTGATCGGCGCGGTCTTCCCGGTATGCGCCGAGCCTATCGCTCCGTTCCTGCGGCTCCTCGTCGAGTTACAGATCGGCCTCGTAGACGTCGCATTGTCGATCTCCGGAGGAGCGTGGACGATCGCGGGGTGGTCGACCGCCGGAGCGGCGCTCCGAATCACCCTGTGCGTCATGCTTGGTGCTTCGGCAATCGTGTCCCTCACCGAACACCGCCGAGCCGTGCGGGCCTTCGGATTGATCGCATGCATCACGACCGCGACGTGCATTCATCCCGCTGTCGAACTAGCACGTCGAGGGACTGCTCCTCCGCGAATAGCGCTCGTGACGCTCGCGATCGGAGATGGATCGGCCCACCTCCTCGAGATCGGGGAACGCAGCGTGGTGTTCGATGTCGGATCGAGTTCGACGGGTGGAGTCGCAAGCCGCGGGGCGCTTCCCTGGGCGCTCGACCGCGGGGGACGCATCGACGCGCTCATCGTGAGCCATCCTGACCTCGATCACTACAGCGGAGCAGTCGATCTGATCCGGTTCGCACGTGTCAAGCGGCTCATCGTGCATGACTCGCTGCTCGGCGCGGCCGCGCGATCGTCACCCATCACCGAACTGCTCGACGCTGCACGCGACCACGAAACGGCCATCGAGACGGTCGCGATGGGTGACCGAATCGACTTCGGCGATGCAATCGGCGAGGTGCTCTGGCCACCGCGAGGATTCAGATCGACCCGTGACAACGATGCATCGATCGTGCTGCGAGTACATGCCGCGCAAGACCTATTGGTCTCCTCGAAAACCGGCGACGTTGGTGCGTCCGTCGACGAAGTCGCGGCGCATCGGATCGGTTCGCTTCTTCTGACTGGTGACATCGAGACTGTCCCCGCGGTGCACCTTGTCGCGAATGGTTCCGCAGGCGGTCCGCTTCTCCGCTCCGACGTCGTCGAACTTCCACATCACGGCAGCTGGCGCGAGGCGATTGTGCCATTCCTTGCACAATGCGATCCGTTGCTCATTGTGCAGTCGACCGCAATGCGACGGTGGCTGACGGATCGATACAGTGGAAGCCTTCCAACAGGCGCGATGCGTCATGTCACCTGTCGCGATGGAGCGATGCGCGTCGAGTTCCATGACGGGTGGATCCTACGATTCACGCACGACTTCGATGTGCTCGGCGGATGGAGACCGGCGGGACGCTGGCGGATCGGTACGCGCCGGATTCGAAGGTGGAAGCACTCGGGTTCCGTCCGCGCGTGGTCAAGATCGACCCTAGCGCGGAGCGATCAACGCCGTGCGCTCGAGCACGATCCTGTCGCCGGCAACGCCGTTGCCGCCATCGCCGACAGAGATGTTCACACCAGACTTCGCATCGCCGCGAGAGCGAAGGGAGAAGGGTTGGCAACGGCGAGTGCCATCGAGCACGATGCGCTCACTTACCGTTCCACCGAAGGAGACGACGATCTCGACCCGTACGTCGGTTGGACAGGGCTCGGCGATCGAAACCAAGCCGGTGAGGACGGTTTCCGCGACGCGAAATCGATCTGGAATCTCGAACGCGATCGAGGACGGACCATCGATCTCGATCTCGGTGCACCCGAGCAGAAAGCGGGACGAATCACGAAGACGCGCGGATCGATCGGATCGATAGCGATAGCCAAGGTCGGTGGCGGTGCTCGCTACGCCCGCGCGACAGACAGCGAGTGGAAGAAAACGGTCGCGATCAAGTACTCCCGCGAGGGGATCGGCGGCCTGATTGTCGGAGGTTGGCTGCGTCCGAATCCTGCGCAGCCAGTCGGTGCCGAGCGTGAAGCTCCAACCCATCGGCGCACTGAAGGCGAGATTCTCGGCGCCGACGATGGAGCCGTCGGCGGTCCAGATGTCGATCCCGGATCTCGGATCCACGGGCATATCGGCGAGCGTGAACGCTGCGACCCGCTCCATCGAGATATCCCGGTGCTGTATATCCCGATCGCCGTCGCTGTCATCGCGACGTGCTTCATCGCGTACCGACGAACCCTGAGAACTCTTCTCTGGAGCAGGTTCCTCGACGCCCTGCTCGTTGCGCTTCGTCGAATCGGCCTCACCGTCGGCGGTCGCGCCACCCACAGGATCGAGCGGCGATACCTCCAGTTCCTCGGAAATCGAATCAATAAAGCCGCGGACGATGTCGCCATTCAGCAGCAGGATGGTGTCGGCTTCGGCCGATCCGGGCGCACGGCGATCGGCGAGCATACGAAGCGATGCGACACGATCGAGGGATACGGGGATCGTTCCGATCCATCTGTGATCCCAGACGGCACTTCCGTTGGCGATGCGGAACGTTCCGGGCAGTCTCTGACCGTCGTTCGTGTCGATCACACCAAGAGAGAGCGGAGCAACCTGAAGAAGGGATCCCTCTGCACAAGTTCTCGACTCGGCGTCGGAGCCAAGGGCGGGTCGGAGGGCACTGCGTCGCACGACGAACGCGATTGCATCGTCGCTCGGGATGCTCTGAGAAGTGACTCCAGCGCTCGATCGAACCGCAAGTTTCCAGCCGTCGGCATCGAGGGACTCGATTCGACCGACACGCCAGGACCCATCGGCGAGCAACAGGCTGACCGTCGGAATGCTGCCGCCGATCTCGGAAGGAGAGGATTGCGATGTCGCACCGATCGTCTGGTTCGTGTTCGTATCAGCACCCCGGAGCATCTCCGCAGGCCCCTGCTGGAGAACGACACGGTCCTGGGCGAACACGGATCCCCCGGAGAGCGACGCGATGACGGATGTACCGACGACAAGCATGAACCGGGACGCGCGAAATCTCCCTTGAAGCGCGACCCTCGGAGAATGTCGCGTCCCGTCGTCCCAGCAAACGGAATCGGCCATCCACATGGTGCGCGGAGATTCCCACGAAGCTGGCTGCAGAGGGTCTGGCATGAAGGGGGCCTATCGCTGGAAGATCGGGAGATAGCGCTTCGGCATCTGAAGGACGATCAGAGCCATCGCCGTTCCATATGCATCGCCAACCTGCTGGTCGGTCCACGAGCCGTCCGCGTTCTGCTTTGCGAGGAGTTCCTCGCGGATCGCCGGCCACCAGGCCTTCCAGCGCTCGCCGCCCGCGAGGTACATCGCCTGGACCGCGTAGTAGTGCCCGTAGAAATAGTGTGCCTGCGCGAACCCGCCCGCCATGGCGCCAGGTCCTCGCGGGAAAGCGTTGCGCGCGAGATAGTCAAGTCCACGATCGATCGATTCGTCCTCGTAGACGCCGGCATAGAAGAGACTCGCAACACCAGCCGCCGTCCTCGGCCAAAGCGATCCGCCGACGTCCTTCATGTATCGGAACCCACCGTCGTCGTTCTGGCACGAACGCACGTATCGGATGGCGTCGTCGATCGTCGACTTCGGAACCTTGATGCCGGCGTTGCGCGCACTGCGGAGCGCCATGATCTCGCAGATGGTGACCGAAACGTCGGCATCCGCGGGCACCGGGTTGTAACGCCATCCACCCTCGTCGTTCTGGCTGCTCACGATGAGCTGCACGGCGCGGACGAGCGCGTCGCGGACCCGGTCATCCTCCTGATTCATCCCGTAGATCTCACCGAGGAAGAGCGTCGCGAATCCATGTCCATACATAGGGCCATGCATGTCGTCCGAGACGATGAGACCGGTCTCGCTCGAATGCCTGAGAACGAAGTCGAGTGCCTTCTGAACGCAATCGCCGAACTCGCCACGACCCGGCACATTGCCGTCCGCCATCAGGGCGATGGCGCAGAGACTTGTGATGCCAGCGTGATCGCCGAAGCGACCCTGGCCGAAAGAGCCCTCGGCCTTCTGGATTCGTCGGAGGTGTTCAAAGCCCCTTTGGATCGCCTGATCCAGTTCCGGCGTGATCTCCTCCGCAAGCGGTGCGTTCTCAGCTCCGCCGGCGGCCGATACCCGATCTCCCGGGCGCGACGGCTCCTTGGTCGGCTGCGCGGTCTTCTCGGAAGACGTGGCCTTCGGCTTGTCCTGTGGCCCCGTGGACTCCGCTTGAAGAGTCTCGGTCAGCGGAGACGATCTGGTCACTGCACTCGAGTGGAGACTCGCCACCACGTACGCCGTCGTCGATACGGGTGTGAGTTCACCCGTACTCGCGGCCCACCCAGTGGCACTCATCCAAGTTGCGATGAAGGCAATGAGGAGGCGGGATGGACGAAGGCCGCTCAACGCCAAGTTCGTCGTCATGGTCATTTGCTCGCCTCCTCTGCAAGGCGACGGTAGTACTCCCGCGTGAGACGCTCGTACAGCGTTGAGACTCGGTCGCGCCGACCCTGGAGCACGAGTTCACGCACGCGCTCAGGAAGCTGTCCCCACTCGACCCGCGTCTCGGAAAGTTCACCGGCCTCAGCGACGGCGTCGCTGTCCCTCATCCCTGGCTCGGTTTCAGAGTCGCCAGAACCACGAGTCGACTCCGTCTTGGATCCCTGCGAACGCTGCTGCCCCGACTGACGCTGCTGTCCATTGCGTTCCTTCGGATCGCCAGACTTGCCGTCCTTGCTCTGCTTTCCGGATGATCGCGAGCTGGAACTGCTCGAGGAAGATGACGACTGACGCTGCTGCTTCTCAGCCTCGTCGAGGAGCCGTTGGAGCGTCTTCACGACCTCTTCCTGGACACGCTGGGTACCAAGCCCGGGATCGTTCTGCTCACCAAGTCGTGCCGACGCGGTCTTCATCCCATCGATCGCCTTTCGGACGAGGTCTTGCATGCTCGCCTCATCGAGCGATCGCTCAAGCCTCTTCTCCTGCTCTCGTCTCGCCGCATCCTCGGCGCTTCCAGCGCCTGCGGCATCTCCGGTGACGGGAACATCGAGGAGTTCATCAAGCGACTTCGGCGCGCGGGACGAGTCCTGTGTGGAAGACCCAGCTGCCTGACGAGTCGATCCTTCCGTTGGCGCGCTGGGCGGGTCTGAGTTTGGAGCGGATTGAGGCGCCGCCCCGGAAGCCTGCTTGCCCTCGACGGCGACCACAACCGCCCTTGTCGACGCAATCGACATCGACGTCGGGCGCGTCAACCCAGCACCGCACGCGAGGGCCACGAGCGCTGTGATCGGTCCAACGGCGGAAAGATGAGTTGGTGTGAGCATCATGGACGATCCCTTCTTCGGTCAGACTCGGATCCGGGTGCCGAATCCAGGCGCGAATCGCTCTGCGGCACCACACCTGTGCCGGGATCCTGCGGGCCTCTCTCGCCACCGCCATCCTTTTCGGCCCCGCCAAGATCGGCCGGCTGGACCGAGGGAGCCGGCGCCTCGCCGCTCGTCGATGTTCCCAATTTCTCCGCAATCCTCGTTCCCAACTCGACAATTCGCTGTTGTCGAGCCGCGATCTCCGCGAGCTGCTGAGTGCGCGCAACAGGGTCGAGAGTCGCTGCCGACTCGGAGAATCGTCGCGTCCGCTTCATGAGCGACTCCTGCATCGATCGTAGGATCTTGATCTCCGCAACAGGCGGAATCGCACCCTGTGCGCCACCGCCGCCGCCGCCCGCGCCACCACCCTGATCCTGACCTTCCTCGAATCGATCGCCATCGTCCGGCGCTGCGTCCTCGAGAGCCGACACGATCCACGCGAGAGACTCGAGCGCCTCATCGATCCGAGGCATCGCCTCTCCTGGTTTCCCTCCGGAAAGTCCGGATCGCGCCTCGGCGAGCGCTGCATCCACCACATCGTGCATCTCAATCAGCGCATCAGAGTCGCCGACATCGGCGTCCTCTTTGCGAAGAGCATCGATCGCCGTTCGAAGTTCCTCCTGAACCGTCCCGAGTCTGCGGCTTTCAACAATCTCTCGCCGACCAAGCGCGGCTCCATCAGCAGGTGCGATCTTCTCGACCGAACCGCGGATCGCTGCTTCACGCTCAAGGAAGTCTCGATACTTCGCCACCAGTTCCTCGCGCTTCTCCTCCTCGGCACGCTCCTCGGCACGCTCCTGCGCCTCCTCCGCCGCGGTCAGCGCATCCTGAAGCGCCTTCAGTGCCGCGTCCATGGAGGATCCGGCATCGTCGGCGTCAAAAGGCTCCGCACGAAGTTCACCCGAGACCGCCGCGAGGGCAGCGGCTGCATCGTCGAGGAACCGCGCCACGCGCGCCGCCTCACGACTCGTCGCCCGGGCATCAGCCGCGGTTCCCCGCGCGTTCTGCGAAAGCATGCCGACCGAACGCGCGAGACCATCGCGTACCGCGTCCGCAGCCTGGTCTGCATCCAACGGTGCCTCGCGCAACTCGACCGCAAACCGCTCCGCCTCCTTGAGGAGTCTCTCGATCGAATCGACGAGCGACTCGAGTTCGCGCGCGAGTTCCTCGGCCTTCACCTTTCGATCCTGCGACAAGGCCTCGCTCGCACGCGACAACGCCTGAGAAGCTCTCTGCTGCGACTGCTTCGACTGCTCCAGACGGTTCTGCTGCGCATTTTCGGACGCCTCGGACAACTCCTCGCGAACACGACCTTCCTCGATCGCCTTCGCGGCCTCCTCGAGCGCCTTCGACTGCTGCGGATCGGCCTCGGCAAGCGTCTTCGCACGCTCACGGAGTTCCTGCGCCACCTGCTCCGACTCCGACGAAGCCTGCTGCTGCCGCTCTGCGAGCGCGTCGAGCTCAGCTCGCGACTCGGCCGACAGCTCCTCGCGTGACTCGCCATCTGAACGCGCCGCTGCCTGTTCAGTCTCGCGCGTCAATTGCTTGACCTTGCCGGCAAGTTCATCGAGCCGCTTGCGCGCAACCCACGCGTCCTCATCGCGGTCGAGCAACGAGACGAGATCCTCCAGCTCGGCCCGCACCGCTTCCTGCGACTCTGCAGCCTCCGCGGCGTTCCGATCTCGCGCGGGCTGATCGCCCGCCGCTTCGGCATCAGCGGACTTCTCGAGCTTCGTGCTCGCCTCGGAGCTGCGCGCCTCCGCCTCGTCGAGGAGATCACGCGCCTGCTCCGCGAGGTCGCCAAGCACGCCCTCATCGCGTCCGTTCCGCTCGAGACGCTGCATCGTCTCCCGCACCGACTCGGCCGCACGCGAGATGCCCTCGGTCACAGAACCCTGCGCATCACGCGTCGATGGCTCGGCACCCGTGCGCTCGAGCTGGTCCCGGGCACGAGCCTGCCGCTCGTCGATGCGCATCGCATCACGACGCACACCCGCGAGCGTCGATCGGATCTGCCGCTCGAACTCGTCGTCCCCGACGATCCGCAGCACGCGTGCCGCACTGCGGATACGTCGACCATCAGGCGGCAGTGCTTCCGCCGCATCCGATCCCGCTCCTCCATTCGATGCGACCGCTTCGCGCGCGGCGCGATCGAGGAAGTCCTCCGCGAACGCGCGCAGCACCACCGCATCACCCGGCTTGACCGAAAGCCGCGCGAGATCGAGCGTGCGCTCGGTCTCGGCCGCCTTGATGAAATCCTGCTCGCGTGACCTCCGTCCTTCACCGAACTCGGTCGCACGCTCCTCGAGCGCCAGACTCTCCGACCCACCCTGTCCGATCCGAGTCGCGATCTCGATCCCCGCCGATTGCAGCGCGAGATCGTCGCGCGACTCGGCCCGCACCGTCACCCGCGCGTCCGGCAGCACGGACTCGTCCTGCAGGGGCTCCACCATCACCGCCGTCGGCTCGCGGTCTGGAATCACCTCGAACGCGAACGCGACCTCGTCCTCCTGCGCGATCCCGTTCTCATCGACGAGATCGAGCTCGATCCTCGTCGCGTGATTCGCGCGTCCTCGAATCGTCAGCAGGGTCGCATCCGTCGGATCGACCTCGATGTTGAAGGACCGCGCATGCGCGCGACCCTCCGCGGCATCCGCGGAAGCCGGCTCCTCGCTCTTGCCCGACGATCCCGCGGCCACTCCGGAGTCGGCTGCGATCGCTTCGACGCGGGTCCCGACTGCGCGCATCGACGAACGACCCTCGCCGAACGGAACAGCACGGTTGAGCCGCACCTCGAGCCGTACGTCGCTGCCCGCGAGGATCGGATCCTGCACCACCGATCGCGCATCAGTGCCGTCACCAAGCTGCTCGCGACGCTCGGCGATCATGCTGCGCGCGTACGCCGGTGGTTCGGCAAGAAGCGTGGCCGCCGCGACGGCGGGCGGATCGACAAGCCGCACGCGAATCGTCTCTGTCACAGCATCGCTCGTCGCGAATCGAATTTCGATCGCATCACCCGCCGCATCGATCAGTCGCTCGAAGTCCCCGCCAGGCTGGAGCGAGAGCACGACATCGGTCCATGCACCGGCCTCCATGCGCGCGTCCGAAGCCGGCTCACCCGCGACCTCTGTTGCATCCGACGCACCGCGCAGCGAGCGATACGAGGCCTTTACGCGCTCGGTTGTCGCATCTCCGCGCTCGAGCCTCGCGCGAAGCGCGAAGGGTCGACCTCGTGCCGCCACCGAACCATCCTCGACGAGCGACGCGATCGCCGTCCGGGCAGGCCAGGAGACGTCGCTCCACGGCGTCATGATCCTGCGCAGCGCGATCGACGCCTCGTCCGGTCGATACACCGAGAACGAAACGGCACCCGCGACGAGCAAGAGAAGTATGGCCATCCGTCTCGCGGTCGGACCATAGCGCACAACTCGTGCGAGATCCGCGCCGGACGCACGCTCGCCTGCATCCGCAAGCGATCGCGCGGCAAGAGCGCTTCGCTCCGCCATGCCCGAGAGATCGAACTCGACCGCGGAGGCGAGGCGCCCCGAGAGTTCCGGCCGCATGCGCTCGATGCGCAGCGCGACCTCGACCGGCGTCGGTCGGAAACGCAGCGCCGGCAAGAGCCTCGACCGCACCTTCATCGCGACCACGCCCACCACGACACCAAGCATCAGGACGCGCAGTGGCCATGGGAACCGCACCAGCGCATCGAGCGCCGCACAGCACGCCACCGTGAACATCGCGAGCGAAAGCACACTCGACGATGCACCGGCCACGCGCATGCCGCGCATGCGGCGCGCGATGCGCAGCACATCGCGCGAGATCCGGCTGAGACCGGCGGCTCGCTGTGGCGATGCCTGTTCGTTCGTGAGGTTGTCGGTGGTCTCGTCCATCGCGTTCGCTCCGTCGTCTTCGCATCGGGCGGGATTCCGCTGAGAATCCCGCGACCCCGATCAGACCAGCCGCAGCAACCTCCTTCCCGACCATTCGATCGCGAGCAGTCCGAGCAACAGCACGAGCGCAGGCCACGTATCCCAGATCGTGCGTTCGGTGCTCTCATCCATCTCGCGCGCACGTAGCGGCAGGATCTCCGGCAGACCGCGCACCGAATCGACATCGAGCATCCGCCCGCCGGTCCGCCGCGCGATCTCGGCCAGCGCCGCGTGATCCGCGTCGCCACGGCGAAGCTCGTCGTCGTCCCGCACCACTTCAAACGGCGCCTCGACGCGACCAAACGCCGGATCCTCCGCGATCGCGGTAAACCGACCGGTCCGCTCGGGAACGAAGAACGCGCTCGCGTCGGCCTCCTCGCGCGTCAGCTCGATGCGGGCGACGGGATTCCCATCCGCGTCACGCACCTCGACGGGAACAACCGCAGGCGCCTTCGCCGCGGACTCCTCGTCGACGATCCGCAGCGAGACAACGGTGCTTTCACCTAGCGCGATGCGTCCCGGCGCCACCGACAAACGAGCGCGAGCCTCGCCCTGCGCGATCGACTCGCGCGCGAGCAACCGCACGATCGGGACCCAGAAACGCTCGGGAAGCCGCTCGCCCTGACCGTAGCGCCATCGCCAGATCTCGTCGGTTGCGACATATACGATGTCGCCGGCGCCGAAGCGCATTCGCATCACCGCTGGCGTCGGCTCCTCGCCAATGGGTCCGGAACCTTCCGCCATCGCGAGCACCTCTGCCGTCGGCTTCACGCGCGCACGCGGCACCGACTGCACGTACCGGAGCTTCGACCATCGGATCGCGGGATCCACAAACGCGTCGGGCCATCCGTCGTCTTCATCCGACAGTCGCAACACGCCGAGCCTCGCCGCCGCGGTGGTCGGACCAAGCGCGCTCGCACCAGTGCGCGCGTCGAGCGCGAACGGAGGCTTGAACGGCATCAGATCCGCCAGTGGAGTCGACTCCCACGACGACGGCGTGCTGCGGTCGCCGCCGATCCACAGGAGACCCGCTCCCCGGTCCGCGACCTCGCTGCGCAGGATGGCGAGCTGGTCCGGCGAGAAGAACCCGCTCGGAACGTCGCCGATCACGAAGAGGTCGTACTTCGAGAACTCCTCGCGCGTGCGCGGCAGGCGCGAGATGGGCATGTTTCCCTCCTGCGCGAAGTCGCGGTCGGCCGAGAGAAGCATGATCGAGCTCTCGATGTCCTTCTCGCGCATGAGGAGGTTCTTGAGATAGCGGTACTCCCAGCGCGACGCACCCTCGACGTAGAGCACGCGCAGCGGCCGGTCGATGAACTCGACCGCCATCTCACTCTGGTCGTTCTCGCGCACGAGGTCAGGTCGCTCGGAGACGATCTCCACGCGCCACGCACGCGACCCTGCGTCCTCGCTCGCTCCATCGAGAACCACGGTCGTCTCGCCGGCGGCCTCGCCCTCCGCGGACTCCGGTACCGCCTTCCGCGCGATCTCGGCGCCGGTCGATGCATCGACGAGCCGCACCGCGACCTCGCCCGATACTCCTCCGCGATCGACGCGCACCTCAACCGGAACACGATCGCGCACGAACGCCCGGCCCGGTACGGCCACACCGACGATCGCCGCGTCGCCAAGCCGCGTCGCCGAACCAAGCGCCACCGCGTGCACCGGAATCGAATCGCGCTCGAACGCCTCGAGCGCATCCGCAGACACGGGCGATGCCGAACGACCATCGGAAAGCAGCAGCACGCCGCTCACCGGTCGACCGACCGCGCGAGAAAGCGCCTGACGCAACGCGATGTCGAGATCCGTACGCTCGCCGGACGAAGCGCCCAGCACCGGTCGCTCGACGGAGATCGTGTCGGTCGCGTCGCCGCTCGACGGACGCGACGATTTCGACGCATCGCGCTGCAGCGTGAAGACTCCACCCGCGAAACCGACGTACTCGATGTCCTTCGTGCGCGCGATCCGCGCGAGCGCCGGCTCCGCGTTCGCAAGCACGGCCGCCGCCTGGTCGTCGCGCGCGACTCCTCCGGGCGCATCCTTGATCGACATCGACATACTGCGATCAACGAGCACGATGAGCCGGTCGCGCTCCGTACGCGTGCGCTCGAACCGCAGGCTCGGACCCGCGACGAGTAGTGCGACGAGCATGAGCACCGCCGCTCGCACAACCGCGAGCGAACCGCGCCACACGCGCGACGACGTGCGCGAACCACCGGTCAGTCGGCGATAGCTCCACCAACCCACCGCGAGCGCACCCAGCACCGAAAGGAACCAACCCCACGCGGGCAGCGGTCGCTCGAAGACGAGCCGGACCGCCTCGACATCGCGTGGAACCTCGCCAACGAACACCCGCACGAGTCCTTTGATCAGCGCCCCGATGCGACCGTTGCCACCGTTCACGGCATCGCCGATACTTGCCATCGCGGGCATCGAAATGCCGAGTGCCACGATGGATGCACCGATCGA
>Ga0172372_10006595_pt1 | contig 15815 bp, 10 predicted proteins | sample LakKiv5m_2_FD_114544 | JGI IMG/M metagenome (GOLD analysis project Ga0172372, IMG submission 114544) | Freshwater microbial communities from Kabuno Bay, South-Kivu, Congo - kab_092012_9.5m | ecosystem: Environmental > Aquatic > Freshwater > Lake | place: Democratic Republic of the Congo...
CTGCGGATAATCGTCGACAGACGACTGTCCACAGGCCACAGCCCACCTAATTGTACTTCAAACCTTATTTTTCTTTGGTTACTGGTGACAAAGCGGATAATCAGATTTGTTATTTTTCAATAGTGTTGACCCGAGGCTTTCCCTTCAATACTAGTTGAAAACCGATTGCTTACCTCTTTCTTTTGACAATCTCGCTTGGAAGATTAACTTTTTGATACTATCAATTGATCCTATTAATGAAACCTCCCTATGACATTTTCCCTAGTATTTTAAGACGCTTCAGCTAATTTCAAGAGAACAAGAGCGGCAACTAACAGAGTTCTCCAAAAGTGGCTATGAATCACCTAGTAGATGGGTGCCCTCCAACAACACATTTTCCATTCAAAACTAGCTGTTTCCAATTCCTTACACCTAATTCCGCTAACCAACTGGTTAGTTTCCTTCCACTTCTTTTTTAAAATAGTAGAGGTATCCTCCTCACCTTTTCTTGAGAAATTTCTTCTTCTTTTCCCCAAGCCCTTCCATACATTTTTTCTACCTTTGAGGCTTCCTAAAATTCATCCCTTTCCGCTCCCATGGCACTCAAAAAAATTCAGTCTGCCCTCATCTCCGTTTACTACAAGGACCACCTGGAACCCATCATCGCATTGCTCAAGCAGCAGGGCGTAACCATCTATTCCACGGGCGGTACCCAAGAATTTATTGAAGCCCAAGGTGCGAAGGTAGTTCCCGTAGAAGAACTCACCAGTTACCCTTCCATTTTTGGAGGACGTGTGAAAACCCTCCACCCGAAGATTTTTGGAGGTATCCTCCACCGCAGAGACCACGAAGGCGATGTGGCGCAAGCGGCTACCTACGACATTCCGGCCATTGACTTGGTGATTGTGGATTTGTATCCCTTCAAAGAAACAGTGGCCTCTGGCGCGTCGGAAGCAGACATCATCGAGAAAATTGACATTGGCGGCATTTCACTCATTCGTGCTGCAGCCAAAAACTTCAAAGACGTCACCATCATCGCTTCCAAAAACCAGTACGCGGAATTGGAAGCCAGACTTTCCACTCAAGACGGAGCCACTACCCTAGAAGACAGACGCTACTTTGCTGCCCAGGCCTTCCAGGTGTCCTCCAACTACGATACGCATATCTTCAACTACTTCAATCTGCAGGAAGGAATCCCTGCACTCAAAGTATCCGAAACCACAGCCAAGGCGCTTCGCTACGGAGAAAACCCACACCAAGCGGCTCATTTCTATGGGAATTTGAACGAGCTATTTGAGCAACTTCACGGAAAGGAACTTTCTTACAATAACCTGGTCGATGTGGACGCAGCAGTAAACCTGATTGCTGAGTTTCCAGATCAAACGGCTTTTGCCATCCTCAAGCATACAAATGCCTGCGGTTGCGCTACCGCCACGACTGTAAAAGAAGCCTACCAAAAGGCTTTCGCGGCAGATACTACCTCCGCCTTTGGAGGTGTGCTGGTCACCAATAAACCGGTAGACCTGGCCGCTGCTGAGGAAATGAATTCCCTCTTTTTTGAAGTGCTCATCGCTCCGTCATTCAGCCCTGAGGCTTTTGCAGTATTGACCACCAAAAAGAATCGAATCCTGTTGCTCCAGAAAATGGCCGTACCAGGAACGAAAATGATCAAAACCCTCTTGAATGGGGTCATCGAACAAGACAAGGATTTAGCCACAGAAGGCAAGGGAGATTTCACCGTAGCCACTACCCTAGCCCCTAGCGAAAAGGAACTAGATGCCTTGGTCTTTGCCGCCAAAGTGTGTAAGCATACCAAGTCCAATACGATCGTGTTGAGCAATGATTCCCAGCTATTCGCCTCTGGAGTGGGACAAACCTCCCGAGTGGATGCTTTGAGACAAGCCATTACCAAAGCCAATGAGTTTGGCTTCAACTTGAAGGGTGCTGTCATGGCTTCCGATGCCTTCTTCCCATTCCCTGACTGCGTAGCCATCGCCCATGAAGCAGGCATCACCGCGGTGGTACAACCTGGGGGCTCCATCAAAGACCAGGACAGCATTGACTACTGCAATGCCCAAGGCATGAGCATGGTGCTGACGGGTGTTCGCCACTTTAAACATTAAAACCAAAAACCTTTGAGGTTTTTATTTAACCTCGAAGGTTTTTTCTAACCTCGAAGGTTTTTTTTCAAACCTTTGAGGTTTTTAGAGTCAAGACTTTAGTGGTTTTAAGTCAAGACCTTCCAGGCTTTGAAAACAAAAACCAAGACCTTCGAGGTTTTGAAAACCTCAAAGGTCTATTAGTCAATACAATTCTCGAAAAATATCGTACTTCGTACTTTGTACGTTGTACCTTGTACTTCTATGAAAGCACATCAACTCAAGCTCTACAATACGCTTACCCGGCAGAAGGAAGATTTTGCACCCATCAACCCCCCCTTTGTGGGCATGTATGTGTGTGGGCCCACAGTTTATGGAGATGCGCACTTGGGTCATGCTCGGCCGGCAATTACTTTTGACACGGTGAACCGCTACTTGACGCATTTGGGATACCGCGTGCGCTACGTCCGCAACATTACCGATGTGGGACACCTCACGGGAGATGCAGACGAGGGTGAGGATAAAATTGCCAAAAAAGCCAAACTCGAAAAATTGGAGCCCATGGAAGTGGCCCAGCAATACACCGATACCTACCACCGGGACATGGCCCTACTCAATACCTGGAAACCCAGCATTGAACCCAGAGCTACCGGACATATCCCCGAGCAAATCGCCTTGGTGGAAGCCATCTTAAATGAAGGCCTTGCTTATGTGGTCAATGGATCGGTTTATTTCGACGTGCTCGCCTACAACAAGAAATACACCTACGGCAAACTTTCGGGTCGTGTCCTCGAGGAATTGGTCAGTGGAAGTCGCGACTTGGATGGACGAGGAGAAAAGCGAAATGCTGTCGATTTTGCCTTGTGGAAAAATGCTTCCCCTGAGCACCTGATGAAGTGGCCTTCCCCTTGGGGCCTTGGTTTTCCAGGCTGGCACTTGGAATGCACGGCCATGAGCTCCAAATACCTGGGTACCCAATTTGACATCCACGGTGGGGGTATGGACTTGCTTTTCCCCCATCACGAATGTGAAATCGCGCAAGGCAATGCCTGCAACCATCAGGATCCTGCCAAGTACTGGATGCACAACAACATGATCACCATCAACGGGCAGAAGATGGGCAAGTCCTTGGGCAATTTCATTACCCTACAGGAACTCTTCACGGGCGATCATTCCTTGCTGGACCAGGCCTACAGCCCGATGACAATCCGCTACTTCATCCTCACTGCCCAGTACCGCTCTACGCTGGACTTCTCCAACGAAGCGCTTCGTGCCGCTCAAAAAGGCTATAAAAAAATTATCAATGGACTGCGCATCGTCCGAAGCATGCAGTATGCTGCAAATTCAGAAGTATCCTTAGACGGGGAACAAGTGCAGCAGGTTGAATCGAGTATTTCCGCAGCCTATCGCTCCATGGACGATGACTTCAATACAGCCATGGCCATTGGACACCTCTTTAACCTGCTCAAGAAAATTAACTCGGTGTACACGGGACAATTGGAACCTACCGCGCTGGGCGAGCAAGTATTCAATCACATGTTGGAAACCTACCGCACTTTTGTGGTGGATATTCTGGGTTTGGTCGAAGAAAAAGGGGAGGTACTGGAAGGCTTATTGCATCTCCTACTCAACCAATACGCTGAAGCCAAGACCGCACGCAACTATGCCAAGGTGGATGAAATCCGCAGCGGATTAAAAGCCATGGGCATCCTTGTCAAGGACATGAAGGATCGAATCGACTGGGCTTATGAAGAATAACCTACGCTGGGGCGTATTTGCACTGCTCCTACTCCTGGCTGCTTGTTCGGGGGAGAAAAGTACAGAAACCCAAACCGAAACGGTTGAACTCAAACCCTATCCCAATTTTCAAGCGGACTCTGCCTTTGCTTTTGTCAAAAAACAGGTGGATTTCGGTCCTCGGGTACCGGGTACCCCTGGTCATGCGGCCACCAAAGCCTGGATCCAAGAAACCCTGGAAGGTTACGGTTGGACCGTGCAGCAGCAGAACTTTCAAGCCAAAACTTACGATGGGCTTACCTGGAATTTGACCAACCTGATTGCTTCTTACAATCCCCAAGCCAATAAACGAATCCTCCTAGCAGCGCATTGGGATACGCGACGCATTGCGGACAAAGACAAATCACGTACCTCCGAACCCATTGATGGGGCCAATGATGGGGCATCAGGAGTGGCAGTGCTTTTGGAGATTTCTCGTAGCATCTCCAGCCAGCCCCTTTCTGCCGAGGTAGGGATTGATCTGATCTTCTTTGATGGGGAGGACGATGGGGAACCGGAATATGCTCCCAGCAGAGACAATACCAAAATCTGGTGGTGCCACGGCTCCCAATATTGGTCCAAAAACAAGCACCTTCCCAATTACTCCGCCTATTATGGGATTTTGGTGGACTTAGTGGGTGGAAAAAATGCACGTTTTTACCGGGAAGGCTATTCACGAAGGTTTGCCAGCGGCATACTTTCAAAGGTTTGGGGCAATGCTGACCTCCTAGGCCATGGTTCCTATTTTATCCAGCAAGATGCCCCAGAAATCTTGGATGACCATGTTTTTGTAAATGAATGGGCAGGAATCCCAATGATTGATATCATTGATTTCTCTCCAGATTTAGGCTTTGGCGCCTACCACCATACCCACCAGGATGCCTTAGCAGGAATTGATAGCCGCAGCTTGAAGGTGGTGGGCGAAACAATTTTGGTAACTATTTATCAAGAATAGTAGCATTTGTTAAAATCTTTGCTTTATTCGTAATCGAAGAGGTTTACATTTGATAAAAATTTAAAAAAATAGGCCGGATGAAAAAGGGGAGACAGGTTACGATGAAGGAAATCGCCAAGAAGCTTGGGGTATCCGTCTCTACTGTTTCCAGAGCCCTTCAGGACTCACCCGAGTTGCATATTGAAACCAAGCGGAAAATTGTAGAGGCCGCCAAGGAGATGAACTACCGGCCCAACTTGCTTGCGCAAAGCCTTCGCATCAGTAGGTCCAAGACCCTGGGCGTCATTGTACCTGAAATCACCTCTCACTTTTTTGCTTCCTGCATCAGCGGCATCCAAGACATTGCCATCACCCGTGGCTACAACGTGATGATTTGCCAAAGCAACGAATCAATTGTTCAAGAAAAGGCAAACATTTATACTTTAGTTTCAAGCCAAGTGGACGGTCTCTTGATCTCGTTAAGCCGCGAAACCAATACCTACGAACACCTTTACGAACTCTACGACCGGGAAATCAATTTTCTTTTGTTTGATCGCGTACAGGAAGATATTCCCGTTTCCAAGGTCACTTTCAATGATGTCAGTGGCGCCTATCAAGTCGTCAAACACTTGTTGGAAAATGGTTCCCGCAGGATCGTCTACGTATCTGGACCTGAAGACCTTTACATTTCCAAAAAAAGGAAGGAAGGCTACATTCGCGCCCTTTCAGAATTTGATGTCACCGAAGACCCTTCCCTCATTTTTATATCCGACCTCACCCTAGAAGGCAACCTTCAGGTGGCTCAACATATTCTTCGCATGGTTCCCCGTCCAGAAGCTGTTTTTTGCATGATCGATCCTGTAGCTGTGGATGTTTTGACCGAGTGGAAAAAGTTAGGCATTCGCATCCCAGAGGATATTGCACTGGCTGGATTCACGAATAACCCTTCTTCCGCTGTGGTCGAACCGCCATTGACCACTGTCGCCCAGCCAGGCTATGAAATGGGAAAGCTGGCCGTGAGCCATTTGCTTGATCAATTGGATGGAATGGCATCGGAAGATCCAGTCTCGATTGTCTTGGAGACCACCCTGGTAATTCGCAAATCCTCCCAGGATTTGCCTACTAACTGAGTTACTTCCTATTTTTTTCACCTGCAAGGCATACCAAATTGATGAAATCAGCCCTAATTCAATCCTTCCGGTATCATTTTGAAGCCGAACCCCTTGTTGTATTTGCTCCTGGACGGATCAACCTAATCGGGGAACATACGGATTACCAGGAAGGATTTGTATTTCCTGCCGCAATCAGCCAAGGAATCTGGGTAGCAATCGCCAAGAATAATCTTGCAGTCTGTCGAGCCTATTCCCTAGATTTTGAGCAAGAGTTTAGCTTCGAACTTGGAAGCATGTCTCCAAAAAAAGGGCATTGGGGCACCTATGTGATGGGGGTATGTACCCTGATGCAACAGGCGGGTTATCCCCTAGGTAATTTTGATCTGGTTGTTGGTGGGGACATTCCTACAGGGGCAGGAGTATCTTCATCGGCCGCACTTTCCGTGGCAGTAGGATTGGGTATTTCAGAAGTATTTTCATTGCACATCCCCAAGAAAAATCTGGCCCTTTACGCTCAAAAAGCGGAGCATCTTTTTGCTGGTGTTAATTGTGGGATCATGGATCCCTATGCCTCTGCTTTTGGAGCACAGCATCATGCCTTGCTGCTGGATTGCAGAACGGTGACCCATCAGGAAATTCCAGTATATCTGGGGGAATACAGCCTATTGCTTGTCAACTCCAAGGTTTCGCATTCTTTAGCCAATTCCGCCTACAACCAACGCCGCGCTGCTTGTGAAGAAAGCGTGTTGATTTTACAAAAAACCTTTCCAGAGATTCGCAGCCTTCGAGACCTGAAAGAGAGTGATTTACCGAGTATCAAACATCTTTTACCCGAAGCGCTTTTCCCAAAAGCCAAACATGTGATTACCGAATGTGTGCGGGTACAGCAGGCGGCTGAAGTACTTCAAAGTGGGAATCTTTTGGCGGTAGGAAAGTTGCTGCAGGCTTCCCATGAAAGTTTGCGAGACAACTTTGAGGTGAGTTGTCCGGAACTCGATTTTCTTGCACATCAGGCAGAATCAACAACAGGTGTTTTGGGTGCAAGAATGATAGGAGGGGGATTTGGAGGCTGCCTATTGACGCTACTAAAGACTAACGAAATTTCCAACTTCAAAACAATCATTCAAGAAAGGTACAAAGCCGCATTCCAGTTAACCCCTGATTTCATCGAAGTTTCGCTAGGTGCAGGTGCGAGAAAAGTTTAGAATTGGCGCATTCATCGACAAAATCTACCGCTTGATCCATTATCTGTAGGGAAACGAGCGACTTATGTAAACAACTCCTTCTTTTTTGTTATTTTCGAAAAAATAAATTCACACCTATGAAGTACCCCAAAAACCTAAGTAGACTTTTAGTACTCTTCCTTGTTTTGGGAACGGTACTCTCCTCCTGTTCTAAGAAGCGGGAAGGCAAACCTAAAGTGCTTGTTTTTAGTAAAACAGCAGGTTACAACCACGAATCCATCCCTGAGGGCATTGCTGCTATCCAAAAGTTGGGTGCAGAAAATGGATTTGAAGTGGACACCACCAAAAATGCCGAACTCATCAATGAGGAAAACCTTGCACAATATGCTACGGTGATCTTTTTGAGTACTACTGGAGATGTCCTCAACCACTACCAAGAGGCAGATTTTGAACGATATATTCAATCTGGCGGAGGTTTTGTAGGTATCCACGCTGCTGCAGATACAGAATACGATTGGGGCTGGTATGGCCGCTTAGTAGGAGGATATTTCTCCGACCATCCAGGGATCAAAGATCCTCACCCAAATGTACAATCGGGAAAAGTGACCAAAACAGGGGAAAAACACCCTTCCACGGAAACACTTCCTGATAGCTGGACTCGTACAGACGAGTGGTACAGCTACAAAAAAGTAAACCCGAACACCAAAAAGCTACTTCTTTTAGATGAAGCTTCCTACAAAGGAGGATTGGATATGGGCGAACACCCAATCGCTTGGTACCATGATTTTGATGGAGGTAGATCATTCTACACTGGCGGTGGACATACCAACGAATCCTATGAGGAGGCCGATTTTTTGAAGCACCTTTTGGCTGGTATCCAATACACCATCGGTGAAAATCTGGAATTGGATTACGACGATGCGAAATCCCAGCGTACTCCGGAAGAAAACCGATTCACCAAGACAACACTTTCCATGGGACAGTTTACCGAGCCTACGGAGATGACCATACTGCCTAACTTAGATATCCTTATAGCACAACGTAGAGGAGAGATTCTACAATACAACCTAGCTACTGGTGAACTTAAAGAAATTATAAAGCTAGACGTGTACTGGAAAACAGAGGTGAAAGGCGTCAATGCAGAAGAAGGATTGATGGGTATTCAAAAAGACCCGGACTATGCCACCAACAACTGGGTGTATGCATTTTATGCGCCGACAGGTGACAAGGAAATCAACCGACTTTCTCGATTCAAGTACAAAGACGGCAAGTGGGACATGGCTTCCGAACAAATCATTTTGGAGCTCTATTCTCAGCGCAACATTTGCTGCCATACCGGTGGATCCATTGCATTTGACAAGGATGGAAACTTATTCCTATCTACAGGAGACAACTCTACTCCATTCAACCAACCTGGCTCCCAATTCACCCTCAATGGTTATGCTCCAGTGGATAGCCGTGAAGGCAACAAGCAATGGGATGCTAGAAGAAGTTCTGGCAACGCAAACGACCTAAGAGGTAAGATCCTCAGAATCAAAGTTGCTGAGGATGGCTCTTACAGCATTCCAGAAGGAAACTTGTATCCAAAAGGTACCGAAGGCACTCGTCCAGAGATCTACGCTCAAGGACTTCGAAACCCGTATCGAATCTCTGTGGATCAGAAAAACGGCTTTCTCTATTGGGGTGAAGTTGGTCCCGATGCAAACAATGATTCTTTGGACATCAAGGGTCCTAGAGGCTATGATGAAGTCAACCAAGCCCGAAAGGCAGGACACTTTGGATGGCCTTACATCATTGGAAATAATTTTGCCTACACAGAGTTCAATTACGAAACAGGTCAACCTGGCCCTTCGTTTGATATGGCAGGCCCAACCAACAATTCACCAAATAATACCGGTTTGAAAAAGCTTCCCGCATCGGAACCTGCGTTCATCTGGTATCCTTATGTGGCTTCTCCTGACTTCCCGCAGCTTGGCACTGGGAGTAGAAATGCGATGGCTGGACCAGTTTACTATGCGGATCAATATCCAAAAGATTCACGCATGCCTGAGTATTACAATGGCAAGCTCTTCATCTACGATTGGATCAGAGGCTGGATCAAAGTGGTGACCATGCAAGAGAATGGAGATTACGACAAAATGGAACCCTTCATGGGAGGAACCAAATTCAACGCTTTGATGGACATGGAAATGGGCCCAGACGGGAAGATTTACATTCTTGAATATGGCAATGGCTGGTTTTCCAAAAACCCAGATGCAGGCCTCTTCCGAATTGATTACAATGGTGGCAACCGCCCTCCAGTGGTAACTGATGTCAAGGTGGATAAAACCTCTGGCAAAAGCCCCCTTCAGGTAACCCTTACTGCTGTTGCTTCAGATCCTGAAAACGACGCAATCATCTATACTTGGGATCTAGGCGCTGGAGTCACCAAGACGACTACAGAACCAACACTCACACATTCATTTACTGCCACAGGAGAATTTGAAATTCAAGTGACTGCTGCAGATCCAGCTGGATTAACAGGTAAAGGTCCATTGGTAGCCGTTTATTCAGGAAATGTTGCGCCACAGGTTAGCATCTCTGTAGTGGGCAACCAATCCTTCTACTTCCCTGGTAAAAAAGTGAATTATTCTGTAACAGTGAGCGACGAAGACCACCCAGAAGCAGCTTCGGATATGAGCAGCTTGTATGTGGCAGCAGACTACCTACAGGGCATTGACCAGGCAGAAGCCGATATGGGACATAAAATCATGAGCGAGGCCATGACAGGCAAAGCCTTGGTACAGTCACTTACATGCAAGACCTGCCACAATGAAACTGAAAAATCCATAGGCCCTGCCTACGCTGATGTAGCTAAAAAATACCGCGAGCGCAACAGAGACTACCTGGTAAATAAGATCAAAAATGGTGGCGGAGGTGTATGGGGAGAGACAGCCATGCCGGCCAACCCAGATTTGAAGAATTCTGAGGTAAATGCTTTGGTGACCTACATCCTATCCTTGAGACAAGAAAGCAAGCCTAGCCTTGGAGCTAAAGGAAGCTTGGATCCTACCCTTGGCAATCCGGCTTCTCCAACTGGTTCTTTGGTAATTTCGGCTACCTACACAGACAAAGGAGGAACAAATATCAAGCCGCTTACAGGTTCAAGCTCTTTGGTACTGAATCCAAGTACTGTGGATTTGGCTCAGGCTGGAACTTTCGCAGGATACGCCAAAATGGTGTTTGATGGAAAGACCTTGTTAACCATTCCAAACACCACGGGATCTTTTGCACTACAAGGAATTGACATCACAGGAATCGGGTCGGTTACCTTCATGACCGCTTCACAGGAACCAATTAAATCCCCGGTTGACTTTGAGATCCGTTTGGATAGCCCAACAGGTGAAGTGGTAGGTCGTGGCACACATGCTCCTAGTGCAGGAATGAAGCTGCCAAACATGCCAATCCTCATGCACCAAGTGAATGTAGCGCTAAGCGCTGCTGGAGATGGTAAAAAACATACCCTATACATTGTAAGTGATGCGAAGGGAGCAGATTTAGGTACCTTTATCTTGATGGGCGTCACCTTCAACGCGAAATAAGAAATAGCCAAAATCATTAAACTAAAAAACCACTCTGGGGTATCTGGAGTGGTTTTTTGTTTTTTCTGATTATTCGCTTTGTCACCAGTAACCAAAGAAAAGTAAGGTTTGAAGTTCATTTAGGTGAGCTGTGGTCTGTGGACAGTCGTCAGTTGACGATTATCCGCAGTACTTCAACTAGACTTCAAGCTCCAGGTGTGATTGCGGATAATCCTATTGTTTTGTTAGAGCTTGAGGAAACCTTTAGTTACATAAAGATTCTGCTGGCCGCCAAATTATTTTTTGATTCGTCACATCCGTGATCGATCCATTCGTGATCACATTTCCCTCGCAATCCAGAATTTGAGGGACAAATCTGCAAAAAGGGCAACAGTTTAGAAAAGTAAAGACAGTTGCTCCCTTATATGTTCCTTGAACGAGGTAAAAATACTGAGCCAAATTCGTAGCTGCAGCTGTTTTGATGGATTCCTTAAGCCAAGGCAATTCTTCCACTGGATTGGGCACAGCACAATTATTGGGACTTTCCGGCTCCTGACAAGAGAAGAGGAATGCTAGCATTAGAATGGGTAAAATTCGAGTCATGGTTTTGAATGAGTTCATAGCCAAGCAACGAATAATGTATTCGAATCGCTACACCTCTTCCTTAGAAATTTGAATTGGAAGTATTGAAATCAGTTCTGGAAGGCGGGAATCACTCAAGTTGCTGTGAACAGTGGACGGTCAGCTGTCGACGATTATCCGCAAGCAAATACCTTCCTTGACTACCAATGGGCAAATTGCGGATAATCAACCTCCTTTACTTCATCGGAGAAAAAGGCAGTGCGGTATAAAAAAGTGCATCGATTTTCTCAACAATCTTACCTGGAGCTTCAGAAGCATCACGCACACGAATCCATTCCGGATCGGCTACAAATCGCCCAAATGCAGCATTAAATTCTTCTTTGTTTTGATGTCCCAGAAAGTAAACCAATTTGGATTGAACCCCCTCTTTTTCTACTGTAATCCAATAGGGATAGTTGGAGAGGCCTTGCTTTTCAAATAAGGCCTGTGTATGGTCTCTGAATCGAGTTTGGATAGCGTCCAACTTTCCAGGTAATAAATGGTAGGTACGCAGTTGAAAAATACCGCTTGGAAGAGAGATTTTCCGAGAATTAAGACCCTGGGCCCATACCATAAATACTTGATCTACTTTTTGGACTATCTTCCCATTCGCTTCAGAGGCAGCGGCTACCGCCTTCCATTCAGGATCATTGGCAAAATTGTTCCATCGAATATCCCGTTCAGATGCGGATGGATAGCCAATAATAAAGGTGAGCTGCTTTTCAGGTTGGTCTGCTGAAAGGAAGTAAGCAACACTTTCTATCCCATGCTTGGCAAATAGGGTTCGGGTATGGTTTTGAAAACGTTGAATAAGGTCCGGCATTTTGCCATCATGCACCGTATAGGTGCGCATTTCAAAGTAGGAACTTGTGATTGTTTGCTGTGCTTTTACCAAAATAGTATTGAAAATAAAGAGTAAGAGAAAGAAGAGAACACGCATGGATTTTAATGTTAAGTGTGGAAATTTTGAAGGGGTTGTATCAGTTTTTTTTCCAAGCTCGGTAAAGTGCTGGGCTCAGGACAAGCGCAATGGTGAGCAAACCGAAAGTTTCTCGATTTTCTTCCATCTGAGGTGTTTTCATGGTGAGGTCTTTTTGTGCCCATTCGGCAGCAATCCAGTCTCCTACCCCGCCTGGGAAGAAATACAGGGCTCCAAGTAGGCAAAAGACAATGACCAAGGTGAGGGGCAATTTGGGAAAAATTCCACGTACGGCAAATAGTGAGAAAATCACTGCGACCCCATAGATGCTCACCCATACTTCTGGGTCGGGATCGTTGATTTGCCAATAAGCAAAAAGTGCAAAGAGGAACACCCAAAGCCCGTAGAAATAAGAAATAGGTTTCATAGGAAGCGCAATTCAAGTAGACTGAAATTTAAAGAAAATCTAAGACTATTCCATCTTTACTTATTTGAGAGATGTCTTACCTATTTTTTCACAAAGATTAAATGCACTTATTTGGAAAATTTTTTTCGAAAACTCATGGTTCAACTTTGTCTATCCCAATCCAAAACTGATCTCGAAGGGATTTTATCCCTCCAACGCGAAAATCTATCGACCCTACTTTCACAGGAAGAGAAAGACGAGCAAGGGTTTGTGACTGTTCCACATACCTTGGATCAATTGGAGGTCATGCATTCCATAGCCCCACATGTACTTGCCAAGGAAAACGGACAGGTCGTGGCCTTTGTGTTGGCGATGACTTTGGAATCAAGAGGGTTGGTACCCCTCTTGACATCACTTTTTGACAATTTTGATAGGTTAGATCTTGCTGGTAAAAAAGTAACCTCCTACCGGCCCATGGTCGTGGGACAGGTCTGTGTAGGAAAGTCCCAACGTGGAACAGGCCTATTTGACAAACTGTATGCTGCTTATCGGGAGCAATATGCTTCAACCTATGACTTTGCGATTACCTCTGTTGCCTCGAGCAATTACCGCTCGTTGGCAGCCCATCAACGGATAGGATTTAAAATCATCCATACCTTTCAAGACAGTATGAATCCCTGGGCGATCGTGTGTTGGGATTGGAATTCGAATTTTCCCAAGTAAACTAGAAAAGGTTTATTTCTTGAATTCAAGCAGTAGGATTGAAACGCTTCTCAGTCCAGTTGGCTAAAGACCGGATTGGGACGGTGGGCTTTTTGTATCAGCGTTTCGAGCTCAGCCAGGCGTTTGGGGTGCTCTAGGGCTACATTAGTCCGTTCCTCAGGATCATTGGCAAGATCAAACAATTCCACCGTAGTCTTTGAAGGATCTTGAACTTGGTACTTGACCAATTTCCAATCTCCTTGCCGCAGCGCTTGCCTTCCCCCAGACTCATGAAATTCCCAATACAGGTGATCGGGCTGTTGTTGATTTCCCGAGCCCAGTAAAGTAGGCAAGAAGGAGATACCATCTATTCCTTGCGGGCTGGAAGAGCCAATGGCATCGGCAAGAGTGGGAAGCCAATCCCAAAAAGCAGCTACATGCTTGGACTGACTTCCTGCTTTGATTTTTCCTGGCCAATGGGCGACAAGTGGAACATGAATGCCTCCTTCGTAGAGATCTCGTTTAAATCCCCTAAATGGGCCATTCGAATCAAAAAACTCCGGGTCTGCCCCTCCTTCACGATGCGCACCATTGTCAGAAGTAAAAACCAGGAGCGTGTTTTCGGAAATGCCTAAGGCTTCCAATTTATTCATAATGTCACCTACATAGCGATCGATTCGAGCCACCATCGCTGCAAAAGTTGCCCGTGGATAAGGTTGAGACTGGTAACCGGGAATAACCATTTCTGGGCCATAATCCCCTCCCGGAGGAGCAATATGTGGGAACTCCTCCCCAAATTTTGTACGATAGTATTGAAAGATCTCGTCTTCAGGCACTGCCAATTCTGCGTGGGGCATCACTAGGGGTAGAAATAAGAAAAAGGGCTGTTGCCGGTTGGCCTCCATAAATTCCAAACTCTTCTGATGGATGAGGTCTGGTGCAAAAGTGGCTTTTGTAGTCCAATCATTTCCAAGTAGCGGAACTTGCTGTTGAATTTCCCAGAGATAAGCAGGATAGTAGCGGTGCGCATAGCGCTGGCAGTTGTAACCAAAAAAATGATCGAAACCTTGATTTGAAGGATCTCCCGTGGTCCCTACAAAGCCCAATCCCCATTTACCAAAGGCAGCGGTGCGGTAACCAGCTTGCTGAAAAATTTTCCCCAAAGTAAGTAGTGTATCGGGCATGGGATACTGTCCTTCAGGCTGAACTTCATAATTTCCGCGTATGGGGGTATGGCCGGTATGCAAACCAGTAAGCAGCGCTGAGCGTGAAGGTGCACATACAGGAGCGCCAGCATAGTGATTGGAAAATAGCATCCCTCTAGCCGCCAGCAAGTCTAAATTAGGGGTTTTGATGTGTTTTTGCCCAAGAAAGCCTAGGTCCCCATAACCTAGGTCGTCTGCTAAGATAAAAATCACATTCGGCTTTTTGGGAGCTGGAAAATCAGGCGAATTGAACTGAAAGGAGCTTAGCGCAAAGAATAACCCGCAAAAGCTTACAAAAACAAGGAGTGATCTCATCTCCCGAATCTACTAAAAATGGGCTAAAAACAAAAACGGGAAGCATTTCTTACGAAAGCTTCCCGTTTGGTCGACAGATCCCCGTAGTTCACTATCTCCCTCAAGCTACAGTTTAAGACTTTTCCCAGTTGCCCAGGTCCAAATCATTGAATGATGCCGCCCTTTCGGACTTGTCCTGTTTTGTTAGATTTCCATTCCATTTCTGTGGTTACCCCTCACAAACACTTGTAGGCAAGTGCTCCTTCATGGTGGAACTCCCGAAGCTATCTTGACGACAGACTCCCAGGCCGATCTATTGTAGCACTTCTGCGGTTTCCCGTTGCAAACCATCCCAGTTAAGTGACAGTTCCTTTGTGCCCGATGTTTTTACAAACTCTCCCGAAAGAAACTCTGTCTTGATTAATCCATTTAATGCAATTCTGGGGTTGCCCCTCTCAATCTAGAAATTTCTTTCTTGATCCTTCTTGCCTGGAACTTTGATTCTTTCCGAAGAAGTCCTCAAATTCAAGCCAATCGTTTTTGGCATTTCTGCGGTTTCCCGTCTCAGAAACTTACCCTAAGGTTAGCTCCCCTTTATGCCCGATCTCAAACTTTCAATCAACGAACCGAAATCGTACTTTCGGTCTTTTTTTCTCTTACTTGATGAATTGAAGTTGGTTGATAAAAAAAATAAATCCAATTATTTCTTCAAAAAATTATCCACAATTTTTACCTTGAAATCGTCTGTAAACGAACAAGTTATCCACTTATTTTAGGCTGGATATTCACATTTTTAATTCCAGAATACGCCTATCCATAATCTCACCAGCAGCTACATATTTAGTTGCATTAGTACGGATAATGACCTACAGACAAATGTCCTCAGAGCATGTCTTATCTAAATGAACTTCAAACCTTATTTTTTGAGGTTACGAGTGACAAAGCGGATATTCTAATTCCAGATGATTTGCCAGTGGATCAAGCTCTGTTTGAATTACACAACAAATCCTCTACACAGAACAGA
>Ga0172372_10006597_pt1 | contig 15813 bp, 8 predicted proteins | sample LakKiv5m_2_FD_114544 | JGI IMG/M metagenome (GOLD analysis project Ga0172372, IMG submission 114544) | Freshwater microbial communities from Kabuno Bay, South-Kivu, Congo - kab_092012_9.5m | ecosystem: Environmental > Aquatic > Freshwater > Lake | place: Democratic Republic of the Congo...
AACTATTGGTATTGCATTAAACTTAGAAAATGACAACGTAGGTGTCGTTTTAATGGGTAATGGTCGTCAAATTTTAGAAGGTGGTGTTGTTAAGTCAACAGGTCGAATTGCTCAAATTCCTGTAGGTGAAAATTTCTTAGGTCGTGTTATCAATCCGTTAGGTGAACCTATTGATGGTAAAGGTGATATTAGTTCAACTGAAAGTCGTTTATTAGAAGCAATGGCACCTGGTATTATTAGTCGTAAATCAGTTTGTGAACCTTTACAAACAGGTATTACTTCTATTGATGCTATGATTCCAATTGGCCGTGGTCAACGTGAATTAATTATTGGAGATCGCCAAACAGGTAAAACATCTATTGCTGTTGATACAATTATTAATCAAAAAACAGAAAATGTAGTTTGTGTATATGTAGGTATTGGTCAAAAAGCTTCGACAATAGCTCAAGTTGTTAACGTTTTAGAAGAAAAAGGTGCAATGTCATATACATGTATCGTTTCTGCTAGTGCTAATGATGCTGCAACGTTACAATATATTGCTCCATATGCAGGCGCATGTATTGCTGAATATTTCATGTATCAAGGTAAAGCAACTTTAGTAATCTATGATGATTTAACAAAACAAGCAATGGCTTATCGTCAAATGTCATTATTATTACGTCGTCCTCCAGGACGTGAAGCATATCCAGGTGATGTATTCTATTTACACTCACGTTTATTAGAACGTGCTGCGAAATTAAGTGATGCATTAGGTGGTGGTAGTATGACTGCATTACCAATTATTGAAACGCAAGCTAGTGATGTATCAGCATATATCCCAACAAATGTAATTTCAATTACTGATGGACAAATTTTCTTATCGAATGATTTATTCAACTCGGGTATTCGTCCAGCTATTAACGTAGGTATTTCTGTATCACGTGTAGGTTCTGCAGCACAGACAAAAGCTATGAAAAAAGTAGCAGGTAAATTAAAACTTGAATTAGCTCAATTTGCTGAGTTAGAAGCATTTTCACAATTTGCATCTGATTTAGATGAGGCTACACAAAAACAATTAGCTCGTGGTACACGTTTACGTGAAGTTTTAAAACAACCACAAAATTCTCCTTTATCAGTAGCAGAACAGGTTGCTTTAATTTATACAGGTATTAATGGTTATTTAGATGATTTATCTGTAGATTCTGTTAAAAAATATTGTGCTACTTTATTAAAATTCTTAGGAACATCACAAAAGCCATATGTTGGGATCGTTACTACTACTAATCAATTCACTGATGAAGCTGAAGCTTCATTAAAAGAATGTATAGCTGAATCAAAAGCTATTTTTGCTCAGAGTAAATAGATTGATATTTTCTATTCCATTTTTAAGTTTTAAAAATGGAATAGAAAAATAAAATTTCTTTTTTAAATTTTAACTAGAAAAAACTTTAATATAACATAAACGATAAGTCAAAACTTGAAGTAATCTAATAATATATTAGATTACTTCAAGTTTTGACTTACCGTTTATTATACTATCAGTAAGAGTTTTAAGAATTAACTTAATTGAACGAACCGCATCATCATTACCAGGAATTGGTATATCAACTAAATCTGGATCACAATTTGTATCTAAGATAGAAACAATAGGAATTCCTAATTTACGACATTCTCGAATTGCAGTCATCTCTCGTTTTTGGTCAATAATAATAGCAACATCCGGCAATTGCTGCATATCTTTAATTCCATCTAAATGATTTCTTAATTTGTCTAGTTCTTTTCGTCTTAAAGAAGCTTCTTTCTTTGTTAATAAATCAAATGTATTATCAGCTTCTTGTTGTTCTAAGCTTTTTAGACGATTAATTCTTTCTTTTAATGTTGACCAATTTGTTAACATTCCACCAAGCCAACGATAATTTACATAATATGAATTACAACGTTTTGCTTCTTGAGCTATCAAAGTACTTGCTTGACGTTTAGTTCCTATAAAAAGAAAAGTTTTTCCTTCGCTTGCTAACTTATTTAGATAATTTGTTGCTTCATTTAATAAGCTAGCAGATTGAACTAAATCTAGAATATGAATATTATTTACTTCGCTATAAATATAAGGAAACATTTTAGGATTCCAACGATAAGATTTGTGTCCAAAATGTACTCCGGCTTCTAATAATTGTGATAAACTTATATTAGACATAAATGTTATATTTTATTTTATTTATATAGATTGTAACAAAAATAAATAAAAATGTCTACAAACCAATTAGAAGTAGATCACTTTTAAAGACTTTTTAAATAGAAATTTCTTTTATTTCCATTAAGGCAGGTTTTTTAAAACTAGTTTTAAAATTTCGAGAACCAGTTCCAGACGGAATCAAATGACCGATAATAATATTTTCTTTTAAACCACGTAACCAATCTATACGACCTTCAATTGCAGCTTTTGTTAATACTTTTGTTGTTTCTTGAAAACTTGCAGCAGAAATAAAACTTGGATTATTTAATGCTGCTCGAGTAATACCAAATAATAAAGGTAAATAATAAGCTGGTTGTTTTTGCTCTTTTTCAACAATTTTATTTATATATTGAATATGATATAAATCAATAACTTCACGTTTTAATAAAGGAGTATCTCCTTCATCAGTAATTAATACTTTTGTTGTCATTTGTTTAATAATCACTTCAATGTGTTTATCATTAATTGTAACACCTTGTGATTCATAAACACCTTGAACAGAATTTAAGATAAAAGATTGAACTTTTTTAAAACTTTTATAATTACCTTCAAAATTATTAAGTAACCTTACATATTTAACTGATTTTTCCTTATCACAAAAAAATGGTTTTAAAAACCCATAATAATTAAAATAGACTTTTATTAATTTATGAGGATTAATTTTTTCATTTTCTCTAATAGGTGTACCTAATTTATGGAATTCAAAATTTTCATCTAAACTTGTTCGTTGAGCTAGTAACCCTTTTTTTTGACTAATAGGAATTCGTTTAACGACTTGATTTTTTTTTCTTGCTTCTAGAATTTCTTCAATCCTAGGTAACCCTTGAACAATATCTCCTGTGATTTCTTTTTCAAGATTTAACAATCCAATAGTATTTCCATCTTCTAAAAATTGGTTATTTTGACAAAAAACACTGTTTAATTCTTGTTCAAATAAATCTTCAGTAATAGAATATAAACCAATAGATTTTGTTGATTTTGTAAAAGGATATTCCATAAATTTAACAAATGTTAAACGAGGATGTTTTGAATTTAATAAATCAATTTCGGAATTACGAATTAATAAAGTACGATCTAATTTTAATGGAGTTAGTTTAGGATAACTAAATAAATTAGAATCTATTAAAGAAGATTTAACTTTTGTGTTTGGGTTTATACCAATTGTAAATTGTTTTAAAAACCTTGGAATCATACAGCTATATAATTTACCATTTCTTTTTAAAAACATTTTAGAAAACTTAATTTTTAATGAAAATTCAAAATTATTTGTAATAGTTTCCCAATCTGACAAATTATCAGTAGATATTTTAGGATTTGTTTCAACTAATATTTTTAATCGATCGTAATGGTTTAAAAATAATTTTCGACTCGTTTTAATTTTATTAGTAATTCTTTTTGATGGAATTGTTTTATACTGTAAATTACTTTGTGTATTTAATTCTTCAGTTTTACATTTAGGGAAAAAGTAAGGACGGCCTTTTTGAATAGTAAAAAATTTACCATTATCAATTATGATTTTTCCTACATGATTAGTATTAATACTATTTATAATAAAATCATTGATTCTCTTTGACGGAAGTTTATTTTTTTCTATAGTAATACAATTTTCATTTGAGATTAATAAAATTTGTTTAATGTCTTGCTGATTAACTTTAACTTTTACAATTTCTAAAGGTTTATGAGTTGTGGATTCTAAATAAACCAATGTTGTATAAATATCAATAAATTGATTATTTTGAATTAGAAGACATGATTCTAAATTTTTATATTTAAGGGTTGGAGAAACATAATTATTTAAATTCAATTTCTTAATAGTGTTAAAAGTTACAGACCTTTGAATTTTATTATTTTTTAATTCAATAGTTAACTCTTTTAAAAACGATGGATGAATTTTTAAATATAAAAACTCAGTCACTAAATTTAAAAACTGATTAGTTTGAATTTTCTGATTTGATTGATAAACAAAATGTGTATTAGTCCCAAATTTTAATTTTTCTTGAGTAAAAATTTGATTTTTGAAAACGTTATCTATTTTCTGTATACAAGGAAATTCATAAAGTTTAATAGGACGTATTAATAATTGTGCCCCATTTCTTCCAGCAATTTGTTCACATAAAGAAGGTACATTTATGTTTATAGTTGAGAATATTTGTTCTCCAGGAAAAAAAAGTTTTTTTGATTTTGGAGGAATTTTTTTTGATTTAACTTTGTTCGAAATCTTTTTCCCTTCGTAAATTAAACCTGATTTAATAGTTAATGTTTGAATAATATTATTTTTTTGATTTGTTAATACTAAACCAGAGGTTTTTGAAAATTGATCTGGAGTAATTTCAAATCCTTCGGAAATAAAATCACCATTTTTAACTAATAAAATATTGGGTTCACAATTTACATGATGTGTTTCTTCTTCCAACCAAACTAAAGTACGATAATAATTTTTGGAATAATAAGCTTCAAAGTCATTCTCAAATTTTTTAAAATCGAACGGAATATCGAAATCCTTTCCTTTAAAATTTGCTTTTGATTTTTTATTATTTTCTTTATCTAGTAACAATTTATAATTATTATTATAAAAATAAATTTTATTTTTTACATTGGTTACTCGACTGATATTTCTCCAATCATAAAAAACAGTTCCTCCTGTTTTAGTTGCATAGAAGTTAGTAATTAATTTTGCAAATTTTTGTTTTCTCGTAACTTTTAAATATACTTTGAAATTTTTAATGGTAGTATTTAAAAAATATTTACGTTTATTAAAATTTAAAATACTTCCAAAATTATTTATATTTTTTGCAAGATGTTGAAGATTAGAGTCAACTAAAGAGTAATTTTTATTTTGTAAAATTATTTGACGTTCATACAAACTTTTTTTTGAATTTTTATATTTAACAAAACCCGAATAAGAATTTATAATCTTTGTTCGAAAAATATAACTTTCTTTATTCAATTTATAATCAGAATAAAAATTTATGTACGAATTTTTCGGACTATTAAATAATTCACCAGAAAGTAACCATAATAGTTTATTATTATTTAAACTATTTAATTTAGTTTTTAATTTTGGAATAATAATTTCTCCAGATGTATATGCTAAAATAGGTTTAACTTCCCGTTTTAATTGTTTATTAGTATTAATTAATTCCCCAATAACTGTATCTTTTTGAATATACTGATTATGTTTAGGAAACAAAATTGTATTTCGAGAAAGCTCAATTTTACTTATAGGGTGGGAAAAAGAATCTGGAATTAATATTAAAGATCCTGAATTTTTTGTTACTAAAACATCTTCACCTCGATTTGTTCGTAAAACAATAGTCTCCAAAAATTTAGAAAACCTTATAATACCATTTACAGGACTAATTATTTGTTGACGAGCTTCAGATGTAAAAATACCACCAGTATGAAAGGTACGCATCGTTAATTGTGTTCCTGGCTCACCTATAGATTGACCTGCTAAAATCCCAACAGCTTCACCAATATCGACCAAATTTTCTGTAGATAAATCCCAACCATAACATTGCTGACAAACAGCCCTATATAATTGACATGTCAATGGGGAACGTAAATAAATATAAGGTATTTTTTGTTGTTGTAATGTATCAAATAGCAGAGGAGTTATTTGTGAATTTTTTTCTGCAATAATTTGCAAAGTTTTTGGATTTTTAATAGATTTATTTAAAACTCTTCCAATTATCTTTTTGGAAAACTCAGGTTGAAGAACTAAGATAGATTGGTTTGTTTGACAATCTTTCTCTCGAATTAAAATATCCTGAGCTACATCAATTAATCTACGTGTTAAGTAACCAGAGTTAGCTGTTTTTAATGCAGTGTCGACTATACCTTTTCTTGCTCCATAACCTGACATTAAATAATCGGTAATAGTTAATCCTTCGCGAAAATTTTGTTTGATAGGCAAATTCATAATCTCACCACTTGGATCAGACATAAGACCACGCATACCAACTAATTGACGTACTTGGGATAAATTACCACGCGCTCCTGAAAATGCCATAATATAAACAGAATTTAAAGGATCATATTTTTTAAAATAATTTATAACCTGATCTTTTAGAGATTCACTCGTTAAACTCCATGTATCAATAATTTTTTGGAAACGCTCAACCTCAGTTATTTTTCCTTTTAAAAAAATTTTTTCTGAATTTATAATCTCTTGATTTGCTTTCTCCAACATTAAATTCTTAATGAAAGGCACACGTAAATCCTCAATACTAATAGAAATTCCAGCAATAGTTGCATATTTAAATCCTAAATATTTTAATTCATCTGCTAAAGAGCAAGCTTGCATTGAATCATAGTTAGTAAAACTCCAACCAAGAATTTGGCGCAATTGTTTTTTGCCTATTAAATTATTTTGATAAATATAATTTTTCATAGAGATTTAAGCGTTATAAAAAATTTAAAGTTTTTTGAATAGTATAATTTAAAATTACCCGTCCTGTAGTTGTTTGAATATATTGAACAATTTTGTCACCTTCTTTAGTTTTTCTAGTTTGTAAATTTTCAGAATATTCGATATAACTATCATCATTTAATTTTTTAACATTACTTATTTTCGTTAATTCAGTCGAATCACCTGTATAACGTACCCATATAGAAGTATGAAGTTCTAATTTATTTTGATCATAAGCTAAAATTACGTCTTCTAAACTAGAAAAGTAATGATTAGCACCTAATAAATTTGGAATATTTGTAACTGTTAAATAATAACAACCTAAAACCATATCCTGACTTGGCATAATGATAGGTTCACCATTTGAAGGTGATAAAAAATTATATGGAGCTAACATTAACATATAACATTCTGCTTGAGCTTCTAATGATAAAGGAATATGAACCGCCATTTGATCACCATCAAAATCAGCGTTAAAAGCAGAACAAACCAAAGGATGAAGTTTAATTGCCCGTCCTTGAATTAAAATGGGCTCAAATGCTTGAATTCCCAAACGATGCAAAGTAGGAGCACGATTTAAAAATATAGGATGATTTGTTAACACTTTTTCTAAAACAGGATCAATAATAGATTCATTCTGTTGTATTAAATTTTTAGCAATTTTCATATTACTTGCCAAACCTTGATTTATTAATTCCCGAATAATAAATGGCTGAAATAACTCTAAAGCCATTTCATAAGGTAAACCACATTGATTTAATTTTAACGTAGGACCCACAACAATAACAGATCGACCCGAATAATCTACTCGTTTTCCTAATAAATTCTGACGAAAACGTCCATATTTTCCTTTAATAATATCAGACAAAGATTTTAGAGGTCGATTATTTGCACTTAAGGCAATCTTACCTCGTTTTCCATTATCAATTAAAGTATCAACCGCTTCTTGTAACATACGTTTTTCATTACGAATAATTAATTGAGGAGCATCAATTTCTAATAATCGTAATAATCTATTATTTCTTGTAATTATTCTACGATATAATTCGTTTAAATCAGATGTAGCAAATCTACCACCCTCAAGTTGAATCATAGGTCTTAAAGCTGGGGGAATTACAGGTAATATTGTTAGAATCATCCAAGCTGGATTTGCACCTGTTCCAACTAAATTTTCTAAAATTCGAATTCTTTTAATTGCTTGTTCTCTTAATTTATATAATCGTTGTTGTTCCCATTTTCTAAACCATTGTGAAAATTCATAATGTGGAGATTTTTTATTTAATGTTTCAGTACAGTCTGAAACAAAAAGACGTGTTCTGTAAATTTCTGTTTTTAAATTTAATCGTTCTAATTCACGTTTAATTAATGGAGCACCTATTAAAAAATTAGGCGTAGCTCTTAATAAATATTTTGGTGTACTATAACGTCTAGTTTGCGGTTTTGGATAAGGTTTTAATGGATAATCTGTTGCTCCTATTAAACGAAAATATCTATATTGTTGTAGATCCCAATGTAAACCATAAAATGAAATTTCATCTTCAGCAATAAAATAAGCAATCGAGGCTAATTTTATTCGTTTAATTCTCTCATCCCAAAGATCAACTATAGTTGAGGTTGTTGGTTTTAAGTATCCACATCGAGTACAACGCTCCGAATATAATGTATAGGCCGTATTAAATGTTTTTTCGCTGTCTTCAACTTCTAATAATAATGCTAAAAAATTTGGACGACTATTAATATACCAAACGTGTGCTACAGGATATATTAAATTTATATATCCCATTCGATGACGTCTAACTCTAGATTCTGTTAATTCGACCCCGCAACGTTCACAAATTAAGCCTTCATATCGAACTCGTTTATATTTACCACACGCACATTCTAAACTTTTACTAGGTCCAAAGATTCGTTCACAAAATAAACCATCCATTTCAGGTTTAAAAGTTCTATAGTTTATTGTTTCAGATTTTTGAACTTCTCCAACAAATTGCCCATTCGGTAACCTACGGTTTGCCCATTGCAAGATTCTTAATGGAGAGGCTAATTTTATCTTAATATAATCAAATTCTTTTACAAATTGTATCATGAGTTTTTTTAAAATGAGATATCACTTAAATTTGATGTTGGAGAAAATGTCTTTAACAATGAATTATATTTTTCAATTAAATTCACTTCAATTTCATAATTACGTTGAGAACTAAATTTTTCAAATTTATATGTACTCATATCTAATCCAATAGCTCTTAGCTCTTGTAATAAAACTTTAAACGATTCTGGAATTCCAAACTTTGTAATTTGTTGACCTTTCACAATAGCATTTAAGGTTTCATTCCGGCCTTGCATATCATCTGATTTAATAGTTAATAATTCTTTTAAAGTAAATGCAGCCCCAAAACCTTCTAATGCCCAAACTTCCATCTCCCCAAATCTTTGACCACCATGTTGAGCTTTTCCTCTTAATGGTTGCTGAGTTATTAAAGAATAAGGACCTGTTGCTCTTGCATGCATTTTATCATCCACTAAATGAATAAGTTTTAACATATAAGCATTTCCCACCGTAACCGGATTTTCAAATTCTTTACCAGTTCGACCATCTAAAAGAACCATTTTTCCCGGAGCATAAGGATTAAATAACCAGCTCTCATTATTAACTATGGATGCTTGCCGTAATTTTTTATTAATTAAAATACGGGACATTTCTAAACCATACATTTCATCAAAAGGTAATATTTTAAATCGACAATTTAATTTATCGCCAGCTAATCCTAATAAACATTCATATAATTGTCCTACATTCATACGTGATGGAACACCTAAAGGATTTAATATAATATCCAAAGGACGACCATTAGGTAAAAAAGGCATATCTTGTCTAGGTAAAATTCGAGAAATAATTCCTTTATTTCCATGTCTTCCAGCAATTTTATCACCCACCTGAATTTTTCGAATTTGTCCTATAAAAATATAAATTTTCTCGAATTTATAAGTTAATTGTGTTCTTCTGTTAAAAGTAATAGTTTCAATAACTCGACCATATTCACCATCAGGCATTCTATAAGAGTTATCTTTTACACCTTTTGATTTTGCACCAAATATCGCTCGTAGTAATTTAGCTTCTGGTAATTGTTCAGAAGTATCATTAGCGCTAACTTTTCCAACTAAAATATCACCTGGTTTAACAAAAGTTCCTACTCTTATAATACCTTCATCATTTAAATTTTCTACTTCAGCTAAAGTTAAATTGGGGATATTTTTAGTTGTTTGTTCCGGTAAATCAGAAGAACCATCTATTTCAACTTTATAACGTTCAATATGAATAGAAGTAAAAACATCGTCATAAACTAATCTTTCATTTATTAAAATAGCATCTTCAAAGTTATATCCTTGCCATGGCATGTATCCAACTAAAACATTTTGTCCTAAAGCAAGTTCACTAGCATTAATTCCAGGTCCATCCGTTAAAATTTGACCGGATTGAATAGATTCACCCTTCCAAATAATAGGACGATGGTTAATACATGTCTGTTGATTTGAACGCAAATATTTTTGTAATTTATAATTAGCCTTCCAACCTTCATTTGTTCGTATAGTAATTTTAGTCGCTGTTACAGAATCTACAATTCCAGAACTTTGAGCATTAATTGTCATTCCAGAATCAAGTGCAATTTGATTTTCTAAACCAGTACCAACAATAGGTTTTTGGGGTAATAATAACGGAACAGATTGACGTTGCATATTTGATCCCATTAATGCTCGGTTAGCATCATCATGTTCAAAAAAAGGGATTAACGAAGCAGCAACAGAAACAACTTGAACTGGTGATATAGCAATAAAATCAACTTCTGAAGGTGAGACATTTATAAAATCTTGTTTATAACGAACGGGAATAACATTTTTAACTAAGTAATTCTCACATGTTAATGCTATATCTGCTGGGGCAATCTTATATAAATCTTCAATATCTGCCGTTAAATAAACAGGTTTTCCTGTTTTTAACACTTTACCATTAAGAACTCGCCAAAACGGTGTTTCTAAAAAACCAGATTTATTTACTCTTGCACATGTTGTTAATGAAGCAATTAATCCGACATTTTGACCTTCAGGTGTTTCAATAGGACAAATTCGACCATAATGACTTGGATGAATATCTCTCACTGAAAAACTAATACGATCGCGTTCAAATCCACCAGGTCCTAAACCACTAACACGTCGACGATGTGTTAAAGATGACAATGGATTTGTTTGATCAAGATATTGTGATAATTGACTTGATCCAAAAAATTCTTTAACTGTAGCATTTACTACATTAAAACTTAACAAATGTGTCGAATCTATATTGTTTGTTTGATTTCGAAGTTTCCTAACTAATCGTTGGAATCCAATTCTGAATAAATTCTGTAACAATTCTCCAACTGATCTTACCCTTCGATTTTTTAAATGATCAATATCATCTGGAATGGTTTTAGAAATTGTTAAGCTTAATAATTTATCTGTAATAGCAAAAATATCTTCATAAGTTATAGTTTGATATCGTTCACTTATATTAATATTTAAGCGTTTATTAAGTTGAATTCGTCCAATTTTTCCTAATCTATAATAAGAAGGATCAAAAATCCTTGAAAATTCGGAAATTTGATTCAATTGATTGGGTGACATTTGAAATCTTAATAAAGGCTGATCTAATTTTAATGAATGAATTAATAAAGGTTTTGTAAAATAAAAAAAATCTCTATGTTCTAAATTTTGATAAATTTCTAAATCACTTAAACCCATTTCTCTAAGTAATGAAAGAATAGATTTTTGACTAACTTTATCTAATTGTATAGTAACATATTCTTCTTGATGTTTAATTGGATAATTATATGGGTTAATTTTTAAATTTTTTTGAAACCCAAATCGAATCCAAGATCCATATTCAGGAATTAATGTTGCTGTATAAAATTCTTTATCACCATATTTTTTATCGTAACTTGTTTGAACTTTATGGTCTTCATTAAATATTAAGAGTCTAGTCTTTGATTTAGTGTATTGATGCCGATCTGGAAGATATCCTATATCTGTTATTTTTTTGAAAGTATATCTTAATTGATCTTTCAAAGTTTTTGAAAAATAAATTGTTGATTTTAAATCAAATAATTTATTTGAATTCAAATAAAGTTTATAAAAACTAGAATCGTATTCTAAATTCTCTTTCAATATTGAAAAATTTTGTAAACTGTTAATTTTTAAATTCGATAATTTTGTTAAAAGTATTAAATTTCTATTTAAATATACTTGTGCTAATTTTAAAGAAAATACAATAAGATTTTTATATTTATTTAAAATAGTTTTATTATTTAAATAATCATTTTTAGAAAGTTTTTTATAGGTATTAAGTGAATGACTTAATGAACTAAAATATTTAGTTATATAGTCAAGTGTCTGTGAAGTTTTAGAATTTAATTTATATAAATTAGATTTTGTTTGAAAAAACAACAGCCATTTATAAAATAAACCAATTAATTTTAGTTTTTTAACAGGATTTGAAAGTTTTAAAAACGTTTGATAAATTTTTAATGCAAATAATAAGTAAGAGAAATGATTCGATGTTTTTGATTTTTTAAAGAAACTTAATGAATAGGCTAAAATTGAAGTTTGAGTCCAATGAGGTTGTATAATCAAAGAATTATCTTTCCATTCATAATTAATTGATGGAGTAGCAAAAAATAAATCAGTATCAGAAATTGAAGCTTGTCCTGCAGGTAAAAAAGAACGTAACTTAGTAATTTCTGTTGATAATTTACGTTTAAAAGGTCTTTGTCTTTTTTGATTTTTAACTTTTTCAAAATAAATTCCAGGGCTTCTAATGATTTGGCTAACAATCACACGCTCACAACCATTTAAAATAAATGTTGCAGCTGTTGTCATTAAAGGTAGTGTTATAAGTGGAAATTTACTATAAAAATACACGGTATTTGTTTTTTTATTTCTAACTTCAATAGGAATAACTAATTGAGCTCTATAATTTCCACTATATTTTCTTGCAACTGCTAGCGTGCATGGTGGTTTAAGTAATCCATATTCTTCACCATATAAAACATATTCTGTATTCTGACTAAAATCAAGAATCTGAGAAAAAAATCTTAATTCTTCAGAAAGTCCTTGAGCTAAAAACCAGCAGAAACTTGCTCTTTGCATTGTTATAAAATCAGGCAGAGTTGTAGTATAATTTAATGGATTAAGTTGATTCATAATTTTTGTTATTAAATAAAAATAAACTTGTTGTTTCAACTTCTAATAAAACTTTTTATCTTATTTTTAAGTAAAATAAGATAAAAATGAATTTTCGATAAAATATGTATTAGTAAAAAGGTTAAGCTGTTTTTAACGACGTTGCTAAACGTGATTTTTTTTTGTTTGTAAAATTTTTATGAAAAACATGTTTTTTAGCACCTTTATCAAGTAGACTGTAAATAGAATTTAAAATTTTTTTTGCTTTTTCTTTATCATTTGGATCTTTAGAAGTTTTATAAACTTCTAAATCTTTTAAAAAAACTTTTATTAAAGTTCGTACTGAGCTCTTATAAAAGCGATTTCTTAATCGATTTCGTTTAGTAATTTCAATACGTTTTTCAGCAGATTTATTATTGGCCATATTAAAAATTTTATTATAGATCTATATTAACGAATATATTTTTTAGGATGTTAATATATTTATTAAAAAATTGGAAGTTTTTAGTTTAAAAACTTTTTTATCCAGTCTCAATAAAAGCTTGCTTTTATCATTAAATTTAGATAATATTTTTGCTTATAAGATAAAGCTTAAGTATAATTATTATGGCAAAAAATAAAGGAAGTCGTATTTTAATCACATTAGAATGTACAGAATGCCGTTCAAATACAAATAAACGATCAAGAGGAGTTTCGCGTTATCTAACTCAAAAAAATCGAAGAAATAATCCTCAACGTTTAGAATTAAACAAATATTGTCCACATTGTAATAAAACAACAATACATAAAGAAATTAAATAAAGATTTAATAAAATGATAGCTAAAAACCAAAAAATTTCTCCGATTAGCATAAATCAAAAAATTGATTATAAAGATATTGATTTACTAAGTTTATTTTTGACTGAACAGGGGAAAATTCTTCCACGTAGAGCTACAGGGGTAACAGTGCAACAACAACGAAAATTAACAAAAGCAATTAAACGTGCCAGAATTGTATCATTACTTCCGTTTGTTGCATCTAATGAAAATAATAATAAATAAAAAAAATTTAAACGTTTTAATTTTTTTCCAAATTAATTAATACAAAAATAAATTAATTTGGAAAAACTAAAATCAAACCGCCATAATATAAGCCTAACCACTCTAATTTTTTATTAAAACTAAATTAACCCTATTTAAATTTAGCAAATTAAATTATCCATGTAAGTTATAGTCTATTTGAATGTATATATAAATAAGTTTGTACTATAATATATATTAACATATGCTATAGTAATTTGTAGAAGTGTAGAGAGCAAACAAACCCAAATTTTTATTAACTAAGTCATATCTAAAAGGAGAAATTCTATGGGGAATTTCATCGATAAAACCTTTACGGTCATAGCAGATATTTTATTAAAGGTTTTACCGGCGAGTAAAAAAGAAAAACAAGCTTTTTCATATTATAGAGCGGGTATGGCTGCTCAAACAAAAGGACGCTATTCTGAAGCTTTAGAAAACTATTACGAAGCCTTAAGTTTAGAAGAAGATCCATATGATCGTAGCTATACTTTATACAATATAGGTTTAATTTATGGAAATACAGGACGATATACACAATCTTTAGAATTTTATCATCAAGCTTTAGGATTAAATCCTAATCTTCCTCAAGCACTTTATAACATTGGAGTAATTTATCATATGCAAGCTACTCGAGCAGAATCTTTTACAGAGGAAGAATACATAAGTCTAGCAGAAAAATTATTTGATAAAGCAGCAGAATATTGGCGTCAAGCATTAAAGTTAGCACCCGATAATTACGCAGGTGTTCGTAATTGGTTAAAAATCACTGGAAGATTAGATGATTCCGATTAATTTTACAAATATTCTTTCGATTCAAGAATCGAAAGAATATTGGTATACAATAGTATCTAGTTAGCAGATTTTAAATGCTTTGTTATCTCAAATTACACATTAACGTGTGAAAGTATTTTTATTCTAAAATATTCTAATATGTTCAATTAATTAAAATGGCAGATTTAAATACAGGTTTGGTTACGCAAATCATTGGTCCAGTATTAGACATCGTTTTTAGTAATGGTAAATTACCACCTATTTACACAGCGGTTGAGATTGCTTTAGAAGATGGTACTTCTACTATTTGTGAAGTTCAACAGTTATTAGGTGATAATAAAGTTCGTGCAGTATCAATGCGTTCTACAGATGGTTTAAAACGTGGTGCTGTAGTTACTAACTTAGGTGCTCCTATTACTGTTCCTGTAGGTACTGCTACATTAGGTCGTATTTTCAACGTAATTGGTGAGCCTGTAGATGAACAAGGTGATGTTACAATTACAGATACATTACCGATTCACCGTGAAGCTCCTGCTTTCACTGAATTAGAAACAAAACCATCAATTTTTGAAACTGGTATTAAAGTAGTAGATTTATTAGCTCCTTATAGACGTGGTGGTAAAATTGGTTTATTTGGTGGTGCTGGTGTAGGTAAAACAGTATTAATTATGGAATTAATTAATAATATTGCTAAAGCACACGGTGGTGTATCTGTATTTGGGGGTGTAGGTGAAAGAACACGTGAAGGAAATGATTTATATGAAGAAATGAAAGAATCTGGAGTTATTAATAAAAAGAACTTACCAGAATCTAAAGTAGCTTTAGTATATGGTCAAATGAATGAGCCTCCAGGGGCACGTATGCGTGTAGGTTTAACAGCTTTAACTATGGCGGAATACTTCCGTGATGTAAATAAACAAGACGTTTTATTATTTATCGATAATATTTTCCGTTTTACACAGGCGGGTTCAGAAGTATCAGCATTATTAGGTCGTATGCCATCAGCTGTAGGTTACCAACCTACTTTAGCTACCGAAATGGGTGCACTACAAGAGCGTATTACATCAACAACGCAAGGTTCAATTACTTCAATTCAAGCAGTATATGTACCTGCAGATGATTTAACAGATCCAGCCCCAGCAACTAC
>Ga0172372_10006598_pt1 | contig 15812 bp, 12 predicted proteins | sample LakKiv5m_2_FD_114544 | JGI IMG/M metagenome (GOLD analysis project Ga0172372, IMG submission 114544) | Freshwater microbial communities from Kabuno Bay, South-Kivu, Congo - kab_092012_9.5m | ecosystem: Environmental > Aquatic > Freshwater > Lake | place: Democratic Republic of the Congo...
CGCCTTTTGCTTATGATAAGGACAAACACACTCTACACTAAACAACATTTTTTCTTTTCTTTGTGCTGTACTTGCACTTGTTTTAGTGGGTTTTGTTGCCCAGTTGTTGCCCAAATAAATACGCAACCTCTAAAACCCTTTATTTATAAAGCTTTGCATTTTCACTTAACAATTTGTATCGGCAAATAGATATTTCAACCATACCCAACAAGTTTCCACTCATCATTTTAAACAATACCCGGCAATATATTTACTCGACGAATTAATAGCATTTTTACAGTATTAACTCCTTAGTTGAAAACTATTTTTGCGTTTAATGTTTAGTTTTTATTTATCTATAAATCGGCAGCAAACGCAGTTTGCTGCCGATAATTTGAATTAATAAGTTGATGAAAATATTTAATTTCTAAACAATTATTTCTTCATTAATACCTAAACTTTCGTATTTTACCCTGTTTTTGTGTAAAATTTAGCTGTATTTTACCCTAATTTTGTATAGTTTAATTGAATAATTTACCCTAATTTTGTATTATGTTTAAAAGAACGATATTGACTGAGCTCGAAAATTGGGCAAAAAAAAAGAATAGAAAACCACTAGTGATAAGAGGAGCAAGGCAAGTTGGAAAAACTACTGTTGTTAATCAATTTGCTCAAAATTTCGAACAATATATTTACTTAAACTTAGAAATCCCTTCAGATCGTAAACCTTTTGATGATTTTAAGGATACAGAAACACTTTTACAAACGTTATTTTTTTTGAAAAACAAAGAGTATTCAAAAAGAAAAAAAACTCTGCTATTCATAGATGAGATTCAAGAAGTGCCAGAGGCATTTAATGTTTTACGTTTTTTCTATGAACAAATGCCTGAAATTCCTGTGATTGCAGCGGGATCTTTATTAGAAACTATATTTAATACGAAACTAAGTTTTCCTGTAGGTCGAGTTGAATTTTTAGTAGTACGACCTGTATCTTTCATTGAGTTTTTGGAAGCTATTGGAGAAAAATCTGCATTAGAACAAATTAATAACATTCCATTAAATTCATTTGCACATGAAAAATTGTTGACGCTATTTCATAAATATGCGTTAATTGGAGGAATGCCCGAAATAATAAAAGAGTATGCGGAAACAAAAGATATTACCTCATTAACTACTTTATACGATTCATTAATTGCCTCTTATATTGATGATGTTGAAAAATACGCACACAGTAATACGCAAACACAAAGTATCAGACACGTCATAAAAACAAGTTATTTTGAAGCAGGAAAACGAATAAAATTTCAAGGTTTTGGTAAATCGAGTTATGGATCAAAGGAAATGGGAGAAGCGTTAAGAACATTAGAAAAGGCTTTACTCCTAAGTTTAATTTATCCTACAACCAGCGCCAAATTGCCGATTATTCCTGAATTACAAAAATCTCCACGCTTACAATTACTTGATACAGGATTGATGAATTATGCTGCTGGCATGCAAAAAGAAATAATTGGAACTACTGATTTAAATAATGTTTATCAAGGGACAATAATTGAACATTTAGTGGGCCAAGAATTATTGGCTTGTAATTTTAACGCCCTTAGCGCTTTAAATTTTTGGGTGAGAGAGAAAACATCATCAACAGCTGAAGTTGATTATGTCATTACTCATGATGGTAAATTGATACCTATAGAGGTGAAATCTGGTAAAGAAGGAAAGCTAAAATCCTTACATTTATTCATGGATGAATCTCCAGGAAAAATTGCAATTCGTTTATATGCAGGAGAATTATTAGTTACAAAAGTCGTAACGCCAAATGGCAAAAATTATCACTTATTAAATTTACCTTACTATTTAGTTTCCCAATTGCCAAAATACATCGATTGGTTAAATAAGGATTTATCGAAAATAAAAAGTAAAAAATAGAAAATTCAAATTTGTAGATAAAGCACCGAAAAACGCTTGGCATAATATTGATTATCAACAATATATTTTTTCCGTTATGAACAATTTTGAACTACGAATGACAATCTGGAAACTTATAAATCCTGTAACTCCGAACTGTGACAGGCGCTTTGAAGACCAATGGGAATAAGGATTTCAACTTACTTTATCGGGAAATAATTATCAAAAATCATTTCTCTATCTCAATAATCTAAATATTTTAATTGTTTTCTACTTTTTTTCTACTTTGATATTATTTTTATGCTAAAATTTGGTCTCGTAGTTCAACGGATAGAACATTCGTTTCCTAAACGAGTAATGGCAGTTCGATTCTGCCCGAGACCACAAACAAAACCTCTGATAGCAATGCTTTCAGGGGTTTTTGATTTAATAGGTAACAACATAGGTGCAACATTGTTATCTGTTAATAGCTTTCTAAATTATTAACTATTTTACTAGAATAAGATTATTTCACTATATATTGCATAGATTATCAGATATGTACTTGTAAGTAGAAAGTTTAAAAAGGTGAAAAAAAAGTATTATGCCTTTGTTAATGATTCAAACAATCAACTAAAAGGTCGCTCATAAAATGGCGACCTTTTAGTTGATTAATAGATTAATGTGAAATATTTAAAAATAAAATTATAAATTTTTTTTTCTAAATTGTTATTTGACAAATTCCTAAAATAACACTTCCTTAATTAAGTGTTAGATTAAGTTTAAACAATTATAATTTAATTTTAATGTCTTTCTAAACTAGAAAAGAAAAAGTTAGCTTCGATAGCAGCATTTTCATCGCTATCAGATCCATGAACAGCATTAGCTGCAATTGATTTAGCAAATAATTTACGGATTGTTCCATCAGCAGCTTTTGTTGGATCAGTAGCTCCAATTAATGTTCTGTAATCTGCAACTGCATTTTCTTTTTCAAGTACAGCTGCAACAATTGGTCCCGAAGTCATATAATCTACTAGTTCTCCATAAAAAGGACGTTCTTTATGAACTTCGTAAAAAGCACCGGCTTGTTCGCGGGTTAATTTTAAATACTTCATTGAAATAATGCGAAAACCAGCTTCATTGATTTTTGCTAAAATCGGCCCAATGTTGTTAGCTTCAACAGCATCCGGCTTAATCATTGTAAATGTAATTTTTCCTGACATATTAATTTTTTTGGAGTGCAAAAGTAATTTATTTTTTTAAATAATCCTTTATAATCAAATCGCAACGTTTAATCGAACTCTTCATCCATTCCAATAAAATATCTTCTTTTTCTTCTTCGGTAAGTTGATATGGAATATTCGACTTTCGTAAACGTGAAGTAAGTTCATACATGCTTAAAGCAGCAGATACACTGATGTTAAAGCTTTCTGTAAATCCATACATTGGTATACGAACAAATGCATCAGCATGATTTCTTACATCATCTGTGATGCCATCGATTTCGGTGCCAAACACCAAAGCAATTTTATTATCAATGGGTAATTGATCCAAAGTGCAATCTCTCTCGTGTGGAGTTGTAGCAACAATTTTATAACCTTTTGATTTTAATGATTGCAAGCAAGTAATGGTATTATTGCTTTCTTTCTCAGAATGCCTCTGAATGCTTAACCAAGATGATGCACCCATATCAACATCTGTACTAATTTTATATTTGTTTCTGTTTTCAATAAAATGTACATCCTGAATTCCAAAGCAATCGCAACTTCGCAACACAGCACTTGCATTATGTGCCTGATAAATATCTTCTAATACAACGGTAATGAGTCGTGTTCGCTCGTTGATGATATCATCAAATTTTTTTAAGCGAGTTTCGGAAACAAACTGACTTAAATAAAGTATCAGGTCTTTTTTTGATTTTTCCATTATTTACCCTGCGAAGTCATCACCAGATTTGCAATTCGGTATAATAATCTTGCTGCCACATTTGCATCCCACTCATCTTCGCCGGGTGCAACTTCATTGATGTCGAATGCAATAATATGTTTACCTGATGCAACTAATTTTTCCAATAAATAAAGAACTTGTTCCGCCTCAAATCCTCCTGCAACGGGCGTTCCTGTGTTGGGACATAATTTTGGATCTAAGCCATCAATATCAAAACTTAAATAAATTTTAGATGGAAGTTGATTGATAATTTCATCGCATTGCTGACTCCAGGTTTTTCCTGAAAATTGTTCGTGTTTTAAATCACGATCAAAAAAAGTAACTACTCTTCCGTTTGATTCGTTGATGATATTCAATTCTTCCTCGCAATAATCACGAATGCCTACTTGCACCAATTTAGCTATTTTGTTGTTCTTTAAAGCATTATACATGATTGATGCGTGTGAAAACTCAAACCCTTCGTAAGCAATTCGTAAATCAGCGTGCGCATCAATTTGCAGAATTGCAAACTCATCATGCAATTCAGATAATGCATTCATCATCCCAAGAGGTGTAGAATGATCGCCACCAATTAATCCAACTGTTTTACCTTGTTCAAGGTAAAATAAACAACGTTCTTTTACCCATTCGTTCATCTGAACACAGGCATCATTTATTTTTTTAAATGCTTCACTTCCGCCAACATCTTTCCCTTCCGAAAGTTGCCCAATCAATTCTTCAGCTTGTTCTCTGAACAATTCGCTTTTCTTGTAAAGATTACCATTAATTGGATCCATGCCAATTCCTAACTTCCAGGCATCTTTTTTTGTTGGGTCGTATAAGTCAACCTGAAATGAGGCATCATAAATAGCTTGCGGACCATCAATGGTTCCTCCACCATAACTTACTGTTACTTCCCAAGGCACAGGAATTAAAACAGTTTCACATTCTTCCAAAGTAAAAGGCAATCCAAACATTCCGGCAGTGGTATCGCCAATGCTGTTCGGGTCAAAATTGTTGATTTTATCTTGTTTTGTCATAATTTATTAAGGCGCCAAACGCTCAATTTTCCAAGTATTATTTTCTGTTAATGTATATGCAATTCTATCGTGTAATCTGCTTTTTCTGCCTTGCCAAAACTCGTAGTAATTGGCTTTTAAAATGTAACCACCCCAGTATTCCGGACGAGGAACATCTTCTGTTGTATAACGCTTATCGAATGCTGTTACAATATTTTCAAGTTCTTCGCGGTTTTTTAAAACCCGACTTTGTGGTGAAGACCAGGCGCCAATTTTTGAATAATGCGGACGCGAATAAAAATACTTATCGCTTGCTTCTTTTGAGTGAAATTCTACTGTACCTTCAATTCTGATTTGTCGTTCTTGTTCTCGCCAAAAGAAAGTTAGGCAAGCATTTGGGTTATGGATTAAATCATTTGCTTTTCTGCTTTGGTAGTTGGTAAAAAAAGCAAACTTATCATCGCCGTATTCTCTTAAATATAAAATTCGGCCCGATGGTTTACCTTGATTGTTAACGGTGCTCAAAGTCATTGCCATTACTTCCGGAATATTTGAATTTATGGCATCATTTAACCATTTTTCAAATTGCATAGCAGGAAATTGTTCAACTTCGTTTTCATTTAATGAAGATTTTTCAAAATCATGACGAATATTATAAACTGATTTGCCTGAATCTTCCATTCTGTTATTTTTGTGCAAATATAATAGATTAAATTTCCTTTTTTAATGGAGATTTCTCAGGGAAAAATATTGATAGCACAACCATTTTTAAACGATGGTTTTTTTAAGCGAAGTGTAATTTTAATTACAGAGCACAACGAACATGGTTCGATGGGATTTGTGATGAATCAGCGCATGAATTTGCGATTAAAAGACGTTATCCCAAAATTAAAAAACATGCTTCAACCCTTATTCAAAGGAGGTCCGGTAGGAGAAAATCAATTGTTTTTTATACATCAGTTTTCTCAAGAAATAAGCAATGGAGTTCCTATTTCAGATAGTGGTTGGTATTGGGGCGGAGATTTTGAAGAGATTTTAAAACTGATAAACGAAGGAAAGGCAAACTTTGAAAACCTACATTTTTATGTTGGTTATGCAGGGTGGGAGGCAGGACAATTGCAAAAAGAGATTGAAGAAAAAGCATGGTTTGTAGCAAATGCCGATTTTAAAAATCTCTTTCAGGAAAAATATGAAGACATCTGGGGCAATGAATTAAAACGTATGGGAAGCAATTATGCTGTGCTGGCAAACTTTCCGCAGGATCCGAGTTTGAATTAAGCTTTAATTTAATTTTAAAATTGCTTTAGAATTTATAGATTAATTTAGATTAAACCAAAAGCAGTAAACTTTAAATAAGAAAAGCCCATCGGGATATACGATAGGCTTTAAAATTATAAAAAATCAGTTGATTTAAGCTTCAGCAGGAACTACAGATACGTAAGATCTGTCGTCGCGTTTTTTTCTAAATACAACAACACCATCTGTTAAAGCATACAATGTATGATCTTTACCAATACCTACATTAGTTCCAGGATGATGTTTTGTTCCACGTTGACGTACGATTATGTTTCCGGCAATTACTGATTGTCCACCAAACATTTTTACTCCTAAACGTTTGCTATGAGATTCGCGACCATTTTTACTACTACCTACACCTTTTTTATGTGCCATGATATTTAATTTTTAATTTTTTGATATTGATAAAGATATAAATCTTACTTCAAAAATCTAAAATGTTATTAATCTTCTTTCTTTTTAGTTGTTTTTTTTGCAGCAGCTTTTTTAGGAGCAGCTTTCTTTGCAGGTGCTTTTTTTGAAGGAGCTTCAGCAACTTCAGCTACAACTGGGTTCACTTCTGATTTTTTTGTTGTAGGTTTTCCTGCCGGCTTAACAAAAGCTAATTTTTCTTTTACAGATTCACCTTTGTTTAGGATTCCCTGAATTAAAATTTGCGTTAAATCCTGACGGTGTCCGTTTAACTTTTGATAAGTTTTTCTTCTTTTCTTTTTGAAAACAAGAACTTTATCACCTCTTACATGCTGAACAACCGAGGCAGCAACTTTTGCTCCTTCAATTGCGGGGATTCCTACAGCAACTTTACCGTTGTCATCAATCAACAAAACGTTGTCGAATTCAACATCTGCCCCTTCGTTAGCCTTTAGGCGGTGAACGTAAACTTTTTGTCCGCGTTCCACTTTAAATTGTTGCCCGGCTATGTTAACAATAGCGTACATAATTTGTAATTTATTTTTAGGACGGCAAATATACTTATTATTTTGAATTATCAATCAATAATTTCAAAATTTCCAGAGCAGATTTTGCAATGATGGTTCCGAAACCAAAAAACAACACTCCTGATTTAAACCAAAAGACTTACTCCTTTTGTAGATTAAATCTATTACGTGTATATAGGGTTCACTTAAAAAAGTATTATTTATTTTCTACTTTTTTCAATAGATTAAATAAGGTTGACACATTACTAAAATTAATTTTATTAGGGCTAGAAAGGATAGCCGATTCCAAAATTTAATACTGTTGTTTTTATTGGTTTTTTATTAAAAGTAAAACGGTTTTGTTCTTCATAGGTTGGATCATATATTCTAATAGCTGCATCTAATCGAAGTATAAAAAAACTAAAATCTGCTCTTATTCCAAAACCGCTACCTGTAGCTAGTTCTTTATAAAATCTATTAATTTTAAAATCAGCATCCGGTTTATTTTTATCTTCATTCAGAATCCAAATATTTCCGGCATCAATAAACCAAGCTCCATTCAAAAATTTATAAATATTAAATCTGTATTCGAGGTTAAATTCCAATTGAGCATCACCAATTTTATCAAAATTGGCATCATTTTTTTGATTGTAAGAGCCTGGTCCAATTGTTCTTGCTCTCCACGCTCTAATAGAGTTTGGGCCTCCGCTGAAAAAACTTTTTTCATAGGGTAAAACTTTTAAATTATCAAGAGGTTTACCAACTCCTCCGGTAGCTCTAAAAACTAACTTGCTCATTTTTTTTATGTTTTTAAACATTCTATAATCAAAAGCGATTCTTAGAAATTGAGCAAAAGGAATATTAATTATTCTGTAACTACCTAAGTTATCTTTTTCTTCATTTTTATATTTAAAAAAACCTCTCAAAATATTCCCACCAGATTCTAAATCAATTTTAGCGTAATGAAAAATGCTGTATTTATTATTGGTCTTAGATGTTTGATTATTATATGTGTAAGTAAATCGTGTTACTGTTGTAATATGGTCTGTAAAAGAATTTATAAGGAAATTATCTTTTGAATTTAGTAAGTTACTTTTAAAATTATCACTAAGGGTAGCTTTTACTACACTGAATTCAAAAGGTACAAACATTTGTTTTACAAATTCACTACTCTTAAACTGAAATCCGTACGAAATATTAGATAATGTTCTATAAAATTCAGGTCTTTTTTGAAAATTTAATGAGCTTGTAAAAATAGTTTTAGGCGATGCGTTTTTTTGAAATTTAAAAATGGTGAAAGGAAATAATTGTTTAGGTATGAAAAGGTTTAATTCTGGGCCAAATTGTATAGTATTAAAAGAATTTAAGAAACTTTCAGCACTTGTAGTTACTGTATCTTTAACTAAATTTTGCTGTGCTGTAACGCCACCTCTTAATTTCAACTCAAGTAATTCCGCACCTTTAAATAGATTTTTATTCTGATACACAAAACTACCTGCAATACCAAGATTATTTGAAGTATTTGTAACCTCTGATTCAATAATGAAATTTTGTTTTAAAATCGGAGTAAGTTGTATCGTGCAATTTAATTGATCTTCAAAACCTTTAGCCTTATCAAATATTATATTTACATTTTTAAATACCCTTAAGTCTGTTAATTTAGAATATGTTTCCTCTGCTAAATCATTATTGAAAACTTCACCTGTATGAAACATAATTTTATTAACGATATCCTTTTTTTTATATTTTAATTTGTCATTTAAAAGAAAAATTACATTATCATACAACAATGTGTCGCTGTAACCTGTTTTATTTAAAGAGTTAAAATTAGATATTACATATATTTTATTAATATAAAACCTGGTATGGTTTTTTTTGGCGATACTATCGTGCTGATCAGTTTTTACAGATATTTTTTTTATACTTAATGACAGATTAATTTTATTATTATTTAAATTGGTATCTATCTGATAGTTTATATAGTCCTGCGCAAACTCAAAATATCCGGTATTTTTCATTGTTTTTGTAATGCGCTCCCGCTCTAGCTGAAATACATCAGCATCATAGTAATTTCCTTTTTTTAGCAAGGAATTTATTGTGTCTTGATAAAAATAGTAAGCAATAGCATCGTCGTCAATTTTATAATTTATTTCATTTATTTTATATCGATTACTTTTTTTTATTTTATAAAAAACTACTGCAGTTTTATCATTGAATTTTAATCTTATTTTTTTTCTTTCTTTTCTTACAATCGAATCATAAATAATCGGATAAAAAAAACCTTTGGTAAACAGGTATTTTTTTATTTGCTCTTTTGAAACTTTAACCTGGAATGTATCTAATAAAACAGGAGATTCACCTGCTTCCATAATACTTTCTCGCCATGTAGGTTTTGATTTATCTTTAAACTTTGGAGTTTTAAAAACATGATAAGGTTTAGGTTTTAAACCCTTCTCTTCTCTTTGTTTATTTTTAAGCTCGATTGTTTTATTTTTTTTATCAATTTTATTGTTTTTTAAATCTGTTTTTTGTTTTATTTTATCATTTATCTTGTCATATTTTTTGTTTCTTTTTTCTTTTACTAAAGCTATTTTTGATTGGTTAATCGATAAATATAACCAGGTATGAAATGGAATAATTTTTAAAATTTTTCTGTTTGGTTTTTGACGTATAAACTTTTCAATTTCTGGTTTTTCTATTCCACTATACTTATCATCAATAATTACCTTTTCAAGCAAATATTCAGAATTGTTAAAAGTTTTTTTTGTGGTACAAAATGTAAAGAATATTGTCATTACTAATAAAATTAGTAAATGAATTTTCAAATTACTTATTTTGTATTTTTTAATCTTTATCATTACTTGTACGAATATATATTTTCTATCCCATGTTAAGTAAAAATCAATTAAAAAATATTACTTCTTTACACTTTAAAAAACATAGAGAAGAAAAAAAATTATTTATTGTTGAAGGTGAAAAAGTAGTTGATGAATTGTGTCAATCAATGTATGAAATAGATTCTATTTATGCAGTAAAATCATGGATTGAAACTCATTTCGATTACCTAAATAAATATACAATTGTTGAGATTTCTGAATCTGAGTTGAAGAAAATATCATTAATGCCTTCGCCTAATAAAGTTCTGGCAATAGTTAAGCAGAAATCTCATGTAATAAAAACTGATTTATTTGAAGAGGATCTATCAATATATTTAGATGATATTAGAGATCCAGGAAATTTAGGTACTATTATTAGATTAGCCCATTGGTTTGGTATCAAACAAATAATATGTTCACCTTCCACAGTAGAAACATTTAATCCAAAAGTTGTTCAAAGTACTATGGGCTCAATATTTCATGTTCCTGTAGTTAGAATTGAATTGAAAGATATTTTAGATCAAACATCTAAATGTTTAAATGTTTTTGGAGCTTTTTTAGAAGGTGAAAACATTTATACAAAAAAATATTTTAATTCAGGTATACTGGTTATTGGTAACGAATCCAATGGTATATCAAAATCTAATTTTTCATATATAAAAGAAAAAATTTCAATACCTTCAAATGATAATAATCACTCCGAATCCCTCAACGCCTCAATGGCTTTAGGGATAATAGTTTCAGAGTATTTTCGTCGAAAGAAATTTATAGGATAATTGGATTAAAAAAAAAATTTGATAAAAAGGCAAAAAAATTTGGAGTGTAAGAAAAAGTAAGTATCTTTGCAGCCCGTTTTTTGATAGAGAGCAGTAATAATCACAAGATTAAGATATATTAAGTAGTGAGAGAAAAAATATTTTAAAAAAGATAAAATATTTTTTGGTAGATAAAAAAAAGTGATTACTTTTGCAGCCCGATTTGAGAGAGAGAAAATAAGAGATGGGAAAAAATAGGAAGATAAAAGCGCCGCGAGGCGAAAAGATATAACCCGAAAGGTAACGACTAGGGAAAAAGTTCTTTGAAAGAAATGTTTAACCAAGCAAGCAAGTGACTTACGAGATCAGCAATGATTAAGTTACATGCGACCCTGAACAGAATATAATTCCTGGATTTGAATATCCAGACAAACTTTTTATTACCATGGAGAGTTTGATCCTGGCTCAGGATGAACGCTAGCGGCAGGCCTAATACATGCAAGTCGAGGGGCAGCGGGAGTAGCAATACTTGCCGGCGACCGGCGCACGGGTGCGTAACACGTATACAATCTGCCTTCTACAGAGGGATAGCCCGGAGAAATTCGGATTAATACCTCATAACAGATGAATTGGCATCAATTTATTTTGAAAGATCCGTCGGTAGAAGATGAGTATGCGTCTGATTAGCTAGTTGGTGAGGTAATGGCTCACCAAGGCAACGATCAGTAGGGGATCTGAGAGGACTACCCCCCACACTGGTACTGAGACACGGACCAGACTCCTACGGGAGGCAGCAGTAAGGAATATTGGACAATGGAGGCAACTCTGATCCAGCCATGCCGCGTGCAGGATGACTGCCCTATGGGTTGTAAACTGCTTTTGTACGGGAGAAAACCCTTTCACGTGTGAAAGGTTGATAGTACCGTAAGAATAAGGATCGGCTAACTTCGTGCCAGCAGCCGCGGTAAGACGAAGGATCCAAGCGTTATCCGGATTCATTGGGTTTAAAGGGTGCGTAGGCGGGTTTGTAAGTCAGTGGTGAAAGCCGGTCGCTCAACGATCGAATTGCCATTGATACTGCAGACCTAGAATATAGATGATGTTGGCGGAATATGACATGTAGCGGTGAAATGCATAGATATGTCATAGAACACCTATTGCGAAGGCAGCTGACAAAACTATTATTGACGCTGATGCACGAAAGTGCGGGGATCAAACAGGATTAGATACCCTGGTAGTCCGCACAGTAAACGATGATAACTAGATGTTTGCGATATACCGTAAGCGTCCAAGCGAAAGCGATAAGTTATCCACCTGGGGAGTACGCCCGCAAGGGTGAAACTCAAAGGAATTGACGGGGGCCCGCACAAGCGGAGGAGCATGTGGTTTAATTCGATGATACGCGAGGAACCTTACCAGGGCTTGAAAGTTAAGGAATGATTATGAAAGTAGTCAGTCAGCAATGACCTGAAACTAGGTGCTGCATGGCTGTCGTCAGCTCGTGCCGTGAGGTGTTGGGTTAAGTCCCGCAACGAGCGCAACCCCTACCATTAGTTGCCAGCGGTTCGGCCGGGGACTCTAATGGAACTGCCCGTGCAAACGGAGAGGAAGGTGGGGATGACGTCAAGTCATCACGGCCCTTACGTCCTGGGCTACACACGTGCTACAATGGATGCTACAGAGGGCAGCTACACAGTAATGTGATGCAAATCTCGAAAGGCATTCTCAGTTCGGATTGAGGTCTGCAACTCGACCTCATGAAGCTGGATTCGCTAGTAATCGCGCATCAGCAATGGCGCGGTGAATACGTTCCCGGGCCTTGTACACACCGCCCGTCAAGCCATGAAAGCTGGGGGTATTTAAAGTAGGTTGCCGCAAGGCGCCTCCTAGAGTAAAACCGGTGATTGGGGCTAAGTCGTAACAAGGTAGCCGTACCGGAAGGTGCGGCTGGAACACCTCCTTTCTGGAGTGTCGTAGTAACTAAAGTGAGTTACTTGCTGTTGGTTAGATATTTTTTGTGGAAATTTTATTTATTTTTTTATTTAGATGTTATTGAAAAATAATAACAGATAAATAAGGATTAAATTAAAACTCACCCAAAACGAGCTAAGTGTGTGAAATCACTGAAGCAAAAGGATTTAAGATTTTAGATTTCTGATTTCTGATTTAAAAAATCAAAAATCTACGATCAAAAATCAAGAATAAATAGTCCCGTAGCTCAGTTGGTTAGAGCACTACACTGATAATGTAGGGGTCAGCAGTTCAAATCTGCTCGGGACTACAGAAACTCGATTTGGGGGATTAGCTCAGCTGGCTAGAGCACCTGCCTTGCACGCAGGGGGTCAACGGTTCGAATCCGTTATCCTCCACAAGAGAATGTTAGATATTTGATTTAATGATTAAGATGTAGCGATTATATCTGAAAATTAAGAAATAAGATCAAAAACACATTCCAAGTTCTTTGACATATTGAGAAAGACATGATAGCAAGACCATTTGTATGTTAACGCAAAAGGGCATACAAACGTTTAGTATTTATATTAAATGAAAAGATGGATAACAAAAGAAAGTAATTAAGAGCGTATGGAGGATGCCTAGGCTCTCAGAGGCGAAGAAGGACGTGATAAGCTGCGATAAGCTGCGGGGATTGGCAAATACAAATTGATCCGCAGATTTCCGAATGGGGGAACCCGGTATACTGAAGGTATATCAACCGCAAGGTGGCAAACCCGCTGAACTGAAACATCTAAGTAGGCGGAGGAGAAGAAAACAACCGTGATTGCGCAAGTAGTGGCGAGCGAACGCGCAGAAGCCCAAACCAGAGTTGTTACGGCAATTTTGGGGTTATAGGACTGTAACATTGACTTATAGTTTATAGTGGAAGTGATTTGGAAAAGTCCACGATAGAGGGTGAAAGTCCCGTACACGAAATAGACTATATACATAGCAGTATCCTGAGTACTGCGGGGTCGGAGACGCCCTGTAGGAATTTAGCGGCACCATCCGCTAAGGCTAAATACTCCTGAGAGACCGATAGCGAACTAGTACTGTGAAGGAAAGGTGAAAAGAACCGCGAACAGCGGAGTGAAAAAGAACCTGAAACCGTACGCTTACAAGCGGTCGGAGCCCTTACGTGGGGTGACGGCGTGCCTTTTGCATAATGAACCTACGAGTTGCACTTCACTAGCGAGGTTAAGGGCTTAAGGTCCGTTAACCGCAGCGAAAGCGAGTCTGAATAGGGCGTATAGTTAGTGGAGGCAGACGCGAAACCTTGTGATCTACCCTTGGCCAGGATGAAGTGGTGGTAACACACCATGGAGGTCCGAACCGATAAGCGTTGAAAAGCTTCCGGATGAGCTGAGGGTAGGGGTGAAAGGCTAATCAAACTGGGAAATAGCTCGTACTCCCCGAAATGCCTTTAGGGGCAGCGTGGAGGTTAAGTCTTATGGAGGTAGAGCTACTGATTGGATGCGGGGGAAGCGATTCCTACCAAGTCCTGACAAACTCCGAATGCCATAAGATATACTCTGCAGTGAGCCCACGGGTGCTAAGGTCCGTGGACGAGAGAGGGAGAACTCAGACCATCAGCTAAGGCCCCCAAATCTATGCTAAGTTGATCTAACGAAGTTGGGTCGCATTGACAGCCAGGATGTTTGCTTGGAAGCAGCCATTCATTTAAAGAGTGCGTAACAGCTCACTGGTCGAGCGATCCGGCGTGGATGATACTCGGGCATCAAGCATAGTGCCGAAGCTATGGACTCAGCAATGAGTGGTAGGGGAGCATTCTAACAACATAGAAGGAGTACTGTAAAGGCTACTGGAGTGGTTAGAAAAGCAAATGTAGGTATAAGTAACGATAAGGCAGGCGAGAAACCTGCCCGCCGATAGACTAAGGTTTCCTGAACAACGCTAATCGGTTCAGGGTCAGTCGGGACCTAAGGCGAAGCCGAACGGCGTAGTCGATGGACAACTGGTTAATATTCCAGTACTTGCTCTACTGTGATGGGGAGACGAAGAAATGAAAGTGCTGCGTACTGACGGAATAGTACGTTAAAGAGTGTAGGTAAAAGTTTTGTAGGAAAACCCGCAGAGCTTGCTGAAACTTGATAGTACCTTGAGTCGCAAGACAATGGGATATGCACCTAAATCAGCTTCCAAGAAAATCCTCTAAACTTCAGGTAGAAGCAACCCGTACCGCAAACCGACACAGGTAGTCAAGGAGAGAATCCTGAGGCGCTCGAGTGAACCGTGGTTAAGGAACTAGGCAAATTGACCCTGTAACTTCGGGATAAAGGGTGCCCGCAGTAATGCGGGCCGCAGTGAAATGGCGGTGGCGACTGTTTAACAAAAACACATGGCTTTGCGAAAACGAAAGTTGAAGTATAAGGCCTGACACCTGCCCGGTGCCGGAAGGTTAAGAGGAGATGTCATCGCAAGAGAAGCATTGAATTGAAGCCCCGGTAAACGGCGGCCGTAACTATAACGGTCCTAAGGTAGCGAAATTCCTTGTCGGGTAAGTTCCGACCTGCACGAATGGTGTAACGATCTCCGCACTGTCTCAACCACGAGCTCGGTGAAATTGTGGTATCAGTGAAGACGCTGATTACCCGTCACGGGACGGAAAGACCCCATGCACCTTCACTATAGTTTAACATTGACGCTGGATAATTGATGTGTAGAATAGGTGGGAGGCTATGAAGCAGCGGCGCCAGCCGTTGTGGAGCCACCGTTGAAATACCACCCTTTAATTATTTGGCGTCTAACTCCGCAGGGAGGACATTGTTTGATGGGTAGTTTGACTGGGGTGGTCGCCTCCGAAAGAGTATCGGAGGCTTTCAAAGGTTCGCTCAGTACGCTTGGTAACCGTACGTAGAGTGCAATAGCATAAGCGAGCTTGACTGTGAGGCCGACAAGCCAAGCAGGTACGAAAGTAGGATATAGTGATCCGGTGGTTCCGCATGGAAGGGCCATCGCTCATAGGATAAAAGGTACGCTGGGGATAACAGGCTGATCCCTCCCAAGAGCTCACATCGACGGGGGGGTTTGGCACCTCGATGTCGGCTCGTCACATCCTGGGGCTGGAGAAGGTCCCAAGGGTTCGGCTGTTCGCCGATTAAAGTGGCACGCGAGCTGGGTTCAGAACGTCGTGAGACAGTTCGGTCC